>Ga0169931_10005852_pt1 | contig 18672 bp, 11 predicted proteins | sample Kivu_15m_20L_FD_129675 | JGI IMG/M metagenome (GOLD analysis project Ga0169931, IMG submission 129675) | Freshwater microbial communities from Lake Kivu, Western Province, Rwanda to study Microbial Dark Matter (Phase II) - Kivu_15m_20L... | ecosystem: Environmental > Aquatic > Freshwater > Lake... | reverse complement strand
TCCGGCGCTGGCGAGCGAACTCCCCGTGCACGGCGGGCTACACGCAGACTGTCCGGTGGCGTCGGTCGAGCTGGCGGTGCACGCGCGCAGAACGGCCCCGGTCATGCAGTCCTACATGTGCCGCATGCCCGAGCAACCGTGGGACCTGGGGCTCGCCAAGCAGGGCAAGAAAGTCGATGAGACGTCAGAGTCCGAGGTCAAGCGAACCCTCATCGGATGTTCTCCTCGACATGGCGGCAGGAATGCAGATGGCGATCCGCACCGCTCGGCACCTGTCCGTCCCCGAAATCGCGTTGCCAGCGGTCTCTCCCTTCTGAACGGCGTTCCTGCTGGACGCGCACCGCCCGTCTATCGCGCACACTGAAGCCTCGCACCCGCGCTTCCTCTCGGCAGCGCCCGTGCGTCTTCGTCCGCTGAGCACACGCCTTGCCGTGGCTCAGCGCTCCCATGGTGCGCGTGAGCCCTTGCCCGGGCTCGCGCAGACGCGAGCGATTCTCCATGTCCAGTCCTATGAATTCGTCGCCACTGCAGGCGCCTGCGGACGAACCCCAACCACATGCCCATGCACAGCCCGACACGGGCGCCGCCCATACCGAGGACCACGCGCTACACATCGAGCACGTGATCGATCACATCGGGCACCTGCTACCGGCGCAGGGACCCATCGGCGTCTTTGTGCACCACAACACCCTGCACGCGTTTCAGCACCTGCCGTTTCACGCGGCGGTGGTCGAAGCACAGCGCCGTCTCGAAGTGCGAGGCTACCTCGAGGAAGACATCTTCCGACGCCATTTCCGCAATGGACGCATCACGCGGCACGACCTCGAAACCGCGCTGCAACGTCGGGGCCGAGATCCATCGGCCGTGAGCCCCGGCCCGGGCGCGCCCTGGGGACTGACCGACGATCGGGTTGACCTGCTCAACCTGCTCCACCCCATGCCCGATGATCCGCCGACCATTCATCACTGGCTGATCGACGAAATCGGCGCCGATCAGGTGTTCCGAAGCGACGTCGAGAAGCGGGTGCGTGACCATATCATCGAACGCACCGTGACGTGGCTAGGTGGACTGCTGGACCGCATCGGCAAAGACATGACCCTGTGCGATTTCGCCACCAGCGTGCTTGGCGAGACCCTTGTTGTGTCGGCCGAGGGCGTGGTGACAGACCGTTCCGCCATCGAATGGCTGAACCTCTTTGGGCTTCCAGAAGAAGCGCGCACCGGCTACCTGCAGCTCGCGTCGCAGCGCAGCGGCACACGGGATGCCGCCGAACCCCGCCTGGCGGCCTGGCTCGCGAGTGAGCACCAGGCCGTAAGCGCGGCCTTCGATCGATGGACCGGCCTCGCCTGCAGCGTTCGCGCCTGGCGACAGGCCATTGCAGGGCGGCCGACCGCGCTGGCGCTCAGCCTGCTTCACGCGCTCTGCCGTACGCCTCCGAGAGCGACTCACCGGCACCCCGACGAGCAGATGCTTCCCGACCGGGTGGGCCACGACCGGACACCGCGTGACCTTATCGCCCAGCTCAGCGGACACGATGCGGCCGATCTGGTGCATCCGTTTCTGATTCGCTGGTGTGGTGCGTTTCTCGACGATGGCATCGCCCACTGGACCATGCCGGGCAAAGAGGCCGGGTTCTGGCGCGCCTGGCGTTCCACGATGCAGAAGAAGGCCGGCCTGCTGCCTTCGTGGTTACGTCAGCTTCGTAACACGCTCGCCGCGTTTCCCGACGACGCCAGCCCCGAGCACGTTCTCGTGCACTGGCTCGACGAGCTCGGCGTTGCTCCCCGCGATCACGGGCGCTTTCTGGAGCGGGTGGCGCTGCAGCTCCCGGGCTGGGCCGGCATGTTCTACCGGCTGCAGCAGCATCCCGAGGACCGCGCCGGTACTGCACCGCCGGTCGCGCTGGCAGACTTTCTGGCCGTTCGACTGACGCTGGACGTGCTGGCGTGGCGAGAACTGGCAAAGAGGGAGCTGCACTACGCGGGTCCGCTGCGCGCCTTGGCCAGTCACATGAAGGAGACCTGGCAACAGCAAAGGGTACGCCCAGTGACCTCCAGCCCCGACACCTGGCGCCTATATCAGCTGTTTCAGACCGCCGGGATCGCCCCCAACGAGGCGCGCACCATCCCCGTACATGTTCGCCATCGGTTGCTGGACCGGCTGGACGGCTTTGACGAGCTGGCACGTCAGCAGGTGTGGCAGGAAGCCTACGAAGCCCACTACCGCGACGAGATCCTCGCGGCTGTAGCGGTTCGACGACAGCGGATGAGCGGGGCGGCTGGTCTGCAACAACCCCGATTTCAGGTCATGTGCTGCATGGACGACCGCGAAGAGGCATTTCGCAGGGCGCTTGAAGAGCTCGAGCCGCGCACCGAGACCTTCGGAGTGGCTGGATTTTTCGGCATCGCCATGCACTTTCAGCGGTTTGACCAGGCAGCAGGCGCTCCGCTCTGCCCGGTCGTCGTCACCCCGGCACACGACGTCGTTGAGGAACCCGAGGAAGGACATCAAAAGCTGGCCGAGCGTCGATTACGCCGCCTTTCACTGCTGGCACGCCTGCGTCGCGGTGTCCGTCGTGGTAGCCGCAGCCTGCTCGCCGGCAGTGTACTCGTTCCCCTGCTCGGCCTGTTCTCGGTGGTGCCTATGGTGGGCCGAATTCTCTTTCCACGGCTGCACGGGCGTCTGCACACGGTGGCCGAAAAGCGCATCATCTCGGAGCCGAAAACCCGGCTGACCCTGCTGCAGACCTCGCATGACCCCGTCCCGAGCGCGTGGGTGCGGGCCAGGGGCTTCTCGCTGCGCGAGCAGGCCGACCGGGTCGCCGCGCAGCTCGAAAATATGGGGTTTGTGCACCAGTTCGCGCCCATTATCTGTGTGCTTGGACACGGCTCGCGTTCGGTCAACAATCCGCACCTCTCCGCCTATGATTGCGGAGCCTGCGGTGGGCGCCACGGAGGTCCGAACGCACGCGCGTTTGCCGGCATGGCCAACCGCGCCGAGGTTCGAGCCCTGCTGGCAGAGCGCGGCATTGTGATTCCGGCGACCACCTGGTTCGTCGGCGGCGAGCACAATACCGCCACCGACGAGGTGGAGTACTACGATCTGGAGTTCATGCCGCCCGCCCTGCAATCCGAGTGGCAGGATTTTCTGCGCCTCATGCTGAACGCGCGCAAACTGTCGGCGCACGAACGCTGCCGCAAGTTTGAGTCCGCCTCGCTGGAAATGTCGCCCAGCGCAGCGCTGCGACACGTCGAGGGTCGCGCCGAAGACATCAGTCAGGCAAGGCCCGAGCTGGGGCATGTGACAAACGCCGTCGCCTTTGTAGGACGCCGCTCGCTGACCCGACACCTGTTTCTGGACCGTCGCTCGTTCCTGATCTCGTACGACCCGACCATTGATCCCGAGCTGAAAATTCTGGAGCGCATTCTGGTCGCCGTCGGCCCCGTGGGTGCAGGAATCAATCTGGAATATTATTTTTCTACCGTCGACAACGACAAACTCGGTGCTGGCACCAAGCTGCCTCATAATTTGACAGGATTGCTCGGCGTTATGGACGGGCATGCCAGCGACCTGCGCACAGGTTTGCCAAAACAAATGATCGAGATTCATGAACCCATGCGTCTGCTTCTGATTATTGAGAATACGCCCGAAGCCGCGCTGCAAATTGTCGCTCGACAACCGGGCGTGGCCGAGCTCGTGGCAGGTCAGTGGGTGCAGGTTGCGACCATCGACCCCACGACGGGTGAGATTCAGGTATTTCATCCGGTCACTGGATTTGAGCCCTTCAAACCGGTCACAGGCACCCTGCCCGAGGTCGAACGTTCGCAGGACTGGTATACCGGCAAGCGCGAGTTTCTGTCGCCCGCGCTCGTGATTCCTCCGGCTCGTTTCGGCAGCACCGGGACCCCATCCGGGCGGGAGGTATAACCATGGATACGACCACTCTGCTGAACGCAGCCGCGCTGCTCATTCCCGTCCTGCCCCTGCTGACGATGGTGTTCATTGGCGCGTCCCATGTTTTCGGGGTTTTGCTGGCCGAAAAGGTGATTGCACGCCTCACCGGAACCGTCATGGCGACCGTGCTCGGCCTGTCTCTTGTCACGACCGTTCGCACCTTGCTGGCGCCTGACCATGTGATCCACATCGATGCCGGCACGTGGTTCTCTATCGGCGATTACCGCTTCAGTCTGACCTTCCTGATGGACCGTCTATCTGGCAGCATGATGATGCTCACCGGTATTTTTCTGGGCCTGACAGGCCGTTTTTCGGTCAACTATCTGCATCGCGAGACAGGTTTTCGCCGATTTTTCATGCTGCTGCATTTGTTTGCAGCGGGCATGTTTTCGCTGCTCATGGCCGGCTCGTACGAAGTATTGTTCATGGGCTGGGAGCTGGTGGGGCTGGCCAGTGTCCTGCTCGTTGGATATTTTCAGGAACGCGATGCCCCGGTTCGAAACAGCCTGCGGGTTTTTGCTGTCTATCGTGTATGCGATGTAGGCCTGTTACTGACGCTTTTCCTGATGCATCAGGTCGCACACTCCGCTGATTTCTATATCGTTTTCGAGCAGGACGGAGGGACGCTTCTGCGACATTCGTCCGGCTGGCAGGCAACACTCCTGGGCGTTGCGTTACTGCTCGCCGCGTCAGGCAAATCAGCACAATTTCCATTCGGCGCATGGCTTCCCCGCGCCATGGAAGGGCCCACACCTTCCAGCGCATTGTTTTATGGTGCCATCTCCATTCACGCCGGCGCGTTCCTGCTGATTCGCTCTGCACCCGTGCTGGAGCTGTCGCCCATCGCCAGTGGACTCGTGGTGGCGGTCGGAGTCATGACCACACTCCACGGCTGGTTGACGGGACACGTACAAACCGACGTGAAGGGTTCGCTTGCCTATGCAACCATGACCTTTGTGGGGCTTATATTCGTCGTCATAGGGCTTGGCTTTTACGCGCTCGCGTCGTTTCTCGTGGTGGTACACGCCCTGTTGCGCGGGTTTCAGTTGTTGCGGGCCCCCTCGGCGCTGCTGGATGCGCAGAGCGCGCAAAACCTGCCGGCCGGCTCGGCGCTCCCCGCGTGGTTGTACCGACTATCGCTCGAACGGTTCTATCTGGACACCCTGTATGACCGCTTTATTGCGGAGCCACTGATGGCGGCTGGAGAGGCGCTCGATCGGGTCGAACACGGCATGTCCCGGCTGCTGGCTGGGCCCAGATTACCACACACGGTCGTCACCGAGCCCCTGTACTATCCGGCGGTCAGCGAAGACCATGGTTCGGTACCCTTCACGGGCGTGAAGTTCAGGGCGTTCGGTATTGCCGCAGCGGTCGCGGTTTCCGCCGCCATGACCGCATGGATGATCAGTCTGGAGTTCGGAAACGAGCTTGGCCTTGCGGTATCCGCTCGCACCCTTTTTCCATGGCTCCCGGCCATGATTCTGACCCCTATGGTCGGCGGCATGATTTCGGCAGTGGCCGCGCATCGAGAATCGGCACGACGCATCGCGACCGGCTTCTCGGTCTGGACGCTGGTGCTGGCGGTGGGTGCACTCACGAATTTTCAGCCGGGTGCAGGGCTGCAATTCGTAGAGTATCTCGCCGGCATTTCTTCCCCGGTGCTCGGGTTCCGAATCGGTGTGGATGGTCTAAGCCTGCCGTTCATGGTCCTGACTACTCTGCTGGTAGCCGCCGCGCTGGTCGCAGGTCCGCGGCAGCGGCTGAGCATGCCGGCCATGGCATGGTTGCTGATGGTGGAAGGATGGACCCTGGCTGCCCTGGCGGCGCAGGACGGAGGCCTGCTCGCGTTGACCTGGACCATGACCTTTGTATCGACCGGGTATGTGCTCTGGTACGGCGTTAACCCTGCGGTCCGCCGCCCTGTCATGCGCATCTGGTCGCTTCATGCGGTGCTCGGCGCTGGTGCGGTGCTGGTGCTCGTTGCCCTCTTGCTCGCATCGGGCGGAACGGCTGGCGCAGGCATCACCGCGCTCGATCTGGGGCAGCTGACACACGTGGTACTACCGACCGCGTGGCAGGTACCCGCTGTTCTGGCGCTGCTCATTGCGGTCATGGCGCGCTCCGGCATCATGCCGCTGCATACGTCCGAGGCGGTGTTGATTCGTTACGCTCCCACGTCGCTGCTCGTGGTGCTGCTCACATTGCCGATGGGCGCGTATCTGCTGGCACGTTTCGGTATTGTTCTCAGCCATGACCACGCGCCGTTTGTCATGTCGCTGGTGACATCCATCGCCCTGTTTCAGGTCGTTTATGGTGCGCTGGTGGCGCTGGTACAGCGCGATCTGGGACGCATGATCGCCTATATTGGGTTGAGCCAGTCGGGACTGGTCATGCTGGGAATCAGCGAAATGCGAGAATTGAGCCTGGACGGGGCCATTTTCATGTCGATCGGTCTGAGTGTCACGCTGTCAGGGTTACTCATTCTGATTACGTCGCTGAAACAACGCACGGGAACGACAGACATGGCTCGATTTGGGGGCCTTGTACGACAAATTCCGAAACTCTCGACATGGTTTCTTCTTTTTGGAATTGCGACTTTTGGATTACCCGGTTCGGTTGCGTTCGTTGCGGGCGACCTGGTCATGCATGACACGTTCAATATTCATCCTGCCATGGCGGTCGTGGTGCTGGCGGGAACCGTGCTCAACAGTGTCACGCTGGTACGCGCGTGGAGCCTCACCTTTCTGGGCAACGACAATCACGCCCTCTCGATCGCGCGACAGATACACCTGGCCGACCTGATTCCCCGCGAACAATACGTGGTGCTTGGTCTGGCCGCGATTGCGCTCGTGGGCGGCCTGATGCCGGGGCGCGTGCTGCGCGTCGAGCAGGACTTTGTGGAACAGACGCTGCATGAGAGTGGCATAAAGCCTGCCGAACACTCACCGTCCACCCACCCCGCCTCAGGTGACGAGCATCATGCACCGCCTTCGGGAACTTCTCCCGGCGGCACCGTCGCTCACTAAACGCGACGACACAGACGCTACGTACGCCCTATTCGTATAACTCTTCGAGCCGCATCCAGCTGGTAACCGCTGACCGCAAGTCGATTTCACCCCTCAGAACGCGTTGCAAGCCACCCGCGATGGGTAGCTCGTAGCCGTGCCATGCCGAGTATTCGGCCAGACTATTCACGACGGGAATGGCCTGTACTTCGGGCAAGGCACCCTTCACCATCGTCACCACGTCGGGCGTTTTAACCAGATCGAGCCCAAACTGATAATTTGGTTCTCCCCGCCGAATGGTGTCAATCAGCCGCCCGAAACCTGCCAGACCAGCGAACGTGCTCTCGCGCGCATTCTTTTGCTGTACCCCAAGTAGCGCGAGCTCACGAAAACCGCGCGTCATCAGCGTCGCGTGCGTAGCAGCGCCCAGGTCAAGCCCATCGGCGATGCCCGTGGCCAGCGCGACCACCTGCCCCATGGCCGCTGCGAGCTCTACACCGGTGACGTCTTCGTTGCCGTACACACGCATGGTCTCTCCATCGAGCGCACGGCGGGTGGCGCGAATCACGCCCGGAAAAGCAGAACCTACCACCGCGGCGTTGGGCAGCCCCAGCAAAAGCTCGCGCACGTGCGTCGGCCCAGCGATGACGCCCACCTGCCGAACGCACGAGTGCTCACCAATCAACTCGGTCACCCGGGTGAGATTTTTTCCGTGCACCTGGTGCACGGCGTGAACCACTGCATGCGCACCATCGAGCACCGAACCGAGCGTCTTCAGGATGGGAAGAAAATACTCCGAGCTGACCGTAACCAGAATCAGACCGCAATGCTCCGCCAGAAAGTGCGGGTCGTTGGTGACCTCGACGCGCGCATCCAGCTCCTCGAGTTCAGGCAGCACATCGGGCAGCCGGCGCGTGGTGCTCAGGGCGGCGGCGCGCTCGGGCAGGCTGGTATACAACACCGTTCGATGTCCGTTGCGCGCCACGACCTGCGAGAGCGCAAGACCGAACCGCCCCGCACCGACCAGACCAATCGCAGGACGAAAAGAGGTTTGCTTGTCGCTCATCGGTATCCTCCCGGCGTACGCAGTCGACGCTCGAGGTCATAGCCGGCCAGTCGATTGGCGTAGAAATGCAGCAGGTCCACCGCTCCGAGTCGAATCTCTGACAATTCTACCGTCGCCACAGGGCGGGTGTGATAGGCGCGCCAGTAACGAATCGCTTCATCGACCATCTGCCGCGCCGACATGGTCCGCGCAGAACGCGAGAGTCGCAGCGTTCCCTCTTCAGCGTCGCGGCGAACCAGACGCACCAGACGCTCTGTCTCGCCTTCCGCAATCATGAGACCTATTTTTTCTCCACGACTAAATCGTAACACTTTCTGCAAATCCCAACCCGGGTGCTGCCGACGCAAGTGCTCAAACACGGCAAACGAGACCAGGTGCAGGGGCTGAATCACCGTGTTGGAACGGAACGACTCGGTGATTCGATCCCCCAGAAGACGGGTGTACTGCCGGTCGCGGTCACGATCGGCCCCGGGAACGCCATCGATCCACAGATAACGTTCGGGGTCCACCCGGCGTCCCTGCAAATCAATCGATTCACCGTCGATATCCACCTGATTGCCAAAAACGTCCATGGGCGTTCCGAAACGAATCGACAGGGGAGAATCCATTTCCAGAACCGTTCCGATATAATTCACAATACGACGAAAATCGGTGAATTCATCGTCTTCAATAATGGCCCGGCCACGGTCGCCATACTCCAGATGCTCATGAATCAGCGTCTCGGCTTCAAGCACCAGATTATAATTCAGCGTGACAGGAACAATAAACACATTGGGGTTGGGGCGCCGCGCCATCACATTGGATGTGTAGGCATCGAGCGCGGTACCCAGCAGTCCAAGCTTCAGGTGGCTTTCGACCTGATTATTGCGGCTGCGATGACCGCCCGGAAAAAATAAACTGTGAAATCCGCGCTCCAGCAAAACCCGCGAATATTCTTTCAGCACCGTCTTGTACAGCGCGTGTTTCTGGGTGCGGTCCACCTTGTAGGCGCCCAGATTCTGCATGAAAAAAGAGGTCATGGGGTTGCTGAACAGGTTGGTCTCGGCGCCGTAGGTCACCGGCGGCAACTTCACCTCATTCAGCGCCCATCCCATCAACATGCTATCCATGTGGCTGGAATGGGTCGGCACCATGATCAGGGTGCCAATCTCGGATAACTGCCGGAGCTTGCCCGTCTCGCCCTCAATCTGCACCTTCTGCTGCAGCGCGGTCAGGTTCGGTTGCAAGGTCAGCAGGTCAGACACCTGCTGCTTTCCAAAGACAAGGGAAATGCCAGACGGCAGCACGCTGGTGGCCAGGCGAAACACGTTCGCACGAAAATGGCCGGCGATATCGCGCGCGTACCGGACCACAATGCGGTTCAGAAGCTCGGCGTTTTCTTCTTCGCCCGCCCTGCCCACACGGTGAGCGACGTCGCGCCAGAACTGGAAATCGGGGCCAAACCGCGAGGTGTCTCCACGGTCCATTCGAGATAGCTCGGCAAACGCGGCCTCGTGAAGCCTGTATTCGAGCGCGTCTTCCGGCGACTGCCACGCCTGACGAATCGCCTCGCGGGTCACGCGCTCGACCACCTGCTCGATGATTTCCTGGCGCTCACGATTGAACCGAAAGAGGGCCGACGAAGGTCGCTGCATCGTGAATCGTCGTCGAGAGGGAGAAAACAGGAACGGTGTCGCCGGTGACAGGTAGCGCAACACCCCGAAGGGGTCAAAGTTTGTGCCCCGGTACGTTCAGCAGGTCGTTTCGCCCCAGCGCCTGCGCCAACGCAGTCTTCATAACCGCCAAGGGGGCGCCCACACCAGTCCAGCGTGTGAACGAGGCTGCGCCCTGCGCGGCCAGCATATACGCACCATCGGTGACCGACAGCCGATGATGAGCCGCCATCGACACAAAGGGGGTCGCGGACCGCGCATAGGCGAGATCAATGGCCTGCGTCATGACCGACAGGGATTCCCATGGCAGCGTGCGAAGCGCTTTCTCGGCCGCAGCCGCGCCGTCGCGCGTGGAGACCGACGTGGCGTGAATCAGCAGCTGCGCCTCTGCGAACGCCTGCGCGACATCCAGCGCGTCGCGGGGGCCGTGAGGCCAGGCGAGCGCGGCCAACGAGACGGATGGCAAATCCGGATGCTGCAACAGCGCTGTGCAAAGGTCGCGCGCGGTGGCCAGCGTTCGATTGATCACCACGATGCGCTCACAGCGAGATGCCAGCGCCACCACCGCCGCGCGCGCCGAGCCGCCGGCACCCAGTACGATGGCGGTTCCCTGCCGGCGCGGAACGCCCAGCTCGTCCAGCGTCGCCGTCAGGCCAGCAACGTCCGTGTTGTCGGCGTTCAGGCGACCACGGTCGTCGCGCCACCAGGTATTGGCCGCACCACAGAGATCCACCAGCGGCGTGCGTCGCTCAGCCAGCTCCGCCGCCAGCCCTTTGTGCGGAAGCGTGATGTTGGCCCCCGCAAGCTGCTGATTGCGCACCATCGCCGCCGCATGACGCATACCGCTGGGCTCGACGTCGCGCACCCGATACACCCAGTCGACCATGTTCAACGAGGCAAAGGCGGCGTTCTGGAATACTGGCGACAGGCTATGGGCGACGGGCGAACCCAGCAGGCAGACTTCAGGCATGGGCGTTCACAGGCGTACAAATGGGATGGTCGGGAGCCTGACTGGTTCCCGGTTCAGGCTTCTGGTGCCTTGTCCCGCAACGGGAGGCCTCTCCTCCTCCCCCTCCGATTGGGCCATCCCCGTGGTCGCATAGTGTGTGTGTGTCTCACGGTAGAGCAGAAAGCGTGCCAAATGCTGATCGAGCTGAATTCGTTACTTCGTGTCTCAGATGAAACACAGACTGCCGGGGCAAATCCCCCCTAAACACCTGAATTCGATAAACAAAAATCAAACCACACCACGCGCGCAAAAAAGAGACAACCCTCTAGCCTCGATACCATCTCAGCGACGGGACACGCATCGTCATGCCCGGTGACAATTTTTGTCTTCCGTGGGGAAATCTGGTCACTCCTTCTGCCGTTTTGCCTGCGCCCGAGCCTGCAGAGCGCGCCCCTTACGACGCAGCATCGGTTCGAGCGCAGACGCCATGCCGGGCGCCAGCCCCCCTACACGAGCCAATACGCCACGCGACAACGGAAGCGTCACCTCCAGCGGCCGGTCGCGAAGCACCGGACCCAGCACGGACCTGCAGATGTCGTCTACCGTCAATGGCGCCGGACCCGAAAACACCAGCGCCGACTCTTCGTAGTCCACCTGAAGATCCAGCATGGGGGTCTGCACCGCGTCCGGGCACACCACTGTCACCGCCACACCATGCGGTTTCAGCTCCGATGACACAGACAGCGAAAACCCGCGCACCGCGAACTTCGACGCACAGTACAGACTCAAACCAGGCACCGGAGCCAGACCCGCCAGAGACGCGATGTTGATGATGTGCCCGGAACGCTGACCGACCATGACCCGCGCCGCCGCACGGGTGCCAAAAATCACACCCTTCGTATTGACGTCCAGATGAGCGTCCACGGCCGATGGCTCGAAGACATCCACTCGCCCCGGCAACAGATACCCTGCCACGTTGCACACAACGTCCAGCTGGCCCCAGCGAGACGTCACCTCACCCACCGCCAGCGCCCAGTCTCCCGGAGAACGCACATCCAGCTTTCGCACCTCCACCGTGGACGGCCAGGAGTCTTCGTCGCGAGCGGTGATCAGTGACTCCAGCGTCAAACCCGTCGCCAGCACCCGATGACCCGCGCGAGAGAACGCCCCCACAAGACCTCGTCCCATTCCGCTCGCGCAACCCGTGATCAAGACATTCAACATACTGGTCTCCTTGGTTTCTCTGTAATTCCTGCTCGCATATGCTCGCACACCACGGCAGGGCGGCAGTACGCGCCAACCTAGCGCGAAGCAGCGTACACACGGCGCACGCGACCCGACAGCCGGGTCAGCAGCTCATACGGGATCGTGCCTGCCAACGTTGACAGCGCATGAAGGTCGGGCTCGTGCGTACCGTATCCGAACACCACCACGTCGTCACCTGGTGCCACCCCGGGCACGGCCGACACGTCGAGCATCGTCACGTCCATGCACACGTTGCCCACTACCGCACAACGAACACCTCGAATCGTCATGTAGCCCCGGTTTGACAACGCGCGCGGATATCCGTCGTTATAACCAATCGCAACGACGGCAATACGAGCGTCGTTCTGTTCCACTGCTCCGGCACGCCCGTAGCCAATCGTCGTCCCTGCCGGCAGCTCGCGCACAGACACAACCCGCGTCAGCAGCCGGATCGTCGGTTGTTGAGCGTGCGTATCACCCTCGGGACCCCGGCTATACCCCAGAAGCCCGATACCCGCCCGCACCATCGTGCCATGCCCCTCGGGAAACCGGCCGATGGCAGCGCTGTTGCAGGCGTGCACCCAACGCGGCCGAAACCCAGAAGCCGTCGTCTGCTCATGCGCCTGCCGAAACTGCTCCAGTTGCGAACGCGTAAACTCATCATGCCGAGCGTCTTCCGAACCCGCGAGGTGCGTCATCAGACCGTCCACCACGAGTCCCGGCCAGCTCTTCACCGCAGCGAGCAAGCTCTCCAGCTCTGACAGCAACACCCCCGAGCGACCCATCCCCGTATCCACTTTCAGGTGAACCGACAGCGTTGCCCGTTCGGACTGCATCAGCCGACCCAGCTCATGCGCCTGTGGCAGCGAGCCTACCTCGGCTGCGAGATGGTGGCGAAGCAGTCGAGGTCCGTCACCGGGCAGAACATTCTGCACGAGAATCGGAGACGTGATCCCCTTCTCGCGCAGACTGATCCCCTCGTCCACAAACGCCACCGCAAACGCGCTCGCACCCGCTCGCTCCAGCTCCCGGGCCATGCGAATAGCGTCCAGTCCATAACCGAAAGCCTTCACGACGCACATGATCCCCACGTGCGCACCCACCACCTGACGAATCGCAAAGTAATTGGCGGCAATGCGGTCCAGGTCCACAAAGGCCCGCGTGGGCGCGAACCCTGCGAAAAATATCCGGGCGACCTCTTCGAGTCCCTCAGGCCGGCTGGCCTTCAGAAGAACGCGGTCGCCGTTGCGCGCCCACTCGTCCACCAGAAGCGCAGCGTCCTGCACCGAGTCGGCCACCACCGTATGGTCAGACACCATACCCGACAGCAGCGCCCCTGCCACAATCTGTCTACCGCCCTGCCCCACACCCACCAGACGATCAATGCCCAGACGTACCACCTGTGCGCCAATGTCAGCGTGCGCGCGTTCGGCCTGAGCGCCAAGCCCCGCCAGACCACCAAGCACCGCGATCGATTTCCCCTCACGCTTCTCGTTGGCCAACACCGCCAGCGCCGAACCTACACTCAGCGGGTCGGCCGTGTAGGCATCATTGATGAGCAGCACGCCGCGGGGTGTCGAGGTCATCTCGAGCCGCATGGGTGCAGGGCGCCAGTCACGCAAAGCACCTGCCATGGCATCCGGTGGCACACCGCATACAACCGCTGCCGCCATGGCCAGCGCGGCATCCATGACCAGGTGCGGCACACTCGCAAGCGCTGGGCTGAGCTGGGAGCGTGCAGCCTGCAGCTCGCCTTCCGACGGCATTCGAGCCACACCACCCCGACCCCTGAACTCGGCCACACAGAGAGCGTCTCCGCTGATGAGCGGACCGGTAAGCTCCCCGAACAACACCATTTTCTCGGCGCGCGTCCGTTCTTCTGACACCAGGGTCTGCCGATGCGCCTCACCGATGTTCACCAGAACACCCACATCGGGCCGCACCATCGCCTGCAGTCGAGCCATCTCGCCCGGCTCGCTAATGCCACACTCAATAACAGCGACCGTGTCTTCGTCATGAATGCCGAGCACCGACAGCGCCACGCCGACCTGCGAATTCCACGACTGAGGGCTGGCATAGGCTTCGGCGTGTCTGGCCAGTAACGAACCGAGCATGTCCTTGACGATGGTCTTGCCGTTGCTGCCAGTAATGCCAACCAGCGTACCGCACCATGCGCGGCGTCGAAAAGCGGCCAGCGCCTGCAGCGCGACCAGCGGGTCATGGACCTGCACATGCGCCTGACCCGGTTCGGTGACCACAGATGTCTCGCGCGACGTCAGCACCACGCGCGCGCCTCGCGACAATGCACCCTGCGCAAAACGACCGCCGTCGAAGCGTTCGCCGGGCAGTCCAACGAAGAGCTCGTCACCACGGAAGGGCTGGCGACTATCCGTGACGACGCGCCACACCTGCGCCGACGCGTCACCCGACAGTGACCCATCCACGATAGAAGCAATCTGCTGCGCGTTCAGCGGCCACATAGACTTCCTGAAGTGAGACGTCAGCGCGGGCGCTGCAGGCCCAGCCGCTTCATCACCAGCTGAAGGTCAGCCCACGCCGCCGCCTTGGCCGACTCCTCGCGAAGCAGGTACGACGGATGGAACGTGGGCATGACGTCGATCTGACCGTACTTCAACCACTGGCCGCGCGTCGACATCAGACCGCCGCGTTTGCCCGTGAGCCCCTGCAGCGCCGTTCGACCCAGCGTCACAATCACCTCGGGTTGCACCAGTCGAATCTGCGCCTCCAGGAACGGCAGGCACGCAGCCACCTCATCGGGCGCTGGTTCGCGATTGTCGGGCGGCCGACACTTGACGACGTTGGCGATGTACACCTGCTCACGCGATAACCCCATGGCACCAATCATCTTCGTAAGCAGCTGACCGGACTTGCCTACGAAGGGAATGCCCTGCGTGTCTTCGTCGGCGCCTGGTCCTTCCCCGATAAACATGAGCCGGGTCTTGGTGTCGCCCACACCAAAGACGATGTTTTTTCGCGTCCGGCACAGCCCACAACGCTGACAATCCCCAAGAATATCCGATACTTTCACGAGTGCGCCCTCACCGGGAACGATGCGGGCCAGCTCGGCGACATCGGGCCTGGCGGGTTGGGAGAGCGCCGGAGCAGGCGCCGCCCACGGTACGACGTCCGGCGTCACAGTGACGGTGTCGCGAGCTGGAGCCGACTCCTCGGCGACCGGCATGACCGGGCGTGCACCGCTCGTCCCGGGCGCATCGACGGAGCGCACCCGCTCGGGGTTCTGCGGCGCCGCAGACTCAGGAGACACAACGACATTACTACGCGCATCATCGTGTTTTACGCCGTCGGTCGGGTTTGCAACGCCCTGCAAAGCGTCGGGAATGACGTGCGACTGACGGCTGCGTGCACCGACGGTCAGGGCTGACTCGAGCTCGTCGAGCTGCGCGAGGGTCGTCTTTACCTCGTGTTCTGTCCACCGCGTGCGGCCCAGCGACACCTGACGGGCCAGCACCTCGGCCAGCGCGCCGGCTCCCTGACGTACCTGTCGCTCCCGATCATCCATGGCGTACTCCGGAAGGCAGGGTTGAGATCCAACGGACGATCGACTCGGCGATCTCGCGTTTGGTGGCGGGTCCAGCGTGGTGAGCATCGGGGCCGTGGGTCAGCATGACCACGGTGTTGTGGTCGTTCTCGAATGCTCCGCCGGGCCCGGCGACACTATTGCCCACGATGCCGTCCAGACTCTTGCGACGCAGTTTATCGGCGGCATACTCCTCGACGGCATCTGTTTCAGCCGCGAAACCGATCGTCAGCCGCGGACGAACGCTGTGCCTGGCCAGCTCGCCCAGAATATCGGAAGTGCGCCCCAGCACGGGGTTCCAGTCGCCATCGGTCTTCTTGCGTTTGTGGTCGAGCGTCTCTCGCGGGGTGTAATCAGCCACCGCGGCAGCCATGACGAGAATGTCATCCACGGTCTCGAATACGGCCTGTTTCATTTGCGCGGCGGTCGTCACCTGCAGCAGGCGAACCCCATAGGGCGGGGTCAGCGTGACCGGACCTGAGATCAGCAGCACGTCAGCGCCGGCGCGCCACGCCTCGGCAGCCAGCGCATACCCCATCTTGCCCGAAGACCGATTCGACAAAAACCGCACCGGATCAAACGCCTCGCGCGTTGGACCGGCGGTCACCACCACGCGTCGGCCCACAAGCAATCCTGAACCGAGCACCCGCCCCAGGAGCTGCACCACAGAGTCGGCATCGGGCAGGTACCTGAATCCAGCTTCCAACCAGGCCCGGTCCTGAGTGTCGGCCAGCAGCACCGACGTGGAGACGCGCGCAGTGAGAAGACCCAGATGCTGTTGTGCCTCCGTTTCAAGCGTCTCGGCTTCGCTCAGCGCTGGACAAACGAGGAGTGGTACGTTTGCGGCCGTCACCACCCCCGTCAGCAGGTCGTCGGCCATACCAGCAGCCAGACGAGCCATAAGACCAACGGTAGCCGGTGCGACCACGACGACCTCGGCCCATTCGGCGAGTTCATGCGGGTTGACGTGTCGCACATGCTCCGAGCCGACGCCTTCCACCGGGTGCTGCGATAGCTCTCGCAGCGTCAGGGGCGATACGAAGTGCTCGGCAGATTCCGTGAGTAGTACACGAACCCGGGCATCCAGCCGGCGCAGCGCGCGGACGATCTCCGTGGCAGTGCAGGCGGCGACCCCACCGCCCACAGCTACCACAACGCGTCGACCGGACAGATAACTCATGCGTCACTCTTCGGGATTCAGAAAACGCTGAAGGGTCAGCAGACCCTGCGATTCGGGTTCGACCTGACGGTCGAGCAGATGACAGAACAACTGATACAGCAGACCGCCAGTGAGACCCCACACGTTATCGTCACCGACCTGCCACGCGTGCATGGCAAAGCGGGCACTGCCCCGCTCGATCTCGCGTCGTGAGTACACGCCTGGCTGCATCATGCGCTCGACATCGGCAACAATGACCCGCTCAATCTCAGAAGGTTCCGGGACAAGCACCGGCGGCGCATCCAGCCAGCCAACCCAGGGCGTCACCACGTAGTGGTGAATGCTCCACGCATCGTCGAGCGCGCCGTGCACGTGCACCGATTCGGGCGGAATCGCCAGCTCTTCGTGCGCCTCTCGCAGGGCGGTGAACAGCAACGAGGGGTCCTCAGGGTCCTGCCGACCGCCGGGGAACGAGATTTGACCGGCGTGCGCGTTCAGGCGTGCGCTCCGGAGCGTCAAAGCCGTGAAGACACGCCCGCCCTGCTCCCACAACGGAATGAGCACCGCCGATGACCGGAAGGATGGAGTCGCGGGAGGCCAGCCAATGCGGGTGGGCGTGCGGGTACCCAGAGCAGCGGTGCGCTGCCGGAGCCAGTCGGCGAAGTGCGGACCGGCGGGCACGTCGCGCACCGCGGTCTGCCACATCAGCTGTCCTGCTTACGGACGAGCTCGTAGAGCCCCTGACCAGCGCGAACGATACGGAAGGGCCGCAAGAGCAGCTTGCTGGTGCGACCTTCGGGGAGCACGACGTTGGCCGAGCCGTCTTTATTGATCATCTGAACGCGGCAGACGCCGAGGTGAGGGTGCTTGAGCTTGTCCCCTGGCTTGAGCTCATCGCTGTCGACGCCCTCGTCCTCATCGTCTTCCTCGGCCAGTCGACTCGACACCTGCGCCACCCGGTCCCAGGCGGACGGGGCAGCCGCCGCAGCCGCTACCGCTGACGGAATGGAGGGGGGCGCTGCAGGACGAGACGGCGCGGGCGACGGAGACGGCGCGGGCCTGGCAGGCGAAGCCCCCGAAGCGGCAGGCGCCGTAACCGTGGTGGGACGCGCGGCGGCAGCGACCGGAGTGGCCGCTGAAGGGCTCGCCCCGCCCGCGCCCGCCTGAAGCAACACGCGACCGTCCGATGTCGGCACACGACGAACGGATTCGTCGGACGGATAAATGCACACCTCGACATTATCGACGCGGGCGAAGCCAAGCTGACCACCGCGGGTGGTCCAGACGCCGGCGGCATCAAAGCTCACCACGGCAAAGGCACGCAGCATCGGTCGGCCGTTCAGCGGCGCCAGCGACGCATCAAAAGAAGCGAGCGCCGTCGCTCCACTGTTGGTGACTACAGCCGTCTCGGCGCTCCCCACACCCGTGGACATGCGCACGTCCGAGACGGTGCCCAGCGCGCGCACCCACCCCTGCGTTACACCACGCTCCGCGCAGACACTCTCAATCGCCTCAAGCAGCGACTCGCCGGGAACCAGACGAACCAGAATCGGAGACACAGATACTTCGGACATGAGGAGGGTTCCTTGAGACCAGTCACAGGAGCGCACGTCGAACACCGGACGGGGCGGCGCATAAGCACCGGACTTTGCCGGTGTCAATCTGCGGCAAGCCTTCCGGCAGGGCGACTCGCGCGGGTGTATCAGGGAATGGTCAACAGCCAGTCGCGCAATAAGCCCCAGACCGTCGCCGTATTCCCTGTATAATAGCCCGTATGGCCGTATTCCACGTCGCCCCATAACACCACGCTACCGCAGCCAAAGGTCGCGTAGCGTCCCACCATGCTCGTGGTGTCGGGACCTGCCAGCCTGGTTGCGTTCGTTCCACCGAGAACCGCAAGCCAGCTGCCCACGTTCACGAGATTTCCCGAAACGCCCGATAATAAATTAAATCGGTTATCAATCGCAGAACTGCGGACATCGCTCGTGCTGCAGCTGAAGGAGAGACCGGAACCCGAAACCAGTGAATTTAAATAATTGCACTGCGACGTGGTGGGGTTTTCGCTCGACAGGAATAATGCACC
>Ga0169931_10005851_pt1 | contig 18675 bp, 11 predicted proteins | sample Kivu_15m_20L_FD_129675 | JGI IMG/M metagenome (GOLD analysis project Ga0169931, IMG submission 129675) | Freshwater microbial communities from Lake Kivu, Western Province, Rwanda to study Microbial Dark Matter (Phase II) - Kivu_15m_20L... | ecosystem: Environmental > Aquatic > Freshwater > Lake... | reverse complement strand
GATCAACTTTTAAATCGATTACTTACTAATTATAATTTACAGACTTTGTCTGAGTGCATTTATTTTATCAGTAATAGATACATATGCTGGATTTTTTTATTTCTTTTTCATTTATGGAAATACTTAACCTTTTTATATAGTTTGTTAAAGTTAATCTTAACTACTACTTATCGAAAAATCAATATTTGATATTTAATTTTTTAAGGTATTTAATTTTTAATTTTTAAGTTTAACTGATTATTTAAAATAACTTATTTGCTATTCAATGATATGAACTTGTGGTTATATTTTATTAGGTTATGATATTTGAGTAAATTTTGATTTTATGGCAACTTAAGGTTATTTTACTATGGGTTTTACTGCATATTTTTATTTTTAATATGATTTTACAGGTATTTTAGTTTATTTTTATGGTTTTTATTACTATTATTCTTGATCTTAATGAATAACTTCAATCTTGTTCTTTTATTAATCTGAATCCTATTAATCATATTGCATATCATACATATCATAGTCTTATTTCATTTTAAATGTTTTTTATTATTCTTACTTCACAATTGGTTTTGATTCTACTGTACTAGAACTATTTCTAGATTTAACAGAACTACTTTGCTATATTTTTTTATGAGAAGATGAATTAGATTTAGATAAATTACCTTTTAATAAATTTTTACGATTTTATTCTAATCTTCTCAATTATTACTTTTCTTTCTTTTGTTGTTAACTTATCTTCTTCATTTATTATTACAGCTGTTGCCTTATTCTTTATTTTTATTGTTTTTTCTTATCAGCACTAAATTATGGCTTAGATTTCTTATTAGAATCAGTTTATTTTTTAACTAACGATATGCCCAATTTTTTAGCTTGATACATAACTCCTTCAAGAAGAATCTTATCACCATTTTATTATACTAATTTATCATGAATTTATTTCAAATAACTCACAACTCTTTTTCTTATGATAGATGTTTGTAAAAACTATAGGATAGTTGGTCGATCTTTTTATTTCTTTTGAAGCATTTTTTTAATCAATTATCTTAAATCTTTTGAATAAAATTAAGAAACTGGTGCAAAATTAGCTTATAATACTTTGACAGCAAGTCCATTTAATGAATATGCTTAGAAAGGTCTTTTTTGGTTACACATTTAATAAAGAATACATCCGAATGCCCATATATCACTATAATAAGATAAATATGTACGATTTATATGAATAAGGTTTATGCCTATATTGCTATGGCGACATATAATAAGGGGTACCTATAAATTATTTTAAACAATTACCTATGCTAGTACTAGCTAAATCAATTTTTTAATCTAAAACTTTAGATATACCAAAATCACCAAGTTTCACTTTTTAATCAGTTATGAATATATTTGGTGTTTTTAAATCACGATGTAATATTCTTTTATCATGCATATAAAATATAGCGAGAGCTATTTGTGTAGCCCAGTCAATTATTTTCTTTTCTTATAATTTCTTACCACCGTTATTTTATTTTTGTTATATTATTAATTGATTTAAATCACCTCCTGCACAAAATTACATAATGATATTTAGCTATTGCCCTTATATTATGGATTAACGATATGATACTATATTTACATGTTTGAATTCTTATAATAATTTTACTTAATTAAATATATTTTATGTTTGTTATTATGTTTTATTTGTTAACTATACTTTTTTAATTACGTAATGCTTTGATTATGTTATATAATTTGCTAGGTATGCGTTTCCGAATGCACTGTATAAATAATTAAATTACCCATTACCGATAATCTTTAATATTTAGTATTGGTTCATATATATGATATTTAAATCAAATTAATATAATAAAGGTATGTTAAATTTTAAATAATATAAAAGAAATAGTAATAAAGAAATCAACATATCAATCAACTTTTAATTATTATTTTTTTGTAATATATAATTAGATGAGATGATAATTGGTTAATAAAAGAATAATATTTCATTCTATAATTAATTTTTAATTTTATACATCAATAGTCTTACAAACAATAAATATGACATCATCCGGATCAACTTAATCTTAAGCTTCTTACTCCCCTATCATCATTGAGAAACCTCCTTTAGAGTTTCTTATATAATCTATTAAATATGCTACTGATTAATCAGATGCTATTAAAAGTATGAATCAACTTGGATAAGTCATGAGAAATGCATAATAATAACAATTTTAGCAATGTCTTCTTGGTGTTAATTATCTTTTTAAAAAAGGATATACATCAGTTTTTATGACATATGTTGATCTTATGAGAAAAATGATGAATCATTTTACTAAGCTTGGTCGTCAACTTTAAGTATTTTATATTTTATTATGATTAGGACGATACAAATGATCAAATTACCGAATTTCGTATGCTTTTTGTCCTTTCTTTGATAGCGGAACTTATTCGAGAAAATCCTAAATTTTATTTTCCTTTCACAAGAAAGTTTTTATTAACAGTCTTTCGTATCGATTATGAGCTCTTAGAAAAGTCTTCAAGAAGAAAAGATATTTTGGCAATATTGTCTGTCATTTATGAAAACTTTTCAAGACAGGGGAGACTTGTTAATAAATATAACATGATTGATATGTTAAAAAGATCACTTTTAGAAAACTATTATTTGATATAATAATTGTTTACCTTAAAAGTATTCAACCGTGCTATCTGTAACTTGGCTACAAAAGGCGTTACATTTGTAACTTCAGAGTTTACAAAATATAAGATTTTATAAACTTTAAGCCAATTTATTGAAAAGAGTCAGGTTGAATTATTCATGTTGAAGCTCAAGATGGCCATTAATTATGGAACAAAAGGAAATCAGACAAATCCAACGATAATCCTATCTAAAAGCTCTTGATTAACACAAATAAAAATAAATTATTAAAAATATAAAAATAAAAGATATATCATCATAAATAAATAAGTCTATGACAGTTTTATAATTCATATATTAACATTATATATATTTTAAAATACATTCGAATAATCACATGTAAGGCAATCAAATTTTATTAAAAGTAATAATATGATATATTTAGCTTATTTCAGTTGGCGATACTAAAGTAGGCAAATCATGTATAATAAAACGATATTGCGAAGGTAGATTTGTACAAAAATATATAACTACTATTGGTGTAGATTATGGAGTCAAAAAAGTAACAGTGTCAGGTAGAAAAGTTGCAGTAAATTTCTTTGATTTGAGTGGAAGCTCTGATTATGATTAAATAAGGAATCCATTCTTCCAAGATTCACAAGTTATATTATTAATCTTTGATTTATAAAATAGATAATCATTCAACAATTTATCAAAATGGTAAGGTACATTAAAAAATTATGGTGTAAATGCTAAAGATTCAGTTATAATGTTAATAGGTAATAAATGTGATGGTAAAACCAAGTAAGTAGACTCAAATTAATGTATTGCTTATGCAAAAAAGAAAGGTTATTAATACTTTGAGACTTCTGCTAGTACTGGAACTAATATAAATTAAGTATTTTAAAGGGCTTTTAATAAAGCTGTTGCAATGATGGAAGATAAAAGAAAAGCATTACAATGATCATAAATTTTATATTATATCAACTATCAATATAAACTATATCAAATAAAATAAATAAATTCTATTAAAATTACTTCATTTTTTATATAAAGACTTACTATAATGTCTAAGCTATTAGCATCTATATTATATATATATATTTATTATATGGGAAACGATAATTCAAGTTATTAATAAAAATTTCGCAATAAATATACCTTCATTCAATCATCTCAAGATCATAATTTTGGTTTAATAAAAATATATCGTCGAAAATAATTGAATTTTGATTATTTAATGATAATATAAAGATCAATGGGCAATCATGAACTACAATAATGTAAATAGCATTTCTAAATAATAAAAGCTAATTATGCTAAGCATAGGTAGCCCATGCTACTAAGATTATTTCATATTTAGTAAATAAGAAGTAAATAATTATATAATTTAGGGTCATAGTGTGGACCAAAAGGTCTTAAATTATATATTTAATATCTTAATTTTACATTAAAAGAAGTAATATAACAAAGAAAAATTTGCTATAAAGCTTTTACTATACAAGAAATTATGCTTATATTACAATCTATCATATAGACTTATCATTATTTCAAATGTAAATAAATATGATAAATAGAATTAAAATTTAATGCATTTTCTATAAGATCTGATAATATCTTCATAACTCCTTAAGGATATTTAAGATTCAGTCCTATTAAAATATAACAAAATCCACAATAAATACAAGCATGCTAATGTTTTTAATAATAAATAGTAAAAAACTTTCAAAAATCATAACGACAATTTATAATATAAATGAAAAATTTATTACAAGAAATAGTATCTATATGCCCTAAAAATGACCCTTTATTTTATCCTAGTCATTAACTATTATCTAACATGTATCATTCAAAAACTTTAGTACATATTATGCAATTTATTTATAAATCTGATATAGATTCTATTACCTTTGGAAAAGGCCCTATGGAAAGTACAGAAATATCAAGTTAAAAATAAAGAAAATAATTTTTTGGAAGGAAAAGCGATCAATATTAAACTAGTTTAAAATCTTCATATTCAAAAATATGATAAACATCTTTTTATGATATTTTTATTAATAATTTATTTAAATTTTAGCTATGATTTCATATTTTCGCTAAATATCATTCTTTTATAGTATTTATATTTCGCTTATATATTTATAGTTTTATTATATTAAATTAAGTTTGAAGATATGAGTGCCTCAAGTAAAAATGATAAAAATTTAGGCAAAGACTCAAAGGCTTTACCTCTACCTCCAAAGTATATTTAATTATATAAAGATAAAACACTATAACCCCACCAAAACCTGTTGAGACTAATTAAAAATTATTGAACATATGGTTAAAAGATATAAAAAATTGTTATAATGATATTAAATCTCAATTCAATGGACTATGCTAAAATTAAGTATTAAAAGATGTAATAATAAAGATACATAGATGCGTCAAAAACGAGTCTAATTCAGGAACGAATTTTGTCATCCATTAGGTAATTTATATAGATAATTACCTTTATAATTAACTAATTTTAAATTTGGATTAATACAGCAATATCCATAAAAGAATAGATTATTTTTCTTACAAGCTATTACTTTATTTACAGCCATAAAGACAATAAGTTCAAGTAAAATAAATGGGCCTAATAGATTACTTTTTTCATTTAGAAATGCCAGTTTAGTATTCTTGGTTGGTGGATTAATAGTTGCTCCTGAAATATATAACCCATGGATTAAATAATGATCATTATTATATAACATAATTAATATACTTTCATCAGATTTTTCATATTTTAACTATCTATTAAACATATACATGTTAAATATAAATTTATAGTAATTTATATGAATTTTAGATATGTTAAATAATCATTTATATTGTTTTATATCAGCTAACAAATCCTCATCAATGGCCAATTGATATTTATCAGTATTATATTTTCCTGAATATTTATAGAAAATATCACTACTATCATCATATTTATAAGATTATTCTACCCTTGTTGGTACTTCATAATTATATGTATTTTCTTTTATTCTTTCTTAAGTTTAAAATAATTTTTTATTACCTCTATCATGACTTAGTGATCCTTCTCTAGAAAATGTTTAATATGCATTAGCTTCCTTTAGATAATCATAACGATTTTATGAGCTTTATTATTTTACATATGATATAGGTGTATTTCCTATCGATTAATATCTAAATAATAAAAATTATTACAATTATGTTTTGATACCTTTATTGATCATAAGTTAATTCATTAATGCCATAAAAGCTGGTGATGGTTTTTCATCTTATGTGTTATAAGATTGATATTTCGATTGATAATTAGTCGTTACTATCTCTTAACTATTAGGTACTATTCTATTAAAATTGTAGTTTTAATTATAATCTTGGTTTGATCTTTTTGCTGGTGAATTTTATTATAAGATGACATTATTATATGTTTCATGAGAATATCTATTTATCTGTTAGGATTAATAATTAGGAGATTATCTTATTTAGATTGCTTCGGACAAAACTCTATGTTGTTGGAGTTTTGTTATATCCTGGGCGCGAAGATTATTATTATAATATTCTTATTGAGATAAATTAGATGGATTAGATGTAATGATGTTTTAATATGTACTATTTTGGATTATTTATCTTCTTTATAAAGGTGCCTGATTTGGTATGGAATTATATACTAAAGATGATTTTTATACTTGAAAAGATTGTTGAGCAGTATTGCTATTTGTAAAAACTGATTGCTTATTATTAGATTAAAATCTTATTGAAATATTTCTATTTTGAGTTTGCTTGGAATTTTATTAAATATAAGGTTGAGCTTGAAGTTTTTGAGGTTGTTTATCATAAACAATAGTTTAAGTTTGATATATTGGTAAAATTTATTGAGGAACTGCTGTAAAAGGTGCAAATGTTCTATTTACTTGTGAAGTATCAAAAGAAGATCTTTCTATGACTTGATGCGATGATCTTTATATAATTTGCTGAGGTTGTCTATCTATATAAACTTGCTGAGATGATCTTTCTATTGCAACTTGTTGGGGTGGCCTATCTATGATGATTTGCTGAGGTGGCCTGTCTATGATTTGTTGATTTGATCTATCTATAGCTGTTTGAGGTGGTCTCTATATAATAACTTGTTGATTTGAAAAAGGTTGATTTGTATTTCCAATACTTTATCGTCTTATTATTGGTTATGATTCTATTCTTTGTGCTATAACATTATTTGTATAAGGTTATAATATAAGTGATCCATTATTATAATTGTTTTCAAGATTATATCTTCTCTGCTATTAATTTATATAAACTTGTGTATTTGTAATCGGTTATGTTCTTGCGAGAGTTTGATAAGAATTATTATCCTTTACAGCTGTATAAGTGATCTTTTCTTTTTAATTTATATCTATTGCTTTTGGATTATATGAATTTAATGTTTGTGCCATAACTGTTCTATTTACTGTTTATCTTTTATTTAAAGAGTTCAATTGTGTAGAGGATAAATAAGATGATCTATTATGCATTAGTTTTGATTGGAATAATTGTTATGATTTTCTTAAATTAGCAGCTTCATATCCATAACTTTGATTATTTCTACACCAATTATCAACATAAGGATATCCTCCACTTTAACGAACACAATCTAATTGTAATGGAACAGTAAAATTATGATAACTTCTTACATATTCATTGAATTGTGCCTTAACATTATAAAAATTAATCGGATCCCCTGAATTAACTATATAATCATTTAAATTTGGCACATTTTTATCGACAAAATCATCTCTATCAGTCGCATCATTCATTATTTATAATAATCCTAAAACCATTTATCTTTAAGAAACTTTTCTTCCTACAATATAATTATATTAAAAAGATGGATTAAGCCATACTTTAACTTGTCCTCTATCACTTATGCCTATTTCTTCTTCATCTACATCAAAATATCCAACAAGTTGACTTAGTTGTTCATACCCATTTAAAACTGAATCATAAAGATGTAAGCAATCTGGATATGGTATATCCCTAACATTAGACAATCTAACAGGCATTCTTTCTACTAATAACCTTCCTTAATAATATATAATTTACTTTTTTATTGTCCACAATTATATGAACTATCTTAATTTTTTATTTAATATGCATTAACAAAATAATGACTTTCTGTTCTCATTACATCTAATTGATCAGAATATTTTGATTAGGTTTAATGAACTAAATATTATTATAGTTGTAAATGTGGATAATGACGATTTGTCCATATATTAATATCTTTTAAACCGTCAGATCTTTGCCAGTTTCTTCTGAATTATTGTTATGTTATAGAAGATGCAGAATTTCCCATCTATGATCAAATATATTATTATTTTAATCAATAAATCAATTTGAATAAAATATATTTCAAAAATAATACAAAAAATATGAACTTATTTATTTTTTATATATCATTTTATCATAATATTCCATTTAAAAAATTGAATTAAATAACATTAAAGTAAAAATATGATTGATTGATATGATAATTATATAAGATTTATTAATAGATTTTCAATATATTAATAATCATGAAAATTGTACTTTTAGCAATCTTTATAGTACTTACATTGGCATCAATAAAACCTGATCCAGTTAATATTCCTTAAATTACACAAGTCTATCCAAAAGCTTGGTATTCAGGATATTTAGATATTGATTAAGGAAAAACACATATGCATTACTTTTATTTCCCATCGCAAAGTTAACCAAGTACTGATCCTATATTATTCTGGTTTAATGGAGGACCTGGATGTTCTTCATTACTTGGAGCATTATATTAACATGGTCCTTTCCTCATAAATGATGCATTTGGATCAATAGTTTATAATAAATACGGATGGAATCAAAAAGCAAATGTTGTATATATTGAGTCACCAGCTCAAGTAGGATTTTCCTATATGGATACTCAAGCCCCTGTTTGGAATGATGATCTTGTTGCGAAATTAAATGCTAAAGCCGTAAGATAATTCTTTAATGTCTGGACATAATTACAAGGTAGATAAACTTATTTATCAGGATAAAGTTATGCTGGCATATATGTACCAACTTTATTTTATGAGTATTATTTTTTTTATAAAGATTACATTCAACAAATGATGCAAGTAAAATCAAAGTAAATTTAAAAGGTTTTGCAGTAGGAAACGGATGCACTGATCCTAGTTAATGTTAATTTTTGAATTAATATTCTCCATTTTTAATGCAACTTTTTAGAGATTTCGGATATATAAATCAGGCATAATATTAAGATGTTTAAGATAAATGCAGAGATCAAGGCTCATAACTTAGTCAAGCATGTAAAGATGCCATAAATACAGTATAAAATAATTTATATAGATTTAAAATTTAGTCGATGGATATAATATTTATGATGCTTTTAGACCATGCTATCAAAATAATCAAGATGATCAAATGCAACCTTTGTCATTTAAATAAATGAAAAGATTAGCCTTAAGAATTAAAAGAAAACCTACAGATAAACTCACATGGGCTCCTCCATGCGTTGATTCTCTTGGAATCGATAAACTTTTATTAAATAAATAAAATAGAAAATCTTTAGGTATCCCAGATAAAGTAATGGAATATTCTATGTGTAATGCAAATGATGATTTCTTTTATGATAGAAGTACAACTGGATCTTATTGGGTTTATCAAAAACTAGTTCCTTTAAATAGATACAAAATTGTTATATATTCAGGAGATAGTGATCCAGCTGTTCCTTACTCTGGAACCCTTTATTGGATTTCCAAATTAAGAAAATAATTAGGCTTAGCTACAGTTGATTATTGGAGACCTTGGTACACAAAAACACTTAATGGTCGACAAAACAGTGGCAGTGTATGGAAGCTTTCAAATAATTTTAGACTGGTTTCATTTAAAGGAATAGGTCATATGGCTCCTCAATGGAATGTTTAAGGAGGATATCGAATGATAAACAGTCTATTACATAATGAATAATTTTGATGAGCACATGATTATTGTAAAAATATATATAATATTAAAAATGACCTTATAATATATATTATTTAATACAATATATTTTCAATCAACTTAAAAAGCTCATCAAGCAGTAGTTTAACAAATTAAGATCATGATTAACATAAAAAGATATAAAAAATCCACTTAGGTATATTGATTATTATATAGGAATATAAAATAGCTCAGATTAATCCCATAGTTCATAAACATAAAATGATTAAAATTAGAAGAAATAAGTATAATAAGGTTCTAAATCATAAAAATAATAAGTACAATAATCAAGTTAAAATAAATAATCAAAACAGTAATCGAGTTAGAGTAAATAATCTATAAAAGATACCAATGAAAAAGATAAATAATTGAATGAAAATGAAGGAAAACAATAATAATTAATTAACAGAGAAGATATTGAAAACAAAAAAGATATATAATCAGAATTAATCTAAAAATAATAGAAAGATTCAGATAAAATAACAAAAAATAATTAAAGCTTATCAAAAAGTAAAGTATAAAAAATAAAACCAAAAGATAAGAAAAGTGAATAAAATAACAAAAAAACTAAGAAAGGAAAAAATTTTAAATAACCAATCAAACCAATATAATAAATATTAAAAGTATCAAAAGAAGCTATCAGACAATCTCATCTCAAATAAAAAAGTACCAAAAATAAAAAAATCATCATTAAAAAAGTATCAAATAGTTCATCTAAAGAATCTAAAATAATCTAAAATTAAAAGTCAAAATCAAAATTAAAATTAAAAAAGAAACAAGTTTATTAAACTCCAGTTGCTTCGTTAAAAAAATAAAAAATTGAGGCTCAGAAAAAATAAAAAATAAGTAAAACAAAAAAATAACTTAATAAAAAATCGCAAGAAAACTAGAAAAAATAAAAAGTTTTAACATAAAAATAGCTCGAACTTTAAAGACTAGAGCTTTAAAAGACTAATCACCCTATTACACGTTACCTTCGTCCACGAGCTGAAATAAAGAAAAATGAAAGACAAAAAACTCAATAAAAATCATCAAAAGTTCTTTAGCCTTAAATTTAACCTAAAATTGATGATATTTTAAATAAAAGTTTTATGGCACTCTAAAAATCATATAAAAAAGAACGCAAAACTAGTGTAATGTAATAATAGCATTCAAACGATAAATAATAAAATTCATAATAAAAAGAATAAATTTAAAAATAAGATAAATTATTGAAGGAGATGAAAAAAATTGCATAGCAATTGAATTAACAGGATTAAAAACCATTAAAAATGAAAACTTTTAAACCTAGTAAAAAAAGTAAAAAGATAAAAAAATCCAAGTTTGCCATTAAGAAAAAACCAATAAAAACCAAATAAAATAGAGAAACAAATAGTAAAAATTATCAGAAATAATAAAAATAATAAAAAATTGTAGAGTAAAAAATAATCAATAAATAAGTTGGTACTGCTAAAAATAAGAAAAAAGGCAATAAAAATATTTCAATATAAAAAATAGCTTTGAGATAAAAATAGCCTATATCATAAAAACCCATCATTCATTAAAAATAATCTTAATAATCATTAAAATAATAAAAATCAAAAATTTAATTATAACTAAAAGCAAATATCTCTGATAAATAAAATATAAGATCATCAAAATCTTCAAGCAATATCTAATTATAAAAATAAGATCTTGATTCATTAATTCCTAGCCTCCCTTCACATTAAAATTCACAAGAAAAATAACATTAAAAAAATCATTTATCAGATCAAAAACATAAAGAAGTTATAAGTTAATAAACAAAATAATAATCTAAACAAGTTTTGAAATATATACCTTAAATTAATGTATCAAATGATAAAGATAAATAAGATAATAGCCTTCTCGATAAAAAGATAATGAAAATGAAGCGATTAACTTTAAACAGTCGTATAGTAGTATAATCTATATTGTTTATTAGTCCCATAAATTAAAATTAGAAGGCATAATTTAAAAGATGGAAGAAAGCTTAAAGAAATTCAAATACAAAAGAATCTAATTATAGATCAAAGTATTATGAATAATAAGATTCATATTAAAGATTACCTTAATATAATTATCAAAGAATGAAACCTAGATACAAATAAAAACATAGACGTTATAGAACTATAGTGGTTTAAGAAAGTGATAGTGATAATGATTACAAGAGAAATTATTAAAGAAAAATAATTAAAAAAATAAGAAGAGATAAGTAAAGAAAATATGAAAGAGAACCACGATATTATGATGAAAAAGACCAAAGATATTATGAAGAAAAAGATCATAATAGATCCTATGATAATGAAAGAGACTCAAGACATCATGATAATGAAAGAGATTCAAGATATATTGATAAACAAAGACGCAATGATAATCAAAGATAGTCATAAAAGCTCATTAAACATGAACAGAAAGATAATAAAGAACATTTGAACCCTAGCTTCAATATAAAAATAAACAATCAATGATTCCTATTATCATTATTTATTAAATTAATTTTTTTAATTATTGTCTATAGATTTTAATTCTCTTTATTTAAATCTTATAATATAAATGTAATAAACGAATAATGTTTAAAAGGATATCTAACGGGGTTAAAACAATAATATACGGTAAACTCTACAATAAATTACATATGCAGAGACAAAATATAGATGGATAATGTTAACTTTAGTAGCTAGTTTATTATTCCTTAATGGATTGATTAATAATATTATCACACCCATACAAACTACTTTATCGAATACATATGATGTATCTAGTAAAGTTGTTAACATACCTTCTATTATATCCTTTTTGACATTTTCATTAGCAAATATACCTGTTAGTAATCTGCTTGATAAAAGAGGCATAAGATTTGGCCTTATTCTTGGAAATTCTATATATTTGGCTGGAATAGTCATTTGCTGCTTTATTAATGCTGCTTTCCCTCTTTTAATTGTTGGATATTTAATATTTTCTGTTGGACAACCTTTTATAGTCAATATACCTGCTAAATTAGCAGCACAATGGTTTTTACCTGAAAATGTATATTATAATTAAAATAGAGAAACACAGCGACTTCTATACTTGTTGGAGTCAGCATCATAGGCTCAGGATTAGGTTTTGCCATCCCTGCATTAGTAGTTAAATAATCTTAATCAATATAAGTAATCAAAAGACAAACATTTTCATTATATATAGGCTATTCTATAGCAACTTTAAGCCTTCTAATAGTCAACTGTCTATTTTTGAAAGCAAAACCATAAATTCCGACATCAAACGTATAAAATAAATAAGAAATGTCAATAAAATAAACATTCAATATAATAAAAAAAGATCGTAATTTATGGAAATTCTTTATATCGTATAGTGTTTATTATGGATCATTTCAACTTTTTTCATCTATTGCCAATTTTATTATCAAACCTTTTTAATATACTGATATTTAAATATCATTATCAGCAGTTTCCTTAATTATAGTAGGATCTTTTGGTGGGGCAGCTGCCTCAATGTATATCAAAAAGACTAAGAATTATAAACGATTGATTACATTTACAACTTTTGCGGGTAGTAGTGTAATGGTCTTAATAACTTTACAATTGTTAATAGTCCCTAAAGCATTTTTAACTATAATCCTAGTAGGTATATTAGGTTTTTTTATCATACCAATAATTCCTAATAGTTATTAAGTAGGTTGTTAGTTAGCTTTCCCAATAGGTTAAGCTCAAGTTACTGGATTTATCAATGGAGGTTCTTTAGTATGGGCATTTGTTATAGATTCTATAGTTACTGTTATAATTGGTTTTGGTACTAAAACAAAATCATTTATGTACTTCTTCATTTTAGTTATATTTCTTTTCTTAAGCTCTATCCTATATTATAAGACTCAATTCCATCAAAAAAGAAAGATATTTTAATTAAGCCCTAATAAAGGAATATCTCCATAATCTACAAAAGATAATTAAAGTGATATTCCTAAAATGATTTAGATCGCAGCTACTAGATTTAACTAAAAGCAAGATTAAACAATAGACGGTAGTGTTAAATAGGATAAATATGCTTAACTTAATTAATAAATATGACAATGATACATTTTATAAAATCTTATTTCTCATAATTGAATAAATTAATCATTTTTATATTAATAATATAATGATTGAAAGTAGAAAAAAACTATATAAAATATAAAAGTGAGCCTTAATTGATTACTACATACAACAAAATTAAATATTAAAACTTATAAGAAATTATTTAAATATTATTATTTTTAATATTAATATCTATCATTATGATTCAATAATTATTTTGATATTAATATGAAAGCAGCTATTATCCTTTTCGTCTTGGCCTGCCTCGCCTGTTTCGCATACTCACAACAATGTACCGAAGCTCTTCAAATTGCTTGCGTCGATGATTTCAGACTTGCCTACCCTATCTGCAAGAAGGCTGCATAAGCTGGAGGATCAGACACTGCTGCAGATTTACAATGCCTCAAATACTTCAACAAGATGAAACCAGAATGCTGGCCATGCATTTGCTGGTTCGCTCATCAATTCCAACTTGACATTAAAGGCTGCTGATGATCATCAATATATCTATGAAAATATCTTGTAATATTAAATCTACAAATGCAATCAATATAATTAATAAAAAAATTTAATTAGAAACTTTGTCTTCATGGATCGATTTTTATCTTTTTACGGCCCCTAAATCAAAAATTAACATACTTTTCGTTAGCTCTCTACAAAAAATTGAATATTAAATATTAAGAGTTGTCACTTTGATATCTCATACGGACTCTTACCCTTCGAGGCTGTTATTATTAGTTAGCCTACATAATACTATCCAATTTGGTTTTCATATTACTTCCTAAATTTTATGGCTTTGGAGAACGTTGTAAATTGAGCGTAAAATTTTAGCTACCATCTATCTATAAAATGGTGTCCATTTTATATGGCTAAAGATGCTATATTTTTTGTTATTGTGCTATATTTGTTTCAATGGTGACTGGAGCCTCTAAATCGAATAATGGTATATCTTCGAAAGGATCTTCTTGAGGTCTATTGATATCATATATACTTAAAGAGTGGTGGAGGTGGTCCATATACATCGCAGTATTAATCATAATTCATAGAGGAATAATATCTTTCTCTATACGATCGTTTTTTAAATACTGTCTAAAACTGTTTATCCATCTCTACAAAAATATAATAAAATATAAAGAATATATTAATTTGAATATTCCAAAACTATAAACTGATTATATTTAGACTCTCTGATATCAAATATTCATAATATAGATAGAAATATTATGATACAACTACTTTTTATAAGTAATTGAGTCAATTAAATGTTGAAAGATCGTTATTTGATATTTTTTTGAGTTTTTTTACAATAATTTCATTATTCGATTTATTTAGATATTTTATTAAGGTTTAATGTTAAATTAATGCAATTATAACTTTTACTTATATGAGGATTGTGATTTATTTATTTTATAATAATTAAGCTATAAATCACAAGATGATAAGTAAACTAAAAGCTATATTTGTATTGGGTGGACCTGGATCAGGAAAAGGAACTCAGTGTAATTTAATAGCAAAAAAATATAAATTCAAACATCTTTCAGCAGGGTAATTGCTTCGTCTTTAACAAAAAAATCTAAAATCTTAATATTCATAGATCATTCAACAAACTATAAATACAGGCAAAATAGTCCCCAGCCATATAACAATCTCTCTTTTGCATAATTAAATGCTTAAAAATAAACAATTTACAACAAATTTTCTTATTGACGGCTTTCCTCGATCTCTTTAAAACTTATCTAAATGGAATTAATTGACTTCATAAACAATATAAGTTCCATTTATTTTAAATTTGATATGTACTTAATAATAGATGTTAAAAAGATTATTAAAAAGAAAGCAATAAAGTGATAGAAGTGATGACTAGATATAGATAATAAGAAAAAGATTTGTTACTCATAGAGATATTACAGGTAAAGTCATAGAATAATTTAAGAAAAATGGAAAAGTTATATAAGTTATGGCTGATGGTCGAGTATAAGATATATTTTAGAAGATTGAGAAGATATTTGATTAATAAACTAAGAATAAAAACTACTATTGATTTTTTCCTAATTGATTTTATACATTAATATATAGATTAATTGATATGAACATCATATAAGATTCATAAAATCTTCATAAAATATTCCATTTTCCTGTTCTTTAATATGAAGCCAATACTTTGTGAGCAGTTCTTCTAATATCTGAATCTTTGTCTCTATTGAACTCCATTAAAGCATCGTAAATTTGTGCTTATAACCTTTCTGGGCTTCCGTCACAAATAATATGTAAGATTCTCTTCCTAATATTGACATCTTAATCATTAGCCATTTAAAAGACTCTTTGCCAAAAGATCTCAATATCTTTCCATACTTTGCATGGACATAATTGTTTAACAGCTTATAGCCTAACATCATTATCTTGTGAATGTGTATACTATAAGATAAGATCAACATCATCAGTTTCTCTACAGATTCTCATTAATTATTTCTTATTAGGTTATTTGAAGTAATTATTCAATTATTTCTTTTTATTATCTTTACCTTTTTTCATTTAAGAAATTATTATGACGATGTAGTTAAATTTTTAGATTAAAAAATATAATTCTTTGATTAACATATAAATATTATTGATCAATTCTAATAAAAAAAATAAAGATTATGATAAAAATATGAGGAAAAAACGATATTTATGAAGATAATATTGTATGATGCATTATTTTAAAAGAATAATGAATGAATATATATCATTTGACTTATTCTGCTGCTTTTTTACAACATGATTTAACTAATGATTTAATACAATCTCTAGCAAAAGGTATATAACTAGCACAATACCATATATAAGCTGGGATTTGAACAACCAAACATATAATAACCAATATACTACTGGATAAAACTAAAGCAGAGAATAAAGTGCCTAATAATGCACCTATAAACACCATACTAGCTATTTTACGTTATGGATCACGCATGTTTTTAATTTGTCTTTTAAAACCTATTAAAAAGCCAGTACTATATAATTATATTATTTACGCAGATAAAGATAAGACATTACCCAATGAATAAATAATTGCAAATTTGGCAGGATTCGTTGCTAATGTTAATATTGATCCAAATGATAATATTTGTAATACATATCCTATGATGAAATATTTTATTACCCAAGACACAACATATGCCGAAACCCATCAATCGTTATGTAAAAGTTAAATTTGGAAAGCATGATTATTATTCTTATTATTTTTTAGTAAAAATGTTTTTAAAATCCATCAATCTATATCTATCTAATATTTATATTTATATAATTTTATAAACTATATTTAAAATATATGAATTTACGTTAATAAATGCTAGCATATTTCTAACAACCAGAAATAAACACTCGTATCTTATAATACATATCCTCACATAATTTAAACATCTAATAATTAGACTAATTAACCTTAACTAATATGATATAATAACTACAACTATTAAAAGATATACAAACTAAAGTAGAACATTAATAAATTTCTAATTCTAATAATGTATCTTTGAAAAACATGAACTATTAACTTAGTTTGACAATAACAAAAGGTAGGAAATTTAAGTAATTTAATAGCTTGTCTAAAAATAGCTCATTTTATTTTGTATTATCAGGTTTTTAACAAAAAATAAAAAGTTCATCATATAGTCCTACATAAAATTTTAGTATCAATTAAAAAATGAAAATAAATTTGAAGAATAATGTGTTAAAAGTCGATAACAATTAAAATTTATAACTAATTGTAATATGTGTATTGTAAAATAAACAAAAAGTTCTATATTCTATAAAATTGATCTAATGGAGATTCGTTATGGTATATGGATCTGTAAATGTAGATATATAATTAGCTCCATATCATCATGATGGATTAAATGTCATCCCTTCTGCAGGTATATTATCTATAAATATAAACATGAATCCATTACCAAAACATCAATATATATCTTAAATCTCATTAAATAGACAAATATAATTATAACAAAAGCTAAAATAATCAAGTAATAATAAATTTCATACGTATGCCAATAATTATTGGAATTAGATCAAAAATTTACATCGATCTTTCCAGAATAGAAGAATCTCAATCTATGCACAGACATAAGATAAAGTATATTATGCATTACCAGCTATGATAAAACCTATGTTTGGTGTTAGAGGCATAGATTCACCACATCATGCTTTAAGATTTTGTTCATTAATACCTTTTACATAAGTTTAATTGAATAGATAGCCGTTTTATAGAAGATTTTCAACTATGTTAGCATCTAATTAAGGGTCTATATAAGATCATTGTCATTTGTTATGTTCATTATTATTGGGTATGGGACTAAAAGCATATGTATGTGTTGGTACTATATCTAAAGGAGAACATAGTTGGGTCATGACTTAAAGTAATAATACAATAACATTTTGGTAATGTACAAAAGGCATAAAATTAGATTTCTTTTCACCAAAATCATTAACATTTTATAAAACAATCAACCTAATATATAATCATAATGAATATTATGCTAATATTCAACTAGACTGTTCGATATCAGGAACTAAATATAATTTAAAAGATAATTTATTATGGAAAAGTATAGATTAATCATTCTTGTCTTAACTTTCAAAGTATAATAAATCATTATCATTATCGTATCCTACAATAAATCCTTATTTGACTGAACAAAATATATAACAATAGTTAATGACTTTATTGTAATTATATAGAAAAAAACATAAATTATCATTCAACTATGATAATAAATTAGCAAATTTGTTATCTACAGCATTATGTAACTATTAAATTTAACGAGTTACAGGTAATACTTTTTGTTAATAATAATTTCAACAAGCTATTAAGATGTATATACCTAATAAACATACTTTTAAAGCTTTTCCTATGCAATTTACTACATTGGACTGCTAAAGAATATTTTAAGAGTTGCAGGAACAAAGTAAAGCTAAAGAAATTATGATGATTAAAGGATAAAATTTATATTTTGGAATTAGAAGTAAATTAGTTCT
>Ga0169931_10005850_pt1 | contig 18678 bp, 8 predicted proteins | sample Kivu_15m_20L_FD_129675 | JGI IMG/M metagenome (GOLD analysis project Ga0169931, IMG submission 129675) | Freshwater microbial communities from Lake Kivu, Western Province, Rwanda to study Microbial Dark Matter (Phase II) - Kivu_15m_20L... | ecosystem: Environmental > Aquatic > Freshwater > Lake ... | reverse complement strand
TTTCCATGTTCGTTGGTGACGCTGGTGAGGTCTTCTTCGGTGTTGTAGTGGAAGGCGACGGTGTGTCCGGCTTCGCGTCGTGTGGCGAGGCGATTCATGCCCTGATACGTGAAACGGATGTTTTTGTGAACGTCACCATAGTGCAGCAGATTGCCTTCGGGGTCCCAGGCAAGTGAGCGGAGGTTACCGTCGGGTTCGGCGACGCGGACGGGGCGGCTTGCCAGGTCCCACCAGCGTCGCTGGGAGCCGGCAGGAGAGAGTGTTTCGACGGTGCGTCCGAGGGCGTCGTATTTCCAGTGCAGTGTGAGTCCGTTGGGTGCGGTGAGTGAGGAGAGCTGGCTGGCGGGGTCCCAGCTGAAGCGGGTGGAGCTGCCATCGGCGGCGGTGATTTCGGCGAGGAGTCCGGAATCCCAGCGGAACTGGATTTGGCGACCGGTGGCATCGGTGCGGGAGAGGAGTTGGCCGACCGCGTCATAGGCCCAGTTCCACTTCGCTCCGCTGGGCTGCTGGATCGCTGTGAGCAGATCGAGGGAGTTGTATTCGATTTGTACGGCGGAACCATCGGGATTGATTTCCGCAACGATATTTCCGCGTTCATCGTAATTCCAGGCGGTGGGCAGTCCGAGCGGACTGATGCTGGAGGCTGGCTGATTGAACTCCGTGAAGGCTGATTCGGAGGCGTATCCGAGCGGATCGACGACGCGAGTGACGAGGCCGTTTTCGTTGGCGAAGTGGGTGGTTTTGTGTCCCAGCGAGTTGGTGACGATGGTGCGGCGGAGTTCGGTGTCGTAGTGGAGCCAGCGTTCGTAGATGCCGCCATCGCCCCAGGTGTGGATGCAGCGGGCGTCCGGGGAGTCGGCATCGTATTCGAAGTGGAAGGTGAGTCCGTTGCGATTGGTTTCGTGAAGCAGTAATCCGCCGGGGCTGTAGTGGAAGGTCATGGCGTGATCGAGGGGATCACGGGTGGCAACGAGCAGACCGGAGTGATCGTATTCGTAACGAACGAGGGGGAATGTCTGGCGAGGTTCGTCCGGGTGCGGGGCGCGGATTTCTGTGATGCGGCCCTGCTGGTCGGTGGTGACAGGAAGCAGTCGGCGGGAACTGTCACGGATTTCCGACAGGTATCCGTGTTTGTCGTAGCTGAAGTCGATGCGAAAGTTCTGTCGGTTAGTGACAGCCACCAGCTTTTGAACGGGGGAGTCGAACGTGACGAAGCCGAAGTGGAAGGAGATGCCTTCGGCGTTGCGGACGGAGTAGCCATCGTGGCTGCGGGAGAGCGTGAGTCGTTCGGTGCGGTCGAAGACGGATTCGCCTGGAGCGATGGGTGGGAAGGCGACGGGGCGGCCGTCGGGGAGTCGGACGGCGACGGCTTCGCCTTCATCGACGAGTCCGAGGTCGTAGCTGTGGTGCCAGCCGTGTCCGAGTGGGCCGTTGTAGGTGGAGGTGGAGAACCAGACGCGTTCCCATGCGAGTGGGAGCGGACCTGGGAGTTGGAAGTCGACGGCGTCGGTGAAGACTTTGCCGGTGGCGATATCCACGGGGTGTCCGGTGACGGAGCAGATGGCGCGGTGGACGCGATTGCGGGCGCTGGGGGGGACACCGAGCTTATCCATGGCCTTTTTGGCGGCTTCGTGGGCGCGTTTGGAGATTGCTTTCCAGCGTTTGCTTTTCTTTTGAATCTTTTTGAAGGCTTTGGCGAGTTTACCGAGTGCAGCGGCGCCGGCTTTCATGGCCATGCCCATGATTGAGATCGTGGGCGGGCCACCGACCATCACGGGCGGTCCTGCGGGGATTGCGAGGACCTGTGAGGTCGGGAGCATGAGGCATTTGGGGATGGTTTTTTTCTTGGGTGAGACGCGTGGGATGGAGGGCATACCGACGCTTTGGCAGCTGAGGGCAGGCAGTCCCATGTAGCTGAGGGCATCGCCATCGCATTCGACGGTGGCGCTGCCCATGAACATTTCGCATTCGTTGCCGGGAGGAGGCGGGACGAAGACGCCGCCGATGGGAATGTGGGGCGGGACACATTTGCCTGCGGTGCCGGCCTGGGCCCGGTGCATGTTGTTGATGAGGACGGTGGAGCCGACGATGGGGACGTAGTCGGCCGGATCCATCAGGAACCCGACGAAGGGGTGAGGAATGGGAACCGGCGGGACGGGTCCGGGCGGCTGGATGAGGTGGATATCGACGCCGATGACGGGATCGAGATGTTTGGCGGCGATCATTTCAGACGGCTCCTGGATTGAGCAGTGATTTCCAGTCCTGCCCGAGCAGTTCGGTCATTTGATTCTCGGTGAGATCACGTCGTTGTTTGTCTTTGCGCGCGAGTCGGAGCATGGTTTCGCCGGCCCAGGGGAGGTGGGTATTGCGGCGTTGTTCGGGATCGATGAGTTTTGCGGCGGCGAGTGATTTGAGGGAGCAGTCCCAGGCGGGCTGAGTTTGTCCGGTCTGTTCGAGGCACCAGGCGGCCATTCTCCAGCCTTCCAGTTCGCCGCGGTGGTCCTGAATTTCGGCGGCTGCTGCGGCGGCGGCCTGGAAGGGCGTGGCGGCGTCTGCGGTTTTTCCGGCCGCGATGCAGGCGGAGCCGGTGGACATGTGGACGGTGACGAGCAGTTTTCGGCAGACATCGTCGGTTTGTCCGAGGATGTGTTTGAGGGCGGCGTGGCAGCAGTTGAGGAATTCTGTGGGTTTGCCAGCGGTGAACCAGGCAGCTCCGAGGGCCATTTGCACGGTGCAGGCGAGGTGGTGCCAGTTTTCGCGAACGGCAATTTCGATGGCTTTGGCGGCGGCTTGTGAGGCGGCGGCGGTGTCGCCCTGTCCGGCGGCATTGGTGGTGGCGACGTAGTAGCTGCGGAAGTCGTGACCGGGACCTGGCGGACCAGCTTCAGCGGCGATCTGTTCGTAAGCCTGGGACATGTTGAGCTTTGGATCAACGGAGCGAACGACGGGGGATTCGGCGAGCTGGCTGAGCTGTGGCGGGTGGTCGTAGTCGATGACCATGAAGCGGAGTGCTTCGGGGATGGGGAGAGTTGTGAGTTTGGTGAGCCAGTTGTCGAGTTCGCTGCGGCTGATGACGGCGGAGGGATTGAGGACAACGACGAAGTGGTCGGCGAGTGACTGAGTGAAGGTGGCGAATTCGATGAATGAATTCAGCAGTGTGCGGTGATCGGGCGGAGGTTGCGGGGGCGGCGGGTTCCAGCGAATCACGATGCCGAGGGCTTCGATGTTGGTGCGATTATCGGCGACGGTTTGGGTGAATTCGGCGAGGAGTTGCGAGGTCCATTCGGCGGGTTTGAGGAGCGGGGATTTGAGTTCAATGAAGAGATCGGGGATTTCGCTGGATTCGGACTGGAGGTCGATGAATGTCTGCAGCATCTGCACGGAGTCGTCGGAGGCGATCCAGCGGAGGATGCGGGCGTCGGGATCAGCAGCGAATTCGTTCCAGAGTCCTTCGAGGGTCTGGAGTCGCTTGAGGATGGGATTGGAGGCTGGCTGATTCATGGGTTGGCGAGCTTGAGTGCGAGATCGACGAGTGCGGACTGTGTGACGAGCGTTTGTGGGGGCAATGGTGCGAGACTGAGTGTCAGGATGACAAGGCCGGCGTGAATGGCCTGATGACAGGTTTTGGGGTCCGGGGCGAGAAATGGAGAGCCGGGTGGAGTGGTGCTGCCGCTGGAGAAGAAGACTGCAGTTCCGAGCCACTTGAGCGGACGCTGGGGGTCAAGCGGTTCGGTGGCGGTCTGGATTTTTCGGCGGAGTTCTTCTGTGGGGGCGGTGCACCAGTTCTGGATGAGTTGCAGGAAGGCGGTTTCTTCGGGGGCGAGATCGGGGAGTTGAGTGATGGCGGCAGCGAGCCAGTTGATGGCGCAGCGACGGTGGAGGGCAAAGGCGAGGAATTCGAGTTTTGCAGCAGGGTGAGGAAGTCGCTGGAGGAAGTCCGCTGGGGTTTCGTTGTCTTCGGGTGTGAGTGGGATGGATTGTCGCAGCTGGAAGCGGGCGAGGATGGGGTCGGCGGCTGGAAGCAGAAAGCCGGCGGTGGGAATGAGTTCCGGGGGGAGTTTGGGTGTGGGGGCGGCAGCTGGGGCGGCGGAGTTGGGGGCAGCGGCGACTGTGGAGCCGGCAGCAGTGGTGGCGGATGTTTTGACGGCTGGAGGAGGACCAGTCCATTCGATCAGGAACGTGGTTTGGCCGCAGACGAAAGAATCACCGGGTTTAACCTGGGCTGTTTGCACGGGTTCGCCATTGAGCGTGGTCCCGTTGGTGCTGGAGAGATCGCGGAGGGTACAGGAATCGGCAGTGAGAAGCAGAGACGCGTGCCGGGAAGACATGCTTTGATCATCGGGGAAGGGAACATCGGAGGAGGGGCTGCGACCGATGATGACCGTGCGACCCTCGGCGAGTGCGGCGACATCGCGAGGTGAGGTGTTACCGGGGAGAAGGGCTCGCAGGAAGGCGGGCATGACGGGATCGGGTGGTGGGGTTGGTGGGGATGCGAGTTGTTGTGGGTGTGTTTGGGGGGCAGGTGGGTTTGGCCCCTCACCCCCGGCCCCTCTCCCCTGGTCGGGGAGAGGGGGGTAGGGGGGGGGTTAGTTGATTTTGGTCATGGCGCCTGTGAGGGTGAGGAGAGCGGAGCCCTGGACGGTGGTATTGAGTGCTTTCATGGTGGCGGTGGCGGTGCCTTCGACGGTGATCATGGGGCCTTTGATTTCGATGCCTGTGGGGGAAATCTTGATGGTGCTGCCGCCGCAGATGAGTTCGATGGAGACGGTGGCTTCGATTTTGATTTTGGCCTGGGAGGCGAGGGTGGCATCACCGGTGACGGTAACGGCTTGTTTTCCGCCGACGGAGACGGTTTGATCGGAGCCGACGGTGAGTTTTTGTTTTCCGCCGACGGTGGAGGTTTCGTCGGCTTTGACGTCATCTTTGCGATTAGCGCCGACTTCGATTGTTTGATCGGAGCCGACAGTGAGCTGCATTTTTGAGCCGATTTTGATGGTTTGGTTAGCGTCGATGGTGACGGTTTGATCTTTGCCGATGGTGATATCTTCGTTTCCACCGATTGTATTTTTTCGATCGACACCAACATTCAGGGTTTGGTTGTTATTGACATTGGTGTCCATGTTGTATTGGGCATTGATGCGGAGTTGTTCTTTTCCGGCGGTGTCATCCATGGACATTTCGTTGTAGCCGGATGCTTTGTGGGATTTTGTGGTATTCCCGCGGCGTGTTTTTTCACCTGGCAGAGCGAATGGGGGCGCATTTTCGCCGTTGTAGACGCGACCGATAATGATGGGTCGATCGGGATTACCTTCGAGGAAGCTGACGATGACTTCTTCGCCGATTCGTGGGAGGTCCATCATCCCCCAGCCTTTTCCGGCGTGAACCTGGGAGACGCGGATCCAGGCGCTGGAGCGTTCGTTTTTCTTACCGAGTCGGTCCCAGTAGAACTGGACTTTCACGCGGCCGTAGCGATCGGTGTAGAGTTCTTCACCGGAGGGTCCGACGACGAGGGCGGTCTGGATGCCGTGGATGGCGGGAGCGGGTCTGAGAGTTGGTCTGAAGGGTGTGGTGGCGGGGAGGCAGTTAAAGGAGTTGGTGTAGAGGAAGTCGCTGGCGCCTTCTGAGGAGAACCAGGCACCGCCGACGGAGGCCTGGTGCTGTACGGAGACGAGGGCCCATTTTTTGCCGACTTCAGCGGGGTCGTAGTGTGCTTTGATGGTGAAGCGGGCCCCTGGTGAGAAGAAGGAGCAGGTGCTTTCGCCGGAGGCGTTATCGTGTCGGGCTTCTTCGGCTTCGATGCGGAGGATGGCGAGTGAGTCGCCCTGGGCCATGGTGCCGTAGATGCCGGGGAAGTCGTAGTATTCCAGTTTGGAGTTACCGGTGAGCGAGACGACGCTGTTTTTATCGACGAGGAGTGAGGTGGAGGGAGTTTCGAAGTTGTAGTCGGTGTGAGTGTAGCGTCCGGTGGTGAGTTGCCAGTTGCGTCGCCAGGTTCGGAGGTTGTTGGTTTCTTCGGAGTGTGAGGCGTTGGTGGCGAGTTCGAGATCAGCGTCTTTGGAATCGCAGAGTCCGCCAGGGTGATCGGTGAGTACGAGTGTGTGTTTGTTTTGTTCGTGGAGGAAGTACCAGAAGATGCCTTCTTCGCTGAGGAGTCTGGCGAGGAAGTCGAAGTGAGTTTCGCGGTACTGCACGCAGTACTCGCGTTTTTCCGGAGTGCGTTTGAGGTCCCATTTGTAATCGGAGAAGCCGAGTCCGGAGAGGAGTTTGTCGATAATTTCGCGGGCGTTTTTGGATTTTTCGGTTTCGAAGATACGGCAGTCGGAGGCTTTGGTGAGGAACCAGAGCCAGGGGACGACCTGGGCGCGATAGAAGTAGAGTCGATCATTGAAGCCGGCGTAGACGAATGCGGCGACGAAGCCGTGGAACCATCGGGTTTTGCCATCGGGACGTCGGATGCAGAAACCGACGGGCTTGCCGATGATATCGGCGGGTTTGATCCCGCCGTCTTCGGAGAGGAGTTCGAGTTCGAAGTTGAAGAGATCGGAGATGGCTTCGCTGCCGGTGAAGGAAGCGAGGAGGAGTTTATCTTTGCCGAGCGGGGTTTCCACGGCGAGTGGTTTGTTATCCTGAGTGAGTTCAGCCATGGAAGCACCTGTGAATGTAGGAGGTCAAACTGGAAAACGCTGCCGGGATTCTGAGGACACCACGTTTCGTAGTGAGCATCAGGGAAGCCGGCAGCGTTTGGAAGCGGAGCGGGAAGGCTGAGCGGGAATCAGCTGCGTCCGGTTGCGGGTTCGTACTTGCCGACGACCTTGCCTTTGTTGTCACCGGTCTTGGGATCGACAACGACGTAGGTCCATTCGACTTTCTGGTAGTTCATGGAGAAGTCTTCACCTGGGAGTGGCTGTCCGCTGGCGTTGCCGTGCATGCTGTAGCTGCTGATGATGACGTCAGACAGTTTGTAGATGAGGTAGGGTTCCTGTTTGTTCTTCACGGTGGTGCAGAGGTGAATTTCGACTTCCTTGAAGAAGGTGCCGTTGGCACAGGCTTCCTGGAGTTTGGTGCTGGACTTATCGAGTTGTCGGGTGATGTGCACGTCACCGAGGGTGGTGCTGCCTTTGGTTCGCTGCTGATCGAGAGCACCGACGGGGATGGTGCGATGGATGCCGGCGGAGAGGGTATCGATGAGGACCCAGTCCTTGTGATCGGTGTCCTGAGCTTCACCTTTGATGTCGCCAAGTTTCATGAAAGCGGGCATGGTTGCGGCCTTTCTTAACTGACCGTTTTGGGAGACGCGGAAGGTTCACCACGCGTTGTGGCAAGTTTTTTAACCGCTTGCGTTTCCCTTGTGAGACTATTGTCTGAGATTTGTCTGAGGAGTTGCGTGATTTTGTGGAAATTTTTTCCGGGCTGCAAATGTCCGGGGCTGGAGGTGGCAGAAAAAGGCGGAAAAAACGGGGATTCAGAGAGAGACTGGAGAGTTGGAGGAAGGCGCTGGAGTGCTGGGGGCAGCATCAGCGGGAGCTGTGCCGGTGGAATCAGCGGCAGCCAGCCACCAGACGATGGTGACAAGGAAGAGGATAGCCGACAGGATGAAGCTGGCGATGGCGATGGTGAAGGTGGTTTCTCCGGCGAGCGGTTCTGCGGAGCCTTCGAGTGGTTTTGGTTCGGGACCATCGACGACGTCCATTTGAATGAGTCTCTGGAGTTGTCTGGTCCAGGCTCGTCGGGCTTCGGCGATGTCGTGTGAATTGCCGGGCAGATCTCTTTGCAGCCTGCGAAAGGCTTCTTCGAGGTCACCTTCGAAGCCGAGAACGACGGAGAGATAGGCAAGTTCAGCGAGTCCACCGCTGCTTTTGGGGATGCCTTCTTCGGCTTCGAGGAAGAACTTCCAGGCGCGGTTTTTTTCTTCGAGGTAGCGATGTTCGAGAACGAGGTCCTGCCAGTCGGGGAATCTGAGAGTGAGGACTTCATCGGCCCAGTAGATGAGGAGTCGTTTGCCGACTTCCCAGTCTGGGGAGCCGGTGGGTTGATCGGCGAGGATTCGGGATTCGATGGACTGCAGGTCGGCCATGAGTTTTCGCTGCAGGTTTTCGAGTTCTTCCGGGGAACAGTTGCCTGGCTGGTTGACCAGCGCGAGGACTTTGAGGAAGAAGGGTTCAGCGAGTCTGACGAGGGAGCGGGACATGGGACGGCTTCGCGGGGGATTGAGTTGAGGATTGGAAGTGTGGGCTTGAGTTTTCAGGTGGTGCGTGTGGCGAAGAGCGAGAAGCCGAGTGAGAAGAGGTTTCCGGATTCGTTGTCTTTGACGTCGAATTTGTGAGCGGCGTCGGGGGCCTTCTGGATTTTGCGTTCATTGACGCGGACGGCGAGATTGAGTGTGCGTTCGACCTGAACCCAGGCACTGTTGCGATCATCGCGCTGGACGCGGAAGTAGTGCCAGTTGTTTCTGGGGAAGGCTCGGGGAATCTGGATTTCGGAGACGGGTGCAACCTGCACTCCTGCGCGACCTCCGGTGTAGATCCGGTCTACTTCCTCGGCACTGCCGACTTTCATCAGCAGTTCTCTTTCGGAGAGGATTTCGACGACGCGAGTGGAGGAGAGGCTGGATTCGACGCCGATGAAGAAGTTCCAGCCGGTTTCGAGCCATTCTTTGTCGATGCGGACGGCGAGCTGGAGTCCCTGCCAGCCGAATTCGCGGCGTTTGTAGGGGGTTTCGGTTTCTTCGGCGAAATCGAGGAGTTTGCGAAGTTCTTTGAAGCTGAGTGCGATGTCGTGATGGAGGTATGGCGGGAGTTGTGCGAGTCGCCGTTCGGGGCGGAAGACGGCGAGCAATCCGGCGGCGCGGGCGAGTTCGGTGAACGCGGTGAGCGGGTGCACGTTGGGGAGGAAGGGGAGGGGGGCGAGTCCACCGAGAGCGGAGTTGACTGCATGCAGCCGGAGGATGATTTCGAAGTCATCCCGGTGACCTGTGCTGAGACTGACACCGCGGTCGAGGATTTTTGCGGCCAGATCACCGCTCATGGCACCCAGTCGATCATAGACGGAGCGGATGATGCGGGAGGCTTCTGCGGAGGCTTCGAGGCGGAGGATGGGGGGGATGTATTCGGTGTCGATTCTGGGCGGGGCTTCGGGAGTGGACCCGAGCCTTAGCTGGAAGAGGGGGACAGCGTCGTAACCGCGGAGGCTTTCGTCGGGTGCTGAGAAGAGAATGCGGGGATTCAGGCGACGGAAGTCAACGGGCTGTGGGTTTCCGGCTGCATTTTCGTCTTCGCGTTCTTCCTGGTGGGGCATGAAGCGGAGCGGCGTCTGGGTTGCGTTTTGTGCGGAGCCGGGGGTGGCCACATTGGAAGGTCCGCGGCGAAGCTCGGGGACTCCAAGTGACACACGCACGCGACTTTCTGAGTTGCGAAAGAGTGCTCGCGGGATGGGTTCGGGAGAGAGATGGCAGTCTTCGGGGAAGCGAACGAGAGTGCCATCCTGAAGGCGGGCATGGCAACTGCTCAGAGAGACTCGCCAATTAGCGAGGGAGTCACTGTCAACTTCGAGGCTGTGAAGTCCCCACGGGAAGGGTTGCAGCCAGCTGGTGGAGCGTGCGAGTGATTCCTGGAGAAGGAGTTCCTGGGCCTGGAAGTGGTGTGGCCGGAGGAAGAGGCCTTCGTGCCAGTGGAGTGAATGGGAGGACATTGAGGACCTTATGGAAGTTGGGCCGTACTGAACTGGTAAAGTGTCTGTGTTTACGGATTGTCTGACGGGAGTGGCTGGTCGAGTTGCAGGTCCGCGGCAGTTTCGAGGGCTCCGCTGAGACGGGTGTTGAGTGACGTGAGTCCGACGGCGAAGCGATCACGATCGGCGGCCAGCCAGGGGGCGTTTTCGTCTCCGCGAAATTCGCAGAGGAGCGATCCATTTTCGAGGCGGCGGATGGAGGTGGCGGTGGGGACGTGATTCCAGCGCTCGGCCGCATCACGTTCGAGGAGTGAAATGCGGATGGAGTGCGGAGACTGGGGATCAAGCTGATGGGAGCCGGGGGCCGGGGGAGTGAATGGCGGGGCTGGGTCCACTCGGATCTGCAGTCTGCGGTCTTCGGTGATATTGGACCAGAGCCTGAGCGGTGGCATGTTGGCGGGTTCGAGTTTGCGGGATGTGTCGGGGCTGGAGGCTTTGAGGGCGACGGGGAGAGCAATGACTTCGTCGGGCTGTGAGGCGTTCATTTTCCAGAAGGCACGAACGCGGATGCGAGCATCGGGGTGCCAGCCGGCGATATTGATTTTCCATGCGGGGCAACCCTGGAAGCTTTCGAAGGATTCCTGAATGCGGGCGGTACCGGGAACACCGGTGGCGGCGGAGTAGACGAATTCGAGTTCCTGTGGGAGTGCGACGGGGAAGTTCTCGTTATCGTGATCGAGGTACAGCTGGAACTGCAGATCGGACGCGTTGCCGCGGGGCTGGAATTTCTGGGGGCCGGTGGCGGCCAGACGGGTGGGAGCGGCGGGGATCTCGGATGTTTGTCGGAGAGGTACGGAGAGTTCGGTGGCGCTGCCATGTCGGAAGAGGAGTCTGCGATTGAGGTCCTGCCAGTCGGCTTCGATGAGCACCTGACCGCCGGGGAGTGGTCGGAAGGTGGCCGTGAGTGGTGCGGAATCGGAGCGTTGAGCACCGAGGGAGACGAGGCAGTCGCGAGCGGGGTCGAGCTGATCGGCGGCATAGACGACACGACCACGGCCGTTGACGGGATCGATGCGGCCGGCGACAGGTTCGCGGGGGGCATTGCCGTTGGTGAGTGTCAGCGCGCCGGGCTGGGTGGCGTTATCCATTTCAGTGGTCAGGTTCTGGTCTTCGGCCGTGCGAATGAGGAAGCAGGAGCGAAGGAGTTGGGTGTCTGCGGGTTGGAGGTTGAGTTTAGCGAGGTCGATGTTGAGTTGTTCTTCGATGCGTGCGGTTTCCGCTGGGACCATGCAGAGGATCAGGACCTGAACGCGGCCTTTGAGATTCTGGAGTGATCGCAGGAGCGCGGGAAGGCTGTTGCGTTTGGCCTGTTCGGGAGATTCGGGTGTTGGACCGTCTCCGGGGACACCATCGGTGATGGCAACGACGAGTCCGGAGCGTGCCTGAAGGTCAGTGTCGATGCACTTTCTGATGGACTCGTAGAGCGGTGACCAGCCCCAGGGAGTGCATTTGTTGAGCCGCTGATTCACGTCTGCGAAGCGTTTGCTGATGGCGGGAGCGAGTGGCGTCATGGAAATCAGTCCGAGAGCTCTTTGCTGTTGAGGCTCGTTGGCGGGGAAGTCGAAACCTTCGAAGGCGGCATCGAAGTCCGGACTGAGTTGCTGGACGCCGTCCGTCGAAAAATTCTCGCGATGTCCGAACACGCGGAGGCTGACTTTGCGCGCATTGACGAAGCCGGCCTGCAGCTGCTGGTCAACAAGTTTCTGGAGGGCGGCTGCGGCCTGTTCGGAGCGGGGCGCTGTATTTCCCTGACCGCCGTCATCAACGTTTTTCATGCTGGCTGACCAGTCGAGCAGAAAGGCGACGGGACCGAGGCTGAGCGAGGTGATTTGCACTGAGGAATTTGTGGGCTGAGCGGCGCGGGTGATGGACCAGTCGAGTGCTTCGCAGGGATTCAGGGTGATATTGCGAACGTTGTTTGAGCGTCCGCGGAAGAACCAGGTGGAGAGGAAGCTGGCATCTGAGCAGGGTGCTGGTCTGGGAGTGCCGCCTTGAAGTGCAAGCGGGAATGCGGCGCGTTCGCGACCGTTTGGAGCGGCGATGTTCACAGCAACAGCTGGGGGAAGAATGACGGCTCTGGCGGAATCATCGGGCTGGAGTGGAGGCAGCAGCTGGAAGGCGGCGATACCGGAGCGTGCGGAGGGGTTGGCAAGTCTGAGAGAAAGTTCGAGTGTGGGGGTGGAGTTATTGGCGAAGAGCACATCGGGCGGGGCGTTTTCAAGTTCGAGTGCGGGTTCGCCCGGGGCTGTGGGGGTTGTGGGCGAGGCGGGGTTTGCAGCTGTGGGGGGCGCGGATTTGGAGCTGGCCTGCCAGAGTTCGATTTGACGTGCATACCAGCCTTTTTCCGCCAGCGGTGACTGGTCCGTCGGCAGCACCCAGCGACTGGCTCTGAGTCGTTCGATGTGGAAGTTGCTGTAGTCGCTGGCGAGTGCCATCCAGTAGCGAGCGGAAATTTCCGGTTGGGGTGCCGGGGGCAGAGTCTGCCGGGCGAAGAGCGGCGGCAGCAGCCGCGTGCGAAGATCTGCTGTGCGCAGTTCCGGGGTGCTGCGGAGGGAACTGAGTCGATCTTTCTGGGCGGGCCAGCTTGCCAGCAGTGCGGAACCAGCCTGATGCAGGAACTGGGAGGTGACCTGTTCCGGCTGATCGGGGAACTGCTGCAGGACTGTGGTGAGGTTTTCTGGAGGGTTTGGGAGGAGCGTGACGAGCTGCAGTTGCCAGAGCAGTTCGGTGTAGCCGGCCGGTCGCCGTGCGGGGAGTGGGGGAGCGGTATTCTGTTCGGCGGGGGTGTTCGCTGATGCGGCGGCGTTTGCGGTTGCGGGGGCAGTGGCTGATCCGGCAAGTTTGAGCAGTTCCTGTTCGAGTTCCTGTGTGCGTTTGAGGAGGTTGATGTGGCGATCGGAGTCGAGCGGAAGCAGGAGCAGTCTGCGGCAGTCGAGTGCGGTGTTGAGCTGTTGTTCGGGGGAGAGTCTGGCGGGGTCGAGGGCGTTTGTGTTGACGCGATCGGCGTGGGCGTTGGCGCGTTCGAGGAGCAGTGAGCGGAGCTGGAGGGACAGGTCGAGCAGGGTCTGAAGGCGGCTGGAGCGATTGCTGAGTTCAGCAGTTGCGTCTGTGGGGTCAGCGGGTGGCTCGGGCAGTGCTTCCATGAGTTGCAGGTGCAGTAAGCGGGTGGTGATGACGAGTGCCGCGGTGGGTGTGAGCAGATCAGTTTCCGGCTGGCCATCGAGCTGGGTGCGGCAGTCATCAAGGAGGCGCTGAACTTCCTGCGGCTGGCTGTCGGTGAGGCTGAGATGTCGGCGGAGCAGGCTGTTGATCTGAGCGGCTGTAGTTGATGTCGGGGTTGTGGTTTGCGTCATTGAGGGGATGGCGACGGGGGCAAATTCGATGAAGCCGGGCAGCTGTTGGAGGAGTTGGCTGAGGAGCAGTTGTGCGGAGCGGCGGGAGCGGGCGAAGCTGGTGGCAGCATCGAGGAATCGCTGCTGTTGTGTGAGGCTGTTTTCTACGGGAGGCTGAGCGTTGACGAGAAAGCGATCTTCGCTGAGGAGTTGAAGTTCTTCGTGGCTGAGGAGCAGTGGCTGGAGGAGGTCGGTGGCTGTGAAGGCTTCGGCGGCGGCCACTTCTGCGAGCCGTCGGTTTTCGATGAGCTGTTTGCGAGTTTCGGCCTGAGTGAGAATTTCAGGAACATTTTCTGCGCGTTTGTCAAGTCCAATTTCGAGCGATTTTTCAGCGGCGGAATTGGGGTCGGGAGATTTCTGGAGGAGTCGCTGGGAGGCGGGGAGTTCAGCGAGGAGCTGATGGGGGAGCTGGTGGCTGGAGAAGTTTGGGTCCGCGGGCGTGAGGAACTGGCTGGAGGCGGTTTGCAGTGTGGCGAGATCAGCGCGGGCGAGTTCGAGAAGTTTGGCGGCGAGTTCGGGGTTACCGGCGGCGAGCGACGCTTCGGCGGTGCGGAGTTGATCGACGACCTGTTGCCAGCGAACGGGGAGCCAGAGCCACGGGGCATCTGCCTGAAGCTGGGCGACCTGCTGAATTGTCTTGACGAGTTCGGGAAGAACGGTGGTGGAGGATTTGGTGAGTGCTGTGGGCGAGGGAGCCTTGGGGAGTTCGCTGAGGAGATTGAAACTGGTGTTGCCACTGATCCTGACCTGCGGAGCAGCGGCTCCGAGAACGGGCTGAAGCCGGCGGGTGGTATCCGTGTTGATGAAGCTGGCGTATTCGGTGGCGGAGAGCACTTGATCTTTGTTGGAGTCTGCATTGACAGAGAGACCCAGGTGGGCGGCTGCGGCAAAGGCGGTTTGGGCGGCGTTGCCACCGGGATCCGGCCAGCTGATTTGCTGATCATCGCAGGCGGTAACGACTGCCAGTCGTTCGAGTCCGGGTTGTTTGGTCCAGTCATGGATGTTGCTGAGGACGGGGAGCTGAACGAGGCCGTGACTGAGGGGCAGGAGTGGGGCGGGCTGATCGACGAGCAGCAGGAGGTGAGCTTTGGGAAGCGTTCTGAGGAGTTCGCTGATTTGATCGCGGAGTTTGGTGGGTTCGATGGCGTCGGCGGGCGGAGCGCCGCTGGCGTGCAGTTCGAGAAGTTCTGAAAGCTGAATGCTGCGTGGCAGCAGCAGAGCGGGAGTCTTGTTTTCTGCAGAGGCAGCGGCGGGGCGCTGATCGGGAACGGGGAGGATCTGCAGCCAGAGAACGATGGCGGCGTCGGGCTTGCGGACGCTTTTGATCGCACTGATGGTGCTGAGAACGGCATTGAGTTCGCTGACTGCCGGTCCGCTGCGAAGTTCGATGGGATTGAGATCTGAGGGGCGAGTGGTGAATGCGGGCGGGAGGGCGGCGAGGAGTGGGACGGCGGGTGCTGAGCTGGCTGTGATACTGGGTGAAACAACAAATGTCAGCAGGCGCTGGGCCGGCATAAACAAGATCGCAAGCAGTGCGGCGATGGCGGTGACGACGAGGGCAGCGAAGAGCAATCGCAGTTTGCTGCGTCGAGAGCCACCGGATGCAGCCCCGGACGATTTGCGAGACGACTGCTTCCAGCCACGTTCAGGTCCGGCAGGCTGCTCGGTGCCCGGCTTTGTCGGGCGATTTCCGCGCCAGCCGCCGCTGTTTTGCTGAGCTGCCATGATGGTGAATCCCTTGAGATGCGATAAGAGGTTGATAAGCCACCGGGGGTAGCCCAATGGCATTGGCTTTCTGGCGGGACGCAGTGCCGGGATGGTGAAACGACGGCGGATGAGGGTTGTTTTTTGAAACACAGAGGACACAGAGGACACAGAGTTTTTGGTCGAAACCCAGAGAAATTGTGATTATTGGCGAAAGGGTTTGTCGTGAAAGTGCTCTGTATGGTTTCGTTCTGTTTTTATTCTATTTCACCATCGCAGCCTCGCCCTCCCGAGTCTTTGCCCGTCTGTTGACAGAATTCCAGAGAACTTCAATGCCGCTGGCCAGTCGCCCAGGGGCTGAGAGTACTGTCAACGCGCAGGAAAAGGGGTGAGGGTATTGAGAAGTAACCGGCTGACCGGCTGACCGGCACCTAGCCGTTTGTGGCTCGGATTTTCAGGATGAGGAAGGCAGTGGCGGCGAGGGCAGAGGCAGAGAGGGCAAAGAGGAGGATGGCGATGAGGCTATGACGTTTGCGTTTGCTGATGAGCGCGGGCGTCCATGCGACTTCGTCCTGGGAATCGGGGAGTTTATGCAGGACGCCGCGGAGGAATCCCTGTTCGGTGCTGACTCGCCCGGTGGCAGAGAAGTAGACACCATAGAGTCGGATGGTTGGAGAGACGGAGCGATAGAAGGCTTCGCGGAGGAGGACGACGAGGGCATCGCGACGGGCACCGAGTTCGCAGATCATCTGGAAGAGTTTGGGATTTTCGCGGTTATCGAGATCTGCAGAGAAAGCGCGATAGACCCAGCCACGGAACCACTGGAGGGCACGATCGACGATCCATTCGGCATGTTTTCGTTCGAGTTCAATTCCGCAGGGGAAGCTGGAGCCTGCGCGTGAGAGTCGGAGGCCGGGCTGGATGCGTTCGCCTCGAAGGATGAATTCGCGAACTCCGGAGACATCATCGAGTTCGGTGATCATGGCGATCAGCGGGAACTGGAGGTTGAGCGCGGTGTGTACGGCTGCGACATCTGCGTGGATGGCACGTGCGAGTGGTTTGGCGTATTCGATGGAGGAGGCCCAGGAGAGTGGGATGGCCTGGAGCATACCGTTGATCCCGCACCAGGGCCGTCTGGCGGCGGCGATGCGTTCGCAGAGGAATTGCATGCGTCGTTCGCCGACGAGTCGTTCGAGGTCGGTGACGGGCATTACTTTTCGGCGTCCGAAACCTTTATTGGCATTGCCGCTGGAGGCAGTGAAGGTTTGCATGGCCTTTTTGATGGCGCCGGGCATCATGGTGCCCATGAAGGGTGCCGCGGCGAAGTCGCGGGCTGGATCAGGAGCCATGGAGGGTGCCGGGGCGGGATCTTTCGGGGGGGCGAAGCCTGCGGCCATGGTACCGCCGGCGGAGGCGGGTTTGCGACCGGCGGGGCTGCCGAAGCCGCCAGCCACGGTGCCGGTACCGATATTGTTTCCGGAGCTGGCTGAGGAATTTGAGGGGCTGTTATCGACCTTACCCTGCTGGCAGGAAGTCACGCCGATCCCGGAGGTGCAGAGGTAGAGTGCGTCATCGGAGCCGAAGAGGCGGAGGACGGATCTGCGGTTCAGGGGTGGGGCGATGACTTTCCAGCCTTCAGCCCCGCGGTCATCGACGGCGGATTCGAACGCACTTTTCTCCTGCTCGGGTGTGAACCCATTCACGATGAACAGGGGGAGGTTATCAACGGGAAGTCGTTCGGTGCGAAGTGCGGCGAGGATTTCGCGCCAGTCTGCATCGATGTCCTCGAATTCCGACTGTTCTTCGATACCGAACAGGGAGACGAGAAAGAGGACAGAGCGAACGAGGCCATAGAGCAGAATGAACAGAAAGGCGGCCCAGGAGCGATCGATGAAATCAGGGAGCGTCAGCTGGGTGGTGTTGAGGAGATTTTTCTTGACGAAGTCGCTGACCGGCGGCAGTGCGAGGATGATGGTGATGAGCAGGATGAAGCAGTAGTGGGCGATGAGATAGACGCGGGGCGAGCCGATGGCGGATTTGGGTACAACGCCGAAGAGCCATCTGCACCAGTCGAGGATTTTGTAGAGCATGGACATGAGATGAGACCTGCAGTCGGGTGGGTCGGATTCGAGAGTGAGTTACTGACCGATAACAATTTTCTGCGGCGGAATTTCACCGGGCGGTGTTGGTGGTGTTTTGGGAGGCGGGCTGCCGGGAGCGGGTGGAGGTGCGGGCGGCGCGGCGACGAGTTTGATTGTCTTGAAACCGGTGACGGGTCCTGAGAGCTTTGCATCAACGGGCTCCCACTGCACGGTGTGGTCGCCTGCGGCGAGATTTTCGAATCGCGCTGGTGCAGCGGCGGAGGCTTCTTTGGAGAGACCGCTTTGTACGAGCGTGACCTTGAAGCGGCCCTTGATTGCAGGAGCGACTTCGACGGTGATGGAGGCTGGAGGAGCGGGACCTGCGGGTGGTGTCGCCATGCTGCTGATGAGTCTGAACTGATGTTCCTGCAGGCGCGTCCTGCCGGCGGCGTTGGTGAGCTTGAGATGCAGGGTTAATGGGATTTCGATGTTACCGGGGGCTGGCGGCAAATTTTCTGGTCGCAGGAGTTGGGTGAGGTCCAGACTGGCGGGTGAGGGATCGCCGGGCCGGGAAGTGCTGGAGGGCCAGAATAATCTGAGTTTTTCCTTGTCAAAGCCGGCTTCAACGCGAACGACTCGGGTTTCGGGATCGGCGATATCGGAAATCTGGCAGGCGGGCAGTTTTTCTGAAGCTCGATCGACCACGGCGGGCATTCTGACGACAGCTTCGGGTGGCTGTGTCTGGTCCATGGTAAATGTGAGCGACGCGGTGATTTCCGGAGCATCTCGGCGTGTCAGGCGGAAGGTGAGGACGTATTTGGCAGAACCGGGATCAAGGGATTTGAGATTGAGTTCGAAGGGGGCAAGAACCTGAGTGGAGCATGAGAACATCCAGAGGGCGTTGGGGCCGGAGGTGGCTGATGACTGGCGGTTCCAGCCGCTGTTGATGGGTTCCTGGCGGGGCTGCGAGCGGACGATATCAACTTCCTGCGGCTGAATTTTCCGGAGGGTCCAGGAGAGTCGGGGATCGGTGGCGGGGTCAATGACGACCCCGTGAAGATGCACGCCGACTCGGAGCAGGCCATCTTTGCCGTCAGCGGTGGACTGCGAGGGGAAGACAAGTTCGGGGTAATCGCTGGTGGGTGATGGACTGGCGTTGAGCACTTCCAGAAGCAGACGATTTTCCGGGTCGCCTTCCTGCTGATCGAGGGATTCGACGAGTCCGGCATCGGTGAGCCTCCAGGCGCGGGCGAAGGGGAGTCCGGCTGCGGAAAGCGAGAAGATTCCGGTGGGAGGCGGATCTACGGGAAGATCGAACTGGAAGCCACCGGAGGCCGCAGCGAGATCGGGAATTGGCGTGACGGCCGGGGCAAGGCGAATCTGTTCGGCTTCCGGGGAGCCAAATGCGGGTGGAAGAATGTTCTGGTCTCGGAGCCGTTTTTCGACGAGGGCGTATTTGAGTTCGGGTGAGAGGTGCAGTTCGGCGGGCATGGGGCCTGCTCCGGCAGTGCTGGCGGGACGCAGACCGAGCGACAGGCGACCGCTCACGGGGTCAAACTGTGGGCGTTCGGGGATCTCGACAAACTGCTGGAGGTCGGAGAAGCGAAGTTTGACGACAAGCAGGGATTCGGGTGCGAGTGCGGGATCGGCGGTGGGAGCGGCTGAAGCGGGATTTGCTGCTGTGGGGAGCACAGGTTGAACGCGAACGCAGAATCCGTAGGGGAAGCTGATGGCGGCGGGGGCGGCGGGAGTCGCGGGGGCAGGTGCGGGGGCAG
>Ga0169931_10005849_pt1 | contig 18684 bp, 12 predicted proteins | sample Kivu_15m_20L_FD_129675 | JGI IMG/M metagenome (GOLD analysis project Ga0169931, IMG submission 129675) | Freshwater microbial communities from Lake Kivu, Western Province, Rwanda to study Microbial Dark Matter (Phase II) - Kivu_15m_20L... | ecosystem: Environmental > Aquatic > Freshwater > Lake... | reverse complement strand
GGCCTTCGCGGCCGATGGAACCGCGTTCGCCACGGGAGGACACGACGACCTGGTCCTGGTGTGGAGCCCCGCCGCCAGCGCGCCGCGGCTCCGCCTCCGCGGGCACGCCAGCCACGTGAGCAGCGTCGCCTTTTCGCCGGACGGCACCGCGCTGGTTTCGGCAGGCCGCGACCGCCGCGTCCACTGGTGGCGACTTGACCAGTACGCGGAGACCTACGCCGTCCAATCGCCGGAGGGAGCCGACGGCGCCGTGCTGGCCGCGCGGTTCTCGGCCGACGGCCGGCTGATCGCCACCGCCGGGAGCGACCGGCAGGCGCGGCTGTGGAACGCCCGCGACCGCCGACTGCTGCGCGACTTCGCCGAGGGACACGCCTTCCTGGCCTCGTCGGCCGTCTACTTCGCCGACGGCACGCGGCTCGCCACCGCCGCCGGCGACGGCACGGTGCGGTTGTGGAATGCAGACTCCGGCGCCGAAATCGATCGTCTCGAACGTACCGGTTTGTCGGCCGCCGTCGACGTCTCGGCGGATGGGCGATGGCTCGCCGCGGCCGGCGACGACCGTCAGGTGCGGCTGTACGACATGGCGGCGCGACGGGCCGCGCCGGCCCTCGAAGGGCACGAGGCGGCGGTCACGGCCGTCCGGTTTTCCCCCGCGGGACGCGTGCTCGCCGCGGGCGACGAACGGGGCGTCGGACGCCTGTGGCTGTGGGACGAGGCCGCCAGCGGCTGGCGCGCGGGACCGGTGCTTCGCGGGCACAGCCGCGCGATCACGGCGCTGGCCTTCGTCGCTGACGGCACGCGGCTGCTGACCGCCAGCGGCGACAACACGTGCGGCCAGTGGGACGTCGCCACAGGGCGCGAAATCGCCGCGGGCGTGCTCAAGCATCCCGACTGGGTGGCCGATCTGGCCGTCGCCCGCGACGGGCGGCAGGCCCTCACCTGTTGCGACGACGGCCGTCTGCGTCTGTGGGATTTGGAGCAGGCCCGCGTGGTCCGCACGTTGCAGCCTGCGGGTCCTCCCCGGGCCTTGACCAGCGTCGCTCTTTCGCCCGACGGCGCGTACGCCGCCGCCGTGTGCGCGGCCGACGCCACGGTGCACCTCTGGAAGCTCGCCGACGGCAGCCCGGTTCCCGCCCCGGCGCCCTCCGCCAGCGCGTCTGCCTGGCTCGACGGGGCGCGCCAGCGGACGCTCGTGTGGGCCGTGCGCTTCGGCCCCGACAGCCGGAGCCTGCTGGCCGTCGGCGGCAGCGAGGCCCGGCTGCTCGACCTGGCCACGCAGCGGCAACGCGTGCGCTACAGCCCGCACGGAGCCGTCGCGGCGGTCGATCTGTCGCCCGACGGCAGCCGTCTGGCGACCGGCAGCTGGGACCGTTCGGCAAAGATCTGGGACGCGGCGACGGGCAAGGCGTTGTTCAAGCTCGACGGCGAGCACCGCGGCGCGGTGAATTCGGTGCAGTTCGCGCCCGACGGCGCCCGGGTGCTGACTGGCAGCGACGACGGATCGGCGCGGTTGTGGGACGCGCGCGACGGCGCGCCGCTGGAGCCCGTGCTGCAGGGGCCTGCGGGCCGGGTGCGGCAGGCGGCGTTCACTCCCGACGGCAAAGGCGCGCTGACCGTGTCGGACGACAAGCAGGCCCGCCTGTGGGACCTGGCGACGGGGCGGGTAGTGCGTGCGTTTCGCGGGCATGCGTGGGGGCTGTTGGCGGGCGCGTGTTCGCCCGACGGCACGCGGATCCTGACGGGGGGCGAGGACAACGTCGCTTTGCTGTGGGACGTGGCGGCCGAAGCGCCGCTGTTCCGGTTGGCGGGCCACACGGCGGCGGTGACGTCGGTCGCCTTCTCGCGCGACGGCCGTCGCGTGCTGACGGGCAGCGACGATGCGCTGGTGAAGCTGTGGGATGCCCGCACCGGCAAGGAGCTGTTGACGCTCGCCGGGCACGACGAGGGCGTGACGTCGGTCGGCTTTTCCCCGGACGACCGCTGGGTGCTGACGACGGGTCGCGACGGCCGCATCCTGCTGTGGCCGGCGGCTTCCTGGAGCGACGGGGAAGCCTCGTCCCGCGAGCCGTCCGGCTGACGGGGCGGCGTGTCGCATCGCGGCCGAACCGCCGGGGGGCGGCGGGCGGCCGAGGGGTCTTGGCTGACCGGACGCCGCGTTCGGTCGCGGCGACGGTACGTGGGCCTGCGCCGCGGCGACGCGGCGGTGCGTCCGTTTCCCCCCCGCCGCGCGTTGCTGCACGCTTCGCCAGACGCCCCGCTTCGCGTTCCCCGCGCGTTGTTCGCCACTTGGAGCGTTGCCTGCTCCGCGAAGGAGGGAGCGGAACCACGAACACGAAGAGCACGAAGAGGCCATGGGAAGCCCTTGCGAATCGCGCGATCGGCAGGCCGGTCGTACGCCGACTCAGCGCCGTGGCGCTCGTGCCCGTACTGGTACTCGCACCCGTACTGGAAAGGGCCGTGACGGAGCACCAACTTCCGATCATCAACGACTTGACGTTGATCGGCTGTCGATGGAGTGCGTCGCGCTGTCGTAGGGTTGATCGTTGCGCCGTCCACGAGCCGCTGCTCGCCTTGCGCCTCCAGATTGTTCCGACATGGGCAGCGGCGGCGCGGGTTCCTTCGCGACGCCACGATCAATCAGGGTTTGCCAGGCGTGGACGACGATGCACGCGGTCGTGGCAAAGGAGATCCGTAGCGCATCGTATCGACGTGGAGACGACTGATTCAACGAACCGCCGGGGTCTCGGAGGAGCGCATCAAGTACGAGCCCGCCGCGAACGCCTGACGAACAAAAAAAATGGCCCCGTGGCGCCGATCGGGCGCGTACTCCCATCCGAGTCGCTGGGCGGCAACCGGGGGATTGGGGTCGTTCGGCGCTGCTTGCTCCGTACTCCGCGCCCCTCGCTCGGCGCCCCATCTTCTCCGCCTCCCCAATCCGATCGGGATCCCGCGCCAGCGCCTTGCCGCCCATCCTCTTCAACGCCCCCAGCTGGCCGGAAGCGACCATTCGCTCCGAATTCCCCAGGGGGTCCGCCTCCTCCATGCGCCCCGCCTCCTCCATGAGCCCCGCCTGCTTCATGGGCTCCGCGTTCCCTTGCTGCGCACCACCGGTCCCCTCCACGCTCCGCATCCGACGCACGCCCCCCCGCCCCGCGTCCCACCGCGCACCGCGTGCCCCCCCTCGCTCCACGGCCCTCGCCCCCTACCCGCGGTGCAATCAACGCAATCCTCAAGATCGCTGGCCGTCGCGTCGATAAACCCCCGAGAACCGGCATTTGTTCGCTCCGGCGTCTGCGTGGACGCGCTGCGGCGATGCGGCGCCAAATCGCGTGACGCCACGCACCTGACAGGGAGCTGCCGTGAATCCTCCAGGTCCCCACCGCCGGTTCGAGGGGGCGACGCCCCGCGGGACGGCGCCCCGCGGACGCCTGCTGGCCCGCCTCCCCCGCGTCGGCGACGCGGCCGGGGCGCGTGCCGCACCGGCCGCGGCTCGAGCCGACTTGGCGCCGGCGCCGTTGGCCCCCCCGGGTGCCCGCCTGCCCGCCGCGTACGACGGGTCGGCCACCTTCGAAGTCGACAGCATCACGGCGGGCTTCGCAGGCCCGGTCGGCCGCTGGGCCGGCCCGACCGTCGGCGTGCCGGCCGTCGAATCGCCCTGGCCGCTGGACCATGCCCCCCAACTGGTCGAGGTGGCCGAGCCGCCCGCCGCGTCTCCTCCGCCGCGGCAGACCGAGGTCTTGCCCGACCGCGTCGTGGCCCAGGGCGGGCAGGGCGTCCGCCGCGGTTTGCCCGCCGCGTCGCGTCCTTCTCCGTTCGCCTCCGCGTGGGGCGATCGGTTGTTCCGTGCTCACGAGGCCTTGGCGCCGCTGGCCGGCCTGATCGTCACGTTGGCGCTGGTCGTGTCGGGCGGACTGCTCTACTGGCTGGTGCTTGGACCGCCGCGGATCGGCTCGGAGGTCGACGGCGAGCCCTTGAGCGATCTCGCCGAGATTCCCTGGCAGTGGTCCTCGGCAGGCTCCGTCGGTCCGACGGACGAGGGGCGGGCCGTCGCCCGGCGCGCCTCGGATGCGAAGTTTTCGATCAACGCGGGGCCGCCGTCGGCGATCGATTTCTCGTCCTCCGCCCCCGCGCCGCTCGGCGAGGGGAACGTCGACGAAGGGAACGCCGACCCCGGCGTGCCGACGCCGCCGGCCGTGGAGGCTTCCCAGCCGGCGGACGCACGGGGATCGGCGGCCGACGCGGTCGCCGTCGGGACGGCGCGTGCGTCCGTGCCGCCCGCTGGGGGCCTGTCGGCGTGCGACGACGAACTCTCGCCGGTGACGGTAGAGCTTCCCGGCGAGTATCCCAGCACGCCCTACCCGCCGTACAACTTTTTCCTGATGACCGCGCCCGACGTGGCCGCCGCGCCTGCGGCGTCCCGCAACTAGCGTCGACGTCCGCCGCCGACGTGCGCCGCGGGCTCGGGCCGGCGGGGCGACGCCCGGGGCGCGGTCGGCGGCTCGCTTGGAGATGGACGACTGCCATGAGCGCACTGGATCACGCCTTCATCCGCGCGTACCAGCTGGAGGAGGCGCGGGACGCGGCGCCGCGCGGCACCGACTTCCGACCGCAGCCTGCGGCGGCGCGGCGGGGCGGCGACGCGGTTGAGCCGTTGCCGGCGGCGGAGCGGGAGCGGCCTGCGTCGAACGGCTGGTTGCGGGATTCCGGGCAGGCCGCGGCGGACCGGTTGCGAGTCGATCCGGCGGCCGCTGCGCCGGCGTCGCGAAGCGGCGCGGCGCGCGAGCCGCTGGCCGCGGCGTCGACGAGCGGTTCTTCGTCCTCGACGCGGCGGCCGCTGTCGAGCTGGTCTCCGGCCCCGCCCGTCACGCCCCAGTTCCAGCCGGCGCTGGAGGTCGACGGCTTTGCCTACTCGGCCGTGTGCCGGTCGCTCACGACCACCCACCGCGACGCTTGGACCGGCGTGCTGGAGGCGGTGGTGCAGTTGGTCGAGTCGGGGGCGACGCTCGTGGGAATTGCCGGAGCGCGGCGCGGTGCGGGCGGCACGACGGCGGCGGCCTGCCTCGGCAAGCTGCTGGCCGAGCAGGGCCTGCAAACGGCGCTGCTCGACGGCGACTTCAGCGGCCCGGGGTTGGCGGAGACCTTGGGCGTGGCGGTGGAGATCGGCTGGGAAGACGTGTTGGCGGGCCGGGTCGGTCTGGCGGAATGCATGATCCGCGCGCTCGACGACGGCGTGGCGGCGGCTCCGTTGGCGTTCGGCGGAGAGCCCGCCGCGGAAAAGCTCGACGGCCTGCACGCGGCGGTGACGGCGGGGATTCTCCGCTACCACTACGACGTCACGCTGGTCGACCTGGGGCCGCTCGACCTGCCGCGGCAGGTCGCCGCCGCGTCGCGGATCGCGCGGCAGTGCCGGTTGGACGGCATGCTGCTGGTCGACAACGATCCGGCTGCGGCCGGAGCGGGAGCCGCGTGGCTCGCGGCCGCGGCGCCGGAACTGGCGGCCCTGTATCTCGGCGACGTGCAGAACTTTGCGATCGCCGGCTGAAAGGCCGGCGGGCGGGGCGGAGCGGCGATGTACCTCGACTACTGGCAACTCGACGCCAAGCCGTTCGAACCGCACTGCGCGCCGCAGTTCGTCGTCGCCTCGCCCGGCAGGCTCGCCGCGCAGCACAAGCTGCGCTACGTGCTGGACAACCGCCGCTCGGCGGCGGTGCTGGCCGGGTTGCCCGGCGTGGGGAAGACCGATTTGGCGGCGGCGCTGGCCGACGAGGCCGACGCCAGCCTCGGGCCGTTCCTGCCGGTCGTCTTCCCGCAGATGTCGGATCGGGAGCTGCTGGTGTTTCTGGCGGAGCAGTTCGGAGCCCCGCCCGCGGAAGTTCCGCGGCATACGGTCGAAGAGAGTTTGCGACGGTTGGAATTCGTGCTGCGGGAAAACTCGCGACGGGGGCGCCACGCGGTGGTCGTGGTCGATGAAGCGCACCTGCTGGAAGACGCGGGCCTCGTCGAGCCGCTGCGGCTGTTGCTCAATCTGACCGGACCGCGGCGGGAGGGGCTGCTCACCTTGCTGCTCGTCGGCCAGCCGACGGTGCTGCCGATGCTCGCGCGGTATCCGGCGTTCGACCAGCGGATCGACGTCAAGGCGATTCTCCATCCGTTCACTCTCGAAGAAACGACGCGGTACGTGCTGGGGCGGCTGCACGCGGCCGGCGCCACGCGGGAGATCTTTACCGAGGAGGCGGTGACCGCCGTGCACCAACTGGCCGCAGGCACGGCGCGCAGGATCAATCGGCTGTGCGACCTCGCGCTGCTCGTCGGGTACGCCAGCCAGTGCGACGTCATCGACGCCCCGCAGGTCCAGGCGGTGAGCGACGATCTTGTGGTCGTCCCCGCCTGAGTCCACAATGGGGTGCATGAACGCCTCGACGCTCGAACAACTCGCGCAGCAACTGCTTGGCGGGCGGATCGCGCCGGCCGACTTCGCCGCCGCCGTCGCCGCCGCGGCTCCCCCCCTCTCCGCGGCTCCCCCCCTTTCCGCGGCTCCCCCCCTTTCCGCGGCCCTCGCCGAGACGCTGCCCGCCACCATCGACTTCCAGCGGCACGCGCGGTGCGGTTTTCCGGAGGTGATTTACGGTTCGGGCAAGAGCCCCGAAGTCGTGGCCCGGATCGCCGAGCAGCTGCTGGCCCGCGGGCAGCGCGTGCTCGCCACGCGGATCGAACCGGCCCAGGCGGAGGTCTTTCTCGCGCGGCACCCGGCCGCGCGGTACCATGCCGTCGCGCGGACGTTGCGGGTCGATCCGCCGGGGGCTCCTGCCGCGGAGCGGCGCGGCCGCGTGCCGGTCATCACGGCGGGCACCAGCGACCTGCCCGTGGCGGAGGAAGCGCGCGAGACGCTCGAGTGGATGGGCGTTGCGACCTGGATGATCCACGACGTCGGCGTCGCCGGTCCGCACCGGCTGCCGGAACGGAGCCACGAGTTCGTCGGAGTCGACGCGATCGTGGTCGTGGCGGGCATGGAGGGGGCGTTGCCCAGCGTGGTGGGGGGCTATGCCGATTGTCCCGTGTTCGGCGTGCCGACGAGCGTCGGCTACGGAGCGAATCTGGGCGGCTTGTCGGCGCTGATGTCGATGCTCAATTCGTGCGCGAGCAACGTGGCGGTGGTGAACATCGACGCCGGCTTCAAGGGGGGCTATCTGGCGGGGCTGGTCGCCGTCCGTCGGGCCCAGGCCCGCGACGCCGCCGCGGCGGGCCCCGCCGAACGCGGAGGGGCGTGACCGCGGGCGCGGGCCGGTTCGGCGACGGCGGCAGGGGCCGACGCGGGGGGCGAGCGGGCCGGCGAGGCCGCGCGGCGGGCGGCTCTCTCTCCGCTGCCGTGCCGCAAGTCGCCGCGCCGCGAAGTCGCCGGATCGCGGCCATTGTCTCTTTGCGAGGGCCTGTGCCGTGGAGCGACCCGCCGACGTCTCGAATCAGCCGCTGGTTGCGTTGCCGCCGCGGCCGCGCACGGCCCACAAGGGCGATTTCGGCCGCGTGACGCTCGTGGCCGGATCGCGCAGCATGCCGGGCGCCGCGGCCCTGGCGGCTGAGGCCGCTCTCCGCAGCGGCGCGGGACTGGTGACCGTGGCGACCGCGGCCGACGCGGCGGCGGTCGTCGCCGGCCACTGCGCCTGCTCCACCCTGCGGATTCTCGCGCAGGGGCCCGACGGCACGGCGCTCGCGGCCAACTTCTGGGGCCTGATGCGCGACGCCCCCCGTTGCGACGCGTGGGGCGTCGGGCCCGGCCTGGGGTCGTCGTCGGAGGCGCGGCAACTGGCGGTGCGGTTGTACGCCGCGGTCGCCGCGCCGATGGCGATGGACGCCGACGGCCTGAACGCGCTGGCCGCGTCGCCGGCCGCGCTCGAGCGGCCCGGGGGGCCGCGGATTCTCACGCCGCATGCCGGGGAATTTGCGCGGCTGATCGGGGAGCCGGCGGCCGCCGACGCGGCCCACCGCGCCGCCCAAGCGGCGGCGCTCTGCCGTCGCGACCCGGGCGGCCGGACCGTGGTGCTCCTCAAGGGGAGTCCCACGCTCGTCGTCGCGGCCGACCGCTACGCGGTGCATGCCGTGGGCAACCCGGGGATGGCGACGGGCGGAACGGGCGACTGTTTGACGGGCGTGCTGACGGCGTTGGTCGGGCAGGGGATCGGCGCGTGGGACGCGGCGCGGCTGGCGGCCGAGGTGCACGGCGCGGCGGGAGACCTGGCGGCCGCGGCGGTCGGCGAGCGTTCGCTGACGGCGAGCGACCTGCTGGAATTTCTGCCGCAGGCGTGGCAGGCGCGGGACGCCGCGGGGCGTCAGTAATTCGCCACGAGATTGCCGGCCCACTCCACCGAGATCTCCGCGTCCAAGGCGGTCTCCAGCAGTCCGACGCGGCGGCGGGCGGCCCACAGATCGACCTCGGGCGACTCGGCCGCCGAGACGGCCAACTCCACGACCCGCCCGGCTCCCCCCGCCTGAACGGCGCGGACGGTCCGATTGTGGCTGCGATCGAGCCCGCCGGCGATCCGCAGCACGCCGGCGAGCACGCGGACGCGATGCCGGTCGGGGGGGGCGAGCTTGCGAAAATTCTCGTGGCGGTTTTTGGGTTCGGAGCCGCGGTGGTAGCGGGCGACGTTGGCGATCAATTCGATCTCCTCGGGCCGGAAGGCGTCGAGGCGGCTGTGCAGGATGAGGTGGTAGGAGTGCTTGTGGTGTTTTTCGTAGCCGATCAGATAGCCGACGTCCTGGAGCCGCGCGGCGGTGCGCAGCAGGCGGACGTCGTGCGGGTCGAGATGGAATCGCAACGCGACGGCGTCGTAGATTTGCGCGGCCAGCTCGGCCACGTACTTGCCGCGGGCCGCATCGGCCCCGCACATGTCGGCGAAGCGGTCGAGTTGCTCGTCGAGGCGGAACGGAGCGGGCGTGCCGTCGCCGCGCAGCGCGTCGAACATTTGCAGGAGCATGCCGTCGCGGACGCCGTAGGGATGCACCTGCAGCACGTTCACGCGGAACCGTCGCATGATGCGGTCGATGACGACGAGGCCGGGAACGATGATGTCGGCCCGGTCGGCGCTGAGGCCGGGCATTTCGCGGCGGAGCTTGGCCGGCATTTTTCGCAGGCGGTCGATCAGATGGCGGACGTCGGCCCGCGAGGCCTGGCAGCCGGCGGCGGGGAGTCGGCTCAGGCCGCGGGCGGCCATGACCATCGCGCCCAGGCTGGTGAACGTGCCTCCCGAGCCGACCATCAGATGGAGCGGCGCGGAGGGCTTGTCGCACGACCGCCGCAACTCGCGATCGATCCAGCGGACCATCTGGCCGTAGTTGTCGCCCGCCAGGGACTGGCCCGCGGCGAATTTTTCGGTCAGCCGCACCGCGCCCAGCGGCGTGGCGTAGACCGATTCGACGAATTCGCCCGAGGCGATCACGATCTCCGTGCTGCCGCCGCCGATGTCGGCCAGCAGCGTGTTCTTGCCCGTCAGATCCGACCGTCGGCGGACGCTCTGGAAGGCGAGATCGGCCTCTTCCTCGGCGGAAATGACGTCGATTTCCAGTCCCAGCTGCGCGCGGACAAGGTCGCAGAATTCCTGGCCGTTCTCCGCCTCGCGGACGGCGCAGGTGGCGATCGCCCGCACCTGTTCCGCCTGCAGGCCGGCCGCAATCGCCTGAAAGCGGCGGAGCGCGTCGACGGTGGCCGCCATCGAGGTCTCGTCGAGGCAGCCATGGGCCGCCAGGGCTCGCCCGAGCCGCGTCGTCTCCCGCTCCTCGTCCAGAACCCGGTAGTGGTTCCGCGGATCCGACTCGGCCACCACCAGCCGAATGCTATTGCTGCCGATGTCGATGGCCGCGAGCCGCGGGGCGATGTCCGGGGTGAGATAGGTCTGTTGTTCGGGCATGGTCGTCGCCGAAGGGAACGCACCGGGAAACGTCGGACCGTCGTCACGGGGTCGCGCCGGGGGGAGCGCGTGCGCGGCGGCGGGACCGCGGAGCCGCCCTCGGGTAGTCTACCACCCGTTCCGGCCAGTGCCCACGGCTGCCGCCGCGGCGGTCACGTGCGTTGACCCCGCGGCGCGGGGCGGGGATAATCGCCGGTTGGCCCTTGTTTCCCAATTTCTCGCGCGAGCGTGCGGCGTGCCGGTTCTTCGCCAACTCGAACAACTGCCGCCGTCGGCCCTGGGGGGCGCGGTGGCCATCGGGAATTTCGACGGCGTCCATCGCGGCCACCAGCGGATCATCGAGCGGCTGATTGCCCGGGCCGAGGCGGCGGGGGGCCCGTCGCTGGTCTTCACGTTCGATCCGCATCCGGTGCGGTTGCTGCGTCCCGAGCAGTGTCCGCCGCCGCTGACGTGGACCGAACGGAAGGCGGAGCTGCTGGAGGATCTGGGCGTGGAGTGGGTCGTGGCCTACCCGACCGACCTCGCGCTGCTGGGTCTTTCGGCGCGGGCGTTTTACGACCGCATCGTCTGCGGGGCGCTGCGGGCCCGCGCGCTGGTCGAGGGGCCGAATTTTTCCTTCGGCCGCGATCGGGAGGGGGACGTCGCGCAGCTGGCGCGGTGGGCCGCCGACACAGGGATCGCTCTGGAAGTGGTGCCGCCGGTCGCGGAGTCGGGTGCGATCGTTTCCAGTTCGCGGATTCGCGAGTTGTTGGCCGCGGGGGCGGCGGCCGAGGCGGCCCGGTTGCTGGGCCGTCCCTACCGCATTCGCGGCATGGTCACCCACGGGGCGGGACGCGGGGCGACGCTGGGGTTTCCCACGGCCAACCTGGAAGCGATCGACACGCTGCTGCCGAGTCCGGGGGTCTACGCGGGCACCGCCTTCGCGGCGGGCGAGACGTGTGCGGCGGCGATCCATCTGGGGCCGAATCCGACCTTCGGGCAAGGCCGCCCGAAGGTCGAGGTGCATCTGATCGACCGTCAGGCGGCGTTGTACGGCCTGCCGCTGGAGGTGGAGTTTCTCACCCGGCTGCGCGACGTCGTCGCTTTTCCGTCGGTCGAGGCGCTGGTGCAGCAGTTGCAGCGCGACGTCGACCAGGCGCGGCATGTGGTCGAGTGGGGCGAGGCGGCCGCCGTCCGCCGTCCTTCCCCCGCCGCCCGATCCCTCTCACGCGAAGGCTCTTCGTAAGCCCTATGAGCGGTTCATCGACGCAGTTGCCGACGACGATCGATTGGCGCCCGCTGGCGGAATTGATCGCGTCGTGCCGGCGGTTTCTGATCACCAGCCATTGCCGCGCCGATTGCGACGCCCTGGGGAGCGAACTGGCGCTGGCCGGCGTTCTCGAAGCGTTGGGCAAGACGGCGACGATCGTCAACGGCGATCCGGTTCCCGAGCACATCGCCTTTCTCGACCCGGACCGCCGCGTGGGGTGTCTCGACCGGACGACGCCCCTGGAGACGCTGCGCGGCTACGACGCGCTGCTGGTGGTCGACACCAGCGCCCGCGGCCAGCTCGGGCCGATGGCCGTCGTCTTCGACGCGTTCGCCGGTCCCCGCGCGGTCATCGACCACCACGTCGGCGGCGACGAGCTCGAGGCGCTGCTGCTGAAGGACGAGCGGGCCGAAGCGACCGGCCGATTGATTCTCGAGCTGGCCGAGCATCTCAGCGTCGACGTCACGCCGGCGATGGCCCGCGCGCTGTTCGCGGCGATCGCCACCGACACCGGCTGGTTCCGCTTTTCCTCGGTCACGGAGCAGACGTTTCTCGCGCTCTCGCGGCTCGTGGCCGCGGGAGCCAATCCTCCCGAGCTGTTTTCGCAATTGTTCGAACAGCACAGCCTCGCCAGGATCCACCTCCGCGGCCGCATCCTGTCGCACGTCACGCCCGAGTGCGACGGCCGGTTGATGTGGACGTACGTGAGCGAGGCGGATTTCGCCGCCACCCAGGCCCGGAGCACCGACACCGAAGACGCCATCAACGCGCTGCTCACGGTCAGCGGGGCCGAGGCGGCCGCGCTGTTCGTCGAACTCGAGCCGGGGCTGGTGAAGGTGAGCCTGCGCAGCCGCAGCGATCTCGACGTGCGCGCCGTGGCCGAACGCTTCGGCGGCGGCGGGCACCGGGCCGCCGCCGGCATCTCGCTGCGGGCCCCGCGCGAGGATGCCGAGCGTCAGGTGCTTGACGCTTTGCGAGCGGCCATGAAAAGATCACCGCTCGCGACGACCGAATCTTCCTGCCTCACGAGGCCCACGTGACTCCTGCCCAGCCTCCGTCGGAGCCGCGTCCCGCGGCTCCTGTTCCGCCGCGACGCCGCTTTCTGGCCGCCGCCGCCGCCGTCGCCGCCGGCGCCGCCGCGGTGCTCGGACCGATCGCGGCCGGGGTCGTCGCGTTCTTGACCCCGCTGTTCCGCAAGCCCAAGTCGCCCCAGGTCCGCCTCGCGCTGCTCGACCAGGTGCCCGCCGACGGTCAGCCGCGATTTTTTCCAGTCGTCAGCCAGCGCGACGACGCGTGGACGCGGTACGACCAGAGCCGCGTCGGCGGCGTCTATCTGGTCCGCGAACCGGGCGCCGACGCCCCCTACTGCCTGGCGGCGAAATGCCCCCACGCGGGCTGCTTCATCGGCTACGCCGCCGGCTCCGACCGCTTCCAGTGCCCCTGCCACACCAGCGCGTTCCTGCTGGACGGCAAGCGGGTGAACGGCGATGCGTCGGTCTCGCCCCGCGATATGGACCGGATGCCCGTGGAGCTGCGCTCGACGGTCGCCGGAGACGCCCAACAGACCGAAATCTGGATTGAATTCGTCGATTTCCAGACGGGTCACAAGGAGCCGTTGCCCTCCGTATGAACTCTCCCTGGCAAGCCGTCGCCGACTGGCTCGATAGCCGCGCCGGCACGCGGAAGATTCTTCACGAGATGCTCGACGAGCCCGTCCCCGGAGGCGCCCGCTGGCGCTACGTGTGGGGCAGCGCGCTGGCGATCGCGTTCCTGACCCAAGTCGTGACCGGGCTGTTTCTGTGGATGGCCTACAGCCCCAGCACGCTGACCGCCTGGGAAAGCGTGTTCTACATCGAGCACGAGATGAACTTCGGCTGGATCCTTCGCGGCATCCACCACTTCATGGCCCAGGCGATGGTCGTGCTGATGGCGATCCATTTCGTGCAGGTGGTGTGGGACGGCGCCTACCGCGCGCCGCGGGAATTGAATTTCGTCATCGGCATTCTGCTGATGCTGCTCGTGCTCGCGCTGGCGCTGACCGGCTATCTTCTGCCGTGGGATCAGAAAGGCTATTGGGCGACTAACGTCGGCACCAACATCGCCAGCCAGGCGCCCCTCGCCGGACCGCAAATCAAAACCCTCGCCATCGGCGGCGCCGGCTACGGTCACCATACGCTCACCCGGTTCTTCGCCCTCCATGCCGGCGTGCTTCCGCTCGCGGTCGGACTGCTGATGGTCGTCCACATCGCCCTCTTCCGCCGCCACGGACTCCACGCTTACCGGCCCGGCGTGCGCCCCGACGACCTCTTCTGGCCCGACCAGGTGCTCCGCGACGCCGTCGCCGCCCTCGGCGTGCTCGCCGTCGTGCTGGGCCTGACGGTCTACTACGGCGGCGCCGAACTCACCGCGCCGGCCGATCCCGCCAATCCCTACGACGCCGCGCGGCCCGAATGGTACTTCCTGTTCCTGTTCCAGTTTCTCAAGTACTTCCCAGGCGGCACCGAAGTGTGGGGCGCTTTTTTCATCCCCGGCCTGCTGCTGGCCTACCTGCTGCTCATGCCGTGGATCGGCCGTTCGCGGGCGGGCCACGCGCTGAACGTCGGCGTGCTGGCGGTCGTTCTGGGGGGAGCCGTGCTGCTCACCGCGCAGGCCCTCCACGACGACTACTACGCCCTGTGGAACAAGGCCTCCGATCCGCTGCCCGAAGACGGCCCCCGCCGCGAGGTCGAACAAGCCCGCCGCGACGCCTCGGAGCGGTTCCTCCGCGCACGGCGGGAAGCCCATGACGAAGCCCAGCGAGTCATTGCGCTGGCCAGGAGCGATGGCAAAATCCCCCCCGCCGGCGCCCTCGCGATGATGTACGACGACGCCTACCTCCAGGGACCGCGGCTCTTCCGCCGCCACTGCGCGAGCTGCCACAACTACGCCCGGCCCGACGCCCCCGACGATCCGCGGAACATCGTCCACTCCGCACCCTCCGCCCCCAACCTGTTCGGCCTCGGGTCGCCCGCCTGGATCGCCGGCTGGCTCGATCCCCAACGGATCGCCAGCCCCGATTATCTGGGCTACGACGGCTCGCCGTTCGCCGACGGCGACATGGTCGCCTACGTCCAGGAAGCCTGCGGCGACGACGTCGATCCCGACCAACGCCAACAGGTCCGCCAGGCGTTCGCCGCGATCGCCGTCGCCTTGGCGGAAGAAAGCGGGCTCCCCCGCCAGGAAGCCCTGGATCCCCAGCAAGTCGCCCGCGGACGAGCGCTGCTCGCCGGCGAATTGGCCGATACGGTTCCCAGCGGCACGGGCTGCGTCGACTGCCACAAGTGGGGCGACGCGGGCGAACTCGGAGCCGCCCCCGATCTGACCGGCTACCTGTCGCGGCAGTGGTTGCTGGAGTTCATTCGCAATCCGGCCGCCGAGCGGTTCTACCCCGACTCCAACGACCGGATGCCCGCCTTCGCCCCCCACGACGATCCGGCGTTGAACCAGCTCGACGACCAGTCGTTGGGGCTGATCGTCGATTGGTTGCGGGGCGATTGGCGACTGGCCGAGGACGACGACCAGGAGGGAGGCGGCCCCTCCGCGGAGGGTCGTGTCGTCGAGGCGGCGGGGGCCTTGACCCCCTGAAAAGTTGATCGAATCGCCAAAGTTGCACGCGTCGGGCGCCGATCCTGTGAGTGGTCGTGGCGGGCCCCCGGTGCGTCGGGCGCCCCTCTGCTCCTCCGCACGAGGTGGCGCGCTGATGTGGTGTCGTGGCTGCCAGCAGGATGTTCCGACGAGAGCGGGGGCCGCGGCCGGCATGGTCTGTCCGCGGTGCGGCCGCTCCCTGGGGACGGCCGTCCCGACCTTGCCGCGCGGCGCCGTGATGGAGGCGGGCATCGAGCTCGACGCGCCGCAGGGGCGAGCGGGTCGGACGACGGCCCGAGGAGAGCTGGCCGACCCGGAGGCGCGGCTGAAAGAGATCGGCCGTAAACTGCGGGCCCGTGGTGCTGCCGCCCCCCCCTCCGCGACGCATTCGGCTGAAGGTTGGCCGGCCGAAGGTTGGCCGGCCGAAGCATGGCCGGCCCAGGCGTGGCCGGCCCAGGCAGGACCGCTCCAATCGTGGCCGGCCGAAGCCGGGCCGGCCGAGGCATGGTCGTCGGAGTTGCGGCCGTCGGAGTTGCGGCCGTCGGAGTTGCGGCCGTCGGAGTTGGGGCCGTCGGAGTTGCGCGAGAACGCGGCGCGGCGGATTGACCGGGCCGTGTCGGCCGGTTGGGCGTCGCACCGCCGCGTGCGCCGTCACGCGCCGTCGACGGGCCTGGCAATGCTGCTGATTGCCGGTTGCCTGCTGTTTGCGTCGGGGGCGATCGGCCTGGCCGCCGCGCAGGTCGTGGCCCGTGCCACGGCGGTCGATGCGCAGCTGGTGTGGCGAGGCGCCTTGACCTGGACGCTGATCGGCCAGGGGGTGCTGCTGCTCGCGGTCGTCTGGGCGGTGCTCCGGTTGTGGGGCGCCAGCCGACGACTGACCCTGCAGCTTGACGAGTTCACTGCACGCGAGCCGCGATCTCTTCCACCGCGTCATCGAGCCTGATTCGGGTTTGCTCGAGGGTGTCGCGGTTGCGCAGCGTGACGGTCCGGTCGGCGAGGGTTTGTCCGTCGATCGTGATGCAGTAGGGAGTGCCGGCTTCGTCCTGACGCCGGTAGCGGCGTCCGACCGCCCCTTTCTCGTCGTAGAAGGCGGTCACCTTGGCCTTCAGCGCGCGGTACAGATCGCGGGCGACTTCGGGCATCCCGTCTTTCTTCACCAGCGGAAAGACGGCGACCTTGACCGGGGCGATCCGCGGGTGGAACCGCATGACGACGCGCGTCTGCATGTCTCCCTTGTCGTCGGGGGCCTGATCCTCGCGGTAGGCCTCGCACAGGAAGGCCAAGGCCGCGCGGTCGGCCCCCGCGGAGGGTTCGATGACGTGCGGAATGAACCGCTCGTTGGTCACTTCGTCGCGGTAGGCGAGATCCCGGCCGCTGCCGCGGTACTTCGGCTTGCCGTCCGCCCCCGCTTCGACCTGCAGCGGGCAGGTCGTCGGATCGAGCTTGCCTTCCATGTGGCTCCGCAGGTCGAAGTCGCCGCGGTGGGCGATTCCTTCCAGTTCGCCGTACTCTCCCGCATCGAGAAAGGGAAAGGCGTACTCGATGTCGGCCGTTCCGGTGGAGTAGTGGCTCAGTTCGTCGGCCGCATGGTCGCGAAGCCGCAACCGGTCGCCGGCGAGTCCCAGATCGACGTACCACTTCATGCGGCGGTCGCGCCAGTATTCGTACCACTTGCGCGACGTGTCCGGGTGGCAGAAAAACTCGATTTCCATCTGCTCGAATTCGCGGGAGCGGAACGTGAAGTTCCGCGGCGTGATTTCGTTGCGGAAGCTCTTGCCGATCTGCGCGATCCCGAAGGGGATTCGGACCCGGGTGCTGTCGAGCACGTTCTTGAAGTTGACAAAAATCCCCTGGGCCGTCTCCGGGCGCAGAAAGACGCGATTCTCTTCGCTCTTGAGCGCGCCGGCGTGCGACTCGAACATCAGGTTGAATTCGCGCGGCTCGGTCAGATCGCCGCCGCAATGCGGGCAGGGAAGCTGCAGTCCCGCCGCCGGTTCGGGGGTGGCCAGTCGCGCGAGCGCCTCCCACAGCGTCAACGGCGATCCGCCCGAGAGCTGTGCAACGCGGAGCTGCTCGACGGCGGCTTCGGGGTCGCGGACGGCGGCGAACCCCGGGGCTTTTTTGCGGCAGGTCTTCTTCACCCAGGGGAGCAGCGCTTCGGCTTCCCAGGCCGGGGCCGTCGCGTCGAGTCCGCAGCGGACCTCCGCCAGCAGGGCCTGCACCCAGTCGCTTTCGCGGAGCATTTCGCGCACGTGATCCGACCGGACGAGCTTTTTGCACTGCCGGCAGGTTTGCATCATGTCGCAAAACAGATCGTAGTGCCCCGAGCATTTCCAGACTTGCGGATGCATGATGATCGTGCAATCCAGGCCGGTCATCTCGTAGGTGCCGGGAGCGCCCGCCGCGACGGTCAACTCGTCGTGGGCTGCGACCATGTCGCGCCACCACGCCTCCTTGATGTTGCGCTTCAGCTCGACGCCCAACGGACCGTAGTCCCAGAACCCGTTGAGGCCGCCGTAAATCTCGCTCGACTGGAACAGAAACCCGCGTCGTTTGCAGAGCGAAACCAGTTTTTCCATGTCCATCGAACGCATGCTCATCGAACGCACACCGACGCAGGGGTGGAAGGCGACCGCGGGAAACTTCCGGCGTCGCGCGGGGGGGGCCGTGCGCGGCACGCCGCGGCGGCCGACGACGCACCGCAGGGATCGCCGCAGGCATTGATTGTATTGACCCGCGGCCCGGAGGGGACCCCCTCCGCGCTCCGCGGCGGCGGCCGGCGACGCCGCACGCCGTTCCAACCCCTCCAGGAGGCACAGGAATGCGGTCCGCGGCCGGCGGCCCGGCGACAGGCCGCGGCCGTCGACCTCGCCGCCGGCCCGGCCGTATCGGCGCGGGGGGCCGGCTGGTAGATTCGGGGGCGTCGGCAGCCCTGCTCGGCGTCGGCCGCGCGGCGGGCCACTTGCCGGGGAGCAGCGCCCATGTGCCAACGACTCGGGTTCGTCCTCGCGGCGGCGGCGTGCCTTTTCGCGCCGGCCCGCGCGACCGCACGGCTCAACGTGCTGCTGCTCGTCGCCGACGATCTGAACAATCGACTGGGGTGCTACGGCGACCCGTTGGTGCGAACGCCCCACATCGACCGGCTGGCCGCCCGGGGCGTGCGTTTCGACCGCGCGTACTGCGCGTTCCCGCTGTGCGGTCCGAGTCGCAACGCGCTGTTGACCGGGCTCTACCCCAACGCGAGCGGCGTCCTGGCCAACGGCCAGATCTTCCGCCAGACCGTGCCGGATCGCCTGAGCCTGCCGCAGACGTTTCGTCGGCACGGCTATTTTGCGGCGCGCGTCGGCAAGCTCTACCACTACAACGTCCCCAACTCCATCGGCACCGACGGGCACGACGACCCGGCCTCGTGGGAACTGCAACTCAATCCGGCGGGCGTCGACCGCACCGAGGAGCATCCGGCGATTTTTTCGTTGGTTCCCGGCCAGTTCGGCGGCGTGCTCAGCTGGCACGCATCGCCGCACGACGCGTCCCGGCATACTGACGGGCTGCTCGCCGAGGACGCCCAGTGGGTGCTCGAGCGCTGTGCGCGCCGTCCGGACCGGCCGTTTTTTCTCGCGGTCGGTTTTTTTCGCCCGCACACGCCGTTCGTGGCGCCGAAGACTCCGTGGTTCGACCAGTACGATCCGGCGGCGATGCCGGTGATCGAAGACGCGGAGCAGGACCGGCACGACCTCCCCCCAGCGGCGCTCGCCAGCCGGAAGCCCGAACAGCAGGCCATGACGCGGCAGCGTCAGCGCGAGGCGCTGCAGGCGTATTACGCTTGCGTGAGCTTCATGGACGCCCAGGTGGGACGGGTGATCGACGCCCTGGAGCGGTACGGACTGGCCGACGACACGGTCGTCGTGT
>Ga0169931_10005848_pt1 | contig 18685 bp, 12 predicted proteins | sample Kivu_15m_20L_FD_129675 | JGI IMG/M metagenome (GOLD analysis project Ga0169931, IMG submission 129675) | Freshwater microbial communities from Lake Kivu, Western Province, Rwanda to study Microbial Dark Matter (Phase II) - Kivu_15m_20L... | ecosystem: Environmental > Aquatic > Freshwater > Lake... | reverse complement strand
GCCTGGTTTTTATTGTTGATAAACATGGTTGATTACTTTTAAGACGTTTCTGCCTATTAACTCATCGTCTGCATCAAGGTGAAGAACTACGCTGTCCGGAGAACACCATCTTAAAGATCCAACGTATAAATTTTGCAGGGTAAGAACTGACTATTTATTTTATATATAGGTGTAACGACGAGGGTCTACGCCGTAGAACTAGAAATAGCGGCGGTAAACTTACTGACTGCCGTCAGTAGAGGCATCATCTATCAGTACTACTTGGTAGTTTGTGTAATTCTGAGAAAAAACTGAATTTAAGTAGTATTAAAATCTAAATCTATGATTATTATTGCGACCTGTCGAAACTATGCACATGGGCAGTTCTTATTTGATCTCACTTAGTTTAAATTTCTTCTCCAACCTTTACCATTATTTTTAATGATCTATTTTTGCAAGTTCTGCCTCTTCTTGATTCAAAATCATATTATATTTTGCAAGTTGTGCCCCTTTAAATCTATAAGGTGATCTATTTATAGCTTTAGTTCTGTTTTGATGTATCTATTTACGATATTATCGAACAGTTTAGTTGTCATATAGAACATTTTAGACTCTATGTATTTGTAAATTTACTTTTAATTTCTATAGTTTATGTATGGAAATTATAGTGGCATTTTCGCCATATGATTTTTATCAATATTTATATAAACAACGTTACTCGGAGCTTAATATTTCATAAAAGGATGGTCTTTGATGATGTTTGGTTTTTTTATTAAACCTTCACGTTACTTTTATTTTTTGTTCTACTCTTATTTATACTGTAAAAATTCTGTTTAAGTACTATTAATTTTTTTCTATAAAAGAATTGTTTTTTATTAGTAATTTTTGCTAATTTATTGCAAATTTGATTCAAGTTTTTTCATACTGATTTCTTGTTGCTTAGATTTCTATAAATCTATTTGATCTTTCACAAACATTTTTTATTTCAACTACATAATCTAGCTTTAAAATTCTTTATTTGATGTTTAAATCTTCTATGACAGTCGTACCCAGACAAAGATTAAGCATATTGATACTAATATCAAAACAATCGAAGTTTTCGTAAATGATCTTCGGGGTATATCTATTCTATGAGTTGGTAGCTACGCTTATGACCAAGAACCTTCTTAGTTTTTAGTATTTGTATTTATATTTGATTATTACTCTGTTTGATTTATAATCATATCTTTCAATTATAATATTACATCATACCTCTATTGATACACTATATATTGAGTTGTGACAATATTCTACCAATTATTACGTATCTGTTAAAGATGTTTGAAAAATAAAGGCAGAACTGCAGTTTCAACAAAGTCTTGATGGGAGATCTCTTGCATGGTGGTCGATAAATCAAATAAAATTACTTTAAGCTTCAGGCGTTGGTGGCCAACGACCCGATCTTGCGATTCGATCCATCAAATCTTCATCAGTCAAGAAAAGAGATGATGCTTGCTCATGCCAAAAAGTTTATGAGGTATCATTAGTATATACCTTTCGATGGTTTCACATAGATGGAAAAGAACAGATTGTTTTTGTATTCCATGCCATTGTCATTACATGCAATCATGTTTTTGACTACTCTCAGTAATCTAAGTGACAAATAACAAAGAAAACTATTTCTTTAGCCAGCTCTTAGAGGAGAAATCATCGGATGTTATGCACAAACTTAGCTTGCACACGGATCAGATGTCGCCGGTCTGATGACTACTGCCACTTATGATCCCTCAAATTAGACCTTTTTGATCAATACACCTCAAGTTGAAGCTGCAAAATGGTGGGCTGGAGATCTAGGGATATATGCCAACCATGCTGCAGTCTTTGCTCAGCTCATAATTGATGGAAAAAAATACGGAGTTCATGTTTTTATAGTCCCTGTACGTGATAGAAATACTTTGTTGCCTTTAAAAGGTGTAGAAATTGGAGATATTGGACCTAAGAATGGTTTTCAATGCAAAGATAATGGATATGCGATTTTTAGTAATATCCGTATTCCTCGTAGAAATATGCTTATGAAATATCATGTGGTGTCTAAAGAAGGAAAATATTCGATTGAAGGAGATTAAAAAATTTCATATGCCACGATGTTGCTGACCCGATCAAAGCTCACCATGCTTGGTCTCTATACAATCACAAGAGGAATCACTATAGCTACCAGGTATTCAATAGTACGAACTCAATTCAAAGACAGCAAAGGGAGATAAATACCTATACTTGATTATCAAACTCAGCAAGAAAAAGTATTGCCTCGCATAGCAGAAGCTTATGCCTCGAGTTTTTCACAACAAAACATTACAAAGCTTAGCAATTTTGTTTTTTAGTAAGGTAAAAAAGGAAGATTTGAAATGTTGAATGAGGCTCATGTTTTGACCAGTGCTGTCAAAGGGATTCAGTCTTATTAAATTTTGCGAGGACTTGAGATTCTTAGAAGGTCGTGTGGAGGTCATGGCTTTAATTCTTATAATGGAATTATTGGACTTCAGCAAGAATACGGAACTGTTTTTACTCTCTAAGGTATTTTAATACTTATTCAGGATAGTTCACAGTTTTGATGCTTCAAGTGGGTCGTTTCTTGTTAAAAAGTTTGAAAAATCTTATAAAAGGTAAGCCGCTTGCCTAAAGTATAGCATATCTATAGCTTTTAAAAGAAGGTTAATTGTCGGTATAAATCAAAGATCAAAATAGTCTTAATTGTCCATTTTTTATACAAAAAATACTAAGCCTTCATAGTTGTGCTAATATCAGAGACGTTGGAACTAAATTCTAAGACAGTTTGTTTGAAAAATTATCTCAGAAAGAGATCTGGGATCACCATGCTGGAATTCTTCTCAACGATGCAGCGATGACTCATTCATCTATAGTTATGTATAACTATTTTTTGAAATAAGTTTAGAAAGTTAACGATCCTCCTACAAAAGCGATTCTTAACGATCTTTTGACTCTTTACGGCATATAAAAAATCATCGATAGGGCAGGCAAATTCTACTAGATGTAAACTCTGAGTCCTGAAGGTGTTCAGCTAATCTTCAAACAAAGAGAAATCCTTTTTTCAAGGATTCGTCCTCAAGCTCTTAACCTGGTCGAATCTTTCGGGTATGATGATAATGTGCTAAATAGTGCGATAGGAGCTTCACATGGCAAACCTTATGAGACTTTGATCGATTGGGCTAGAAATTCGAACACTTTGAATCGTCCAAAAGAGAGAGGCGAAATAATCGAAGCAATCAAGTAGGCAAAGCAGCAGATTAGAGCCAAACTATGATATAAAAACTCATCAAATTTATATTAAAAAATTAAATAATGAAGTATTTAAAATGTAATTAAACTTTAATCAATCATATTTTTATGTTTTCAGCTAATCTATTTTTGCGTTTACTTGACGTATCTTGACACTGACAATTATCGTCGCCAAAGCACTTATCAATATAAGAATTCCAGCTAATCCACAAAAAATATAGAGTTAAGTCCACATTTCTTGATTTACATCTCCATAAAGATTCACAGCTTGGATGAGTTCTATAGAACCTGAAGAAATAGCACCTCCAGGTACTAATCCAGAATTGTCAAGAATAAATAACATAGTTCCATTTAACGCAGTATCTCCATTCCAGATATCTAACTGATATGTGAAAGAAAGATCTGAACAATTTAAAAAAGAATTCGTGGTGGCAAAATTGTTATTAGATGCTGTTAAAATTTACTAAGCACAAGATCCGGTTTGAGAAATGTAGATGTTTCCGAAATTGCAAAGTTACATTTGTTATGGTACGCCTTCGTTTGCAGCCCTAACGTAGCAGTTGTAGTTTTAATATGGCTGCATATTTGTTGAGTTATCTGTGAAAAATACTATGAAGTTATAGTATGAGTTAGTTGTCAAAATTTTTATTTGATAGTCGGAAGTGACTGAATCGATGATAGGGTACGTTGGTCGAGTGTTGAGCTTGACATTTCGAGGGACCATCCTGCAATTGAGAATTGAAAATATGAACCATTATTGATAAAGTGGTATTGAGATTAAGAAACTACTGTGTACTATTGCATTATAGGAGCGTTTTAGGACTGAGAGTTTGTTTTTATTGTAGTTTACGCTAAGAATATGAATATTAGAGGTGTTTTGAGAAATGTTAAAATATCACGCATATTATAATAAGTGTATGAGAAAAAAAGAGAACAATTTTAGACACTACTAAAACTTTCTGATCATAATTTTATTGAAAAAAGAATAGATAATATCAGATATTTTGCATAGTCGTTTTGATTTTTTATTCTAAATGTAACAATTTAGCTTCCATCTTTTTCTTTGCTTAAACTTTGCGCTCTCTTGTTGTCTATTGCTTTTCTTCTTACTTTAAAATGTTTATTTTTTTGATTCGCTAGATTTACTGCCTAAGATCGGTTACTTACTATCGATAGAGTTGGCATTCTCCTTACATTTTTCGATTGTTTTCTTATAAGATGCGACATTTTTTGAATATTGCTTAGTTCTTTTATTTAAGTGCTGAAATTTCTTTGTTTTTGTCTTAAAATTGAATTTGATATGCATTAAGTTGAGATGTAAGTTAATTTATTTTGTTACCTTGATCTTTAATTATTTTCTTGTCTTGTTCTTTGATGTGTTGCATCTAATCTCTTTGGGTCTTCATAGCTTCCTTGAGTATTTCTTGCTAGTTGATTGCATTAGTAAGAAGTTTACTGAGTTAGTTGATTTTGCTTTTTAACTTGCTCTCTTATTAGAAATATTGATTTTTGTATTGCTGGTAAATCTAATTTGTTTCCTTTAGTTCTTTAATGAGATCATCAATATTTTTATTTTTTATCTAGATTGCTTTGCGTAAATGCATAGTCTAGCTTGAATTAAGGTTTTGAGGTGTAGAAAGTACTGTCCTCGAAGGCTAGATGATTTTAGCACTCAAATTCATTTGAATATAATCTTAACGAATAATGAACTATAATAAAATTAAAGAATTAAACTCTTAAAATATTTTAGTTTTTAAGCAAAGGTTTTATAAAGGATGCTAAAAATATTTGAATATTTTGATTATATTTACAATTCATGATTAAATTTGAATCATATTTATTTGATTTTTACATGAGCAGAAGTGATTCTGACAAAGAGCGTTCCCAGTCAAGGGGTAGTCATACTTTTATTCAGAAAAAAAGCGCAGACCTGACTCCTCTAACGTCCCTTAAGATGCAAGTAAATTTTCCATGATTTAGAGCCTTAACTTTACATCGGAAACATCGACAGGCGCGTGACCCAGGACTAGCTCAAGGACCTTTTTGCTTCTTAGGGCTAGCTCTAATACTGCTATATCGTCTATGAGCCTAAATCCAACTACGACTCTTCCTCTAGAGGAGGAGGCGAAAGCAAGGTTTCCCGAGGATATGGATTTGCCAAGTACAAAAGACTGGAAGATGCGATTAGTGCGAATGAGAAGCTTCAAGGCAAAGATCTGAACGGTCGGGCTATCAGAGTTAATTTCAGTAAGCGTGGAGCTCCTCGTGAGCCAACTCCTGGCCGTTACTTGGGTAGAACTCGTGACTAACCTGACAATAGGTATCGTCGTCGTGAGCGATCCCGATCGCGTGGCTCATCCAATGGATCATCGCGTTCGCACAGAAAGAAAAGAGACAGATCTCATTAGAAGAAGCGCAAGTACCGTAGATCTCGCTCAAGAGACGAAGGACATAAGAGAAGAAGAAGCCCATCGGACTCGCCAAGAAGATGATCTTTATACAAGCCCGACCAAACTTTATTAGAGCCGGAAATTCGGACATTGAAACTTAGAACATTAAGACTTGCATAGAACATTCATGACATTAAGACATAATTAGAGCATTCATGACTTTAAGACTTACTTAGAGCATTCATCAGACTCTATATAAAAACTATAGACTTTTAGACATTTTAGGCTCTAGATTTTTTCAAAAATATAGAGCATAAAGCTGAAATCATAAAGCCAACATAAATAATAAAATCGAATTCAAATATCATACAAAATGTCAAATAGATTAGTATCACACTTGTTCATATACGAGCATGTACAATTTCGGCGATCCGAGATCTATCTAATCTGGCTGGATGCTTTAATCATTCGCAAGGAACCATTTTTAATCTTTTTAACTGAAGACATGTCCAGTATAATGACCGTAATTGAGCTCTCCTGAATGCTATACAGTACTTTTTAGTCTGAACTTTGGCATCTTTTATGTAATTGCCGACTCACTTATAATACTTTTTAAATTAAGCTATAAGGGAGCATCTATTCTATCTTTAATTTTTTGTTTGCTACTAAAGCCGAAGCCGAATCTTTTAAGTTGTATAACTAAATAATGAGGAAATCTATATACGCTAGTTTTCTTTTTGCAAGTAGTCGGACGTTTACATTTTTAGCAATTGTAGTCGCTTAAAATCTATTAAGTGCAGTAGCTTTTGTTGAGAAGTTAAAGGAGTGATGTACTTTTGCGATCGAGACTTACAGGCATGCCCCAGTATGTGTCAAAACTGACGGAAGAATGTTTGCAATCTCCACAAGTGATCGAGGAATGAATTTGTCCTTGAAAAAAATCACAAACTGGCGAGTTGTCTCGTGTCATGAAATATTGCCACCAGTTATCAGCCTAAATATAATTAAATTTACTATTTTAGATATAGACTATTTCGAAGGATCTCCGTTCAGCTACTGATACTTAGGTTTTGTTTTGATTCTCGTTGATTATTAGTTGATCGCTTCAAGAAAAGCAGTCAAAAATTATTGAGCGTCTTGTTGAGAAGTACCAGCAAATCTTGTGTTTTTGACTCCCATGTACTTTTTTAGCTCACTTGGATTGATAATGTCTCTGTCGGAGCTATGTCTTACACTTTTGATTAGTCTTAGATATGATCCTAGAATATTTTTGTATGAAGATGACGGGTGCTAGACTTATAGTGCAGTATTGAATTCTTCCAGGCTAAATAACGTCTGCAGAACTGCATTCCTAGCTTATGAGTTGAGTACATGTAGCAAGTGTTGCCCAGATTTTACAATCCTCTTGGTCTTCCACATTTAACTTTTTCCTTCTTTTTTGCGGTTTGAGGCTTTTCATGTATTGTTATCTTTGACGGAGTCAAGGGCACATCGGTATTTTGAGATTGATTATTACGATCTTTACCAGTGAACGTAGAAGGTGAAACGACAATCGAAGACTGATTGGTCGATTCTAAATTTTCTATGGTTATTTTTTTTGGTGCAGGGACGGGTTTAGGATTGTTGAGTTCTTGCATAAACTTGGCTCTGAACATTCTAACTCCAGTTAGTGAAAAAAGTTTGGATGAAGCTGTTTGTTCATTTGTAGCGAGTTTAGGCAGTTTTTGGGTTGACATCTATCTTTTCAGCATGGAAGGTTTGATTCTATTAAATTATAAATATAGTATGATTGCACAATAAATATATGCTTGAAAAAAAAACGACCTCAAGTGGCTTAAAGCTTTGATAACTAGTCTTTTTTTAATAAAATAATTTTAAAAATAAATTCTATCAAATATTTATGTTATTTTTTATTCACAGAATAGACATTCCTAAGAATCCATTGAGAAATTGTTTGATCGGACTAATGTCATAAAAGGACTGTGCTTGAATTCTTTGAAGGTATGCGTATCTTTGTGAAGGTATGATAACATAATTGAAAACATAAATGATAGCAAGCGTGCATGTACCTAATAGAAGTACTATGATAAGTAAATACAGACACTTGTTAGTTTGCCATAGATTTGATACGGTATTCAAGCAAATCATGTTTCTGTTTTATGGACGCAGTTATATGTGTCTAGCTGGCTGTTCATTATTCATATTATCTTATACGATTTTAATAATGAGGGTCATATGGATTGTATTTGAATATTAGAGCATATAAATTTAAAATGAAAAAATAGAACGAAGAGTTCTCGATCTAAGACTTCAAGATACAGATCAGTGATCTGCAGCATTAATAGTAGCAGCTCAATCACAAATAAGAAGATTCTCTGACATGTTTTGTGTGCTACTTCAAGGACCTACCCATCTCGATCTCAACCATAGCTTCAGGTGTATACTTCTCGATATATGTGTTTTGGTTCGTCCACACGCTCAACGTTTACTTGTCTATCTGGGAAATAATCAGCCATAATCAACCCTTTTTCTTCTTGGTCTGGAGTAGACCATTAAGTCAAATACCTATCGTGGGGTATGTATTCAATAGCATATTCTGTTTTTTCACCATATTGTCGATAATTTTCAATGAAAAAAAATCATAAGCCGGTCTCTTTTTTATTTTTGAGTATGTAGGGTCTAATCTCTATCCTTATCTTAGATACATAATTGAAATTTAACTTTTTCTATCGGCTTTTTTCGCATTTTCTTTAGATCCATTCGCAATAGTTCTCTTCATAATAGCTTGTTTGATATCAGTTTTCAAAACTTTGTTTTTGCAAAATTTTCTAAAAAGAAAAGATGAATTCTGTTGCAAATCTATATAATTTTCACTAGTTTTTAGAGCAATAGTCATTTTCACTTTAGTAATAAACATAATAAAATACAACACTGCGACTACTGAGTAATAACTCTTTTCGTTCACCCTACTTCATTTCTTGGCTTCGGTTTTTTTGGTCATTTTCTATTTTACCCATGGATTGATCATGTACAGACATAGGATTCCGAGATATTCTATTGTGGCAATAATAGTAATTTAGTTGAGTTTATGTACCTGTATGTTCATAGATATGATCGAAGAGAGAAGAAAAGTTACAAAGTAATCGATTATATTTGTATTGCTGCCAATGGTTGCAATAACTGTGGGATTCTTATTCGTTTCTACGCTATTTCGTATTCGTAGACTTGCGAATGCGCCAGAATATTCAAGTCTTAAAAAAAAGATTTTTTTCTTTTTCAATAAATTTTAAGGAGCCGACCTAGATGAATAGGACGATTGCTAGATCAGAGGATGGATGTTTTATCACAAAGTTCACGAATGCAAGAATCCTTACTGCATAACTCATCGTGAAGAGACTTACGATTCCAAAAAAAAGAAATCATGTTCCCTTAACAAGATAGCTCAAGGAAAGGTATCTTTGATAAAGTTCTATGTGAAATGTCTATATTAAACTGCAATAAAATAAAATCCTTAAGATATCGAGCTCAAAGTCGAGTATGTCTAGTTTTTTTATACTAAACTTAAAAATCTTTTTTTGGTTATGAAATATATCAGAATCATATAGGGTCATAGACTGACTCCTTTCCAAAAAATGAGAATAGCTAGACTAAAAAAACTTATCAAAGAGTAAAATAATGGATTTAGTACTGTCCTTTATCTAAAAAAAATAAATATGTAGCATATAGTCGAATCTTAGTAGACATTCGTTACTATCCAAAAACTTATTGACATAGTTTTGAAAAGAAACGCTTTATTCTGGCGATATCTTTCTCGAAACGAAGTTTTCCTTTCTGACATGCTTAACCTTATTAGACCAACTTTTAATTTGATAGATTCCATAACTTAGCGATGGTCTATGATAGTAGATTTCTTCGAGATAAACAGAAGATGGAAATTTTATTTTATTTGTTACTCGGTCTACATTAAAAACTAAAAAGTATCACCAACGATGATCTAAGATTTTGGAAATAGTGTCGAATATGACTCTATTTTTAAGTCTGACAATTATTTCATTGACAAAACTACTAGTAAATAGGAGCTATACAACCCTATCATGCTGTTTTAGCAGAGCACTTGTTTTCTTCATGCTTCTTGTGATGAAGACAAAATGGTTGTCACTAAGGTAAGCAACTATTTCTAACGTAATTTTGGATACTAGCCGCAACTAATTATAGGAAGCACCTTATAGAAGCTAATGACCGATTCAGTAGCTAGTTTTCATCATAAAATGATGCTTCGATGGCTCAAACAGGGTCGCAACAATAATGAAGATTTTTATGGAGTAAGTAAGATCTATCCGAAAACAAGAAGTGGGTTTGTTAATCCTTGCTTTATGTTTTTCAAAGTTTACATGAAGATAAACGAATAGGTTGAGTACATAGCGATGTTTAAACGCAACCGTAAAGAACAAATGATTCTTTTAGTCAATCAAGATTTTTAGATCGAAGCGATAACAAGGACTTTAGCCAATAAAGTAAAGATAACTGAAGCTGAATTCTATTATATGATTGGACTTAATTTACTGGCATTGATTCCAGCGATGGCCAAGTATACCAAGTATCATCGATAGATAGCTCAGAAAGATGAGGATTTTTTATAGGGCAATTAGAATCATAAAAATATTTATAAAAAGCAACTAAGCGCAAACGGAACGGTTAGTATTCCTGATGATGTAGATTATTTAAGTTACAAAAAGCAAATAAACCTTACGGGAGTCAAATTTTATTTGCCTACATAGATGGAAGTCGCTAATCAATTTTACCGAAAACAAGTAGCGAGACAAAATTTCGATAAATTTGACTCCGTAAAATGTCTGCTTCGTTATTTATTGAAACAAAAAACAGTGAATAGATTCAAAGTATAGGTTAACATTCGATAAAAAAGTATGACAGGGGTCGTTTACTACTAGATTTAAATTAACGAAATGTAAGAAAATAATCGGTTGGACAAGATGAAGATGAACTAGTAGAATCATGACGGAGAATCTGCTTCTGCGGGTTAATAAATTGGTGATGGAAAAGTAGACATGTAACTATTTTTCCAAATGAACAAAAAGAAGAATAAAATAGTCCTTGCGCCTTCAAATAATATTTTTCTCAAAGACGAAAATAACATAGTTTTGACTGAAATAAATCATATTTCTAACATGAATCTTTTGGTAAGAATCATCATCGTTTTATTTACTGCCTTGTTGATAGCTGAATTCGTTATTGAAACCAAAGCCAAAAACAGCCTGATGCTTCGCAATCATCAATATAAACTTTTTTCTAATTTTGAAAAACTACAGTTTATGCTTAATAATCAATTTAACATGAAACAGCTACAAGTAGGAGATCCTCAGTAAAGTAGTTTCTATGTCATAGAATACACGCATCAACTTTTTCATATTAGTCATGAGCACTCATACCAATAAGTTTTTTATTCACCTATAAACACGCCTGGTAAGTATGGACCATATTACAAGATTTATCCAGTATAATCTATGAGAAATGTTTCGTGGCCAGTTTACGATCAATATGCATTAATTCAAAATTCCATGCAAGCCATAATAGTTTTGCATAGATTATCAGAAACATCTCCTGAACATAAATTTGATGTTCCGTCCTATCATGTTCTCAACAACTACATCTTCGTTGCATACTAAAAGATTTCATAAATTATCAAAGGACTCAAGTAAGAAGGAGCTAAACAGATACAATTTTTGAAGACTTTTAACTTAGGAATGTTTGTTTTGAAAATAAGTTTGATGCTATGTGGTTTTTTGTTTACGCTTACGAGATTATGTAAGGTGACTTCAGGGTTCGAGCAACTAGTTTCAATTTTTATACAAATGGGAAATTCTGATATAAAAAATATTTCTAGATATATGGAGTTTACTCAGACTGTTTTCTACCATTTAGCTGAAAAAAATCAAAAAATGATCGCAGATAGCGGTATTAATAGCAGCAACTCTATCATCTCTAACAATTTTTAAAGATCAGCTTCTTTTTTAGCCCAAGAATAATCTCAAATGCAAGCTAATGCGAATCTTAACAAAAAGATAAAGAAGATGTAAACTGGAAATCCTATCCATTTAAACACTCGTAAAGCCACAGTGATGATTGTTTTGGGTCTTTTGATGATGGGAGCTGCCTTTATGACTTCTAATATATACTATTTAGCAATAATTGGAAGCTACTAGAGCTACCAATAGGATGGATATCAGATATCGGACACTTTGGTACTGAGTAATATAATTTTGGATGGAATTATGATGAAAATGAACGAATCTTTGCTTTATTCTTTCGATAAGTATGAACCCTATTTGAAACAATTCTAACAAATTAATGCTGGAGATACTTTTGAAATCGGCAACGGCAATACTAAATTCCAAAAGTTATTCAAAACTTTTATGTACTAAAATGTTTGTGAAAAAATGTTAGTTTTAGTACATTAAAAATTGACTCCTGTTTATTAATAAATTTGCAATGGTGAACATATTTAAGATCCTTAAGTATGCGTGAGCTTGAGTCGAGCAGTCAATGACACTACTATTCGAAATCGATGCATTAAAAATCAAAATGCTCAGCTTGAAAAAGGTAAATAAAACTATAACAACTTTTTTAAATCTAAAGTTGGTCCTTTTCTGAGAAATTAAGGTAATTTAACGATCCAAGATATTGTTTAGATGCATGAACTATAACAAATTTTAAATATTTTAGAATTTTACTTGTTGGATACATGGTTAACATAGTCTATATAATTTTTAAATAGCGGAAATGATATCTAAATTATGGTTTTAGTTTGCTGTTTTGTCATTCTGTTGCAAATCGTTGTTATCGAATGGCTTGTTACTTCGAATCTCAAAGATTAATACTAATTTTATCGTAGAATGCATTAATATTTGATTCCTGAGTTTGTAATGAATAAAGAAAAAGGAATTAAAGCTACACTTGTTAAATAGGGGTTTATGAAAGAATGATCAAGGAATTTTTTTTAATATAATTTTTCTTTTTTTATGTGATAATTATTTTAATGTAAAATTAGACTAGATAATATATTATTAGTAATAGGATGGACTAATATAAGAAGTCGACTCAAATAAGAGCACTTTCTTTTAATTAGAGCTCATATCAAATAAAAAATCATCAGCTAAATAAAAATATATTCCGTAGAACATTCAAAACGCCATCAACTTAGAGACCTTCTTAAAATTTTAGGCGATCGAGTATTGCTACTGTTACAAATAAAGATGATCGATAAGAATTTAGTTTTAGAAATATCAAATATAATGATTATACATCTAAAAATTTTGTTAATAGATCCAGCAGGCTTCTCAAGACATACCTTAGTCGAAAATAAAAATTAACTAATCTTTAGATACAAGTTATAGACCCTGAGTTAAAAAATAGTAAATAAATTAGAATCGATGTTAGTGATTATAAAGGAAAAACACTTAAAGCTTTGAATTTTAGATTTTAGTCTCCAGAAACAGAATTCCAGCCTATGGGAGAAAACAAACTTGTAAAAAAAGATTACTTTAATAGAATTTAGGTAAATTTACAGTCTTCTATAAAAATGAAGTAAAGGTTTTTGGACATGATTGAGGGCAAAATGCGAGCTATCAAAACGGCTACCAATAAAAGCAGATGATATCAATTATTTCTGTTTTTTTATTTTAATCAATTAAGATAGCTTAGAAAAGATTTTTTATAACATATGGACTAAAGTGTAATATCAAATAAAATCAAGATTAAGATCGAAATCGATTTTTATTTCTTGATCGACTTGACGGGTCTCATACACACAAGATTAAGCTGGTTTTGTGCCTTCAATTCGTATTTACTTGCTTTTTAATATATTTTGTAAAGTTTTTTGTTATTATTTTTGGCAAACAAGAGCCTTAATTTGATCATTAACTTCTGAAGTTATTTGTTTTACAGGTTCTAAAGCTTTTCTTTGTAAATTTTAAATTTGATTTGGTGGCAAAACATTAATTAAAGTTTTATTATCGTTAGAAGATTGATCTTTAAGTTCTTTTTTAGGATTTTATAAAATTATCTAAACCCATCTTTCTTTTTATTTAGGAATAGAATTTTTTGTTTTTTTCTGTTATACTTGCATCTTGATTTCCTAAAAACTAAAATCCATTTATATTTATTTTTTGCTATGCTCTTTGTCCTATATTTGAATCTCTTCTTTTTTTGACTCATAACCTGAATTCTATTTTTGCTTGATCGAAGCTATTGAAATTTGCTGAAATTGTTGCCCTGATAAAAAATTATCAAAGTAGACCTTATGATTGATTTCTTCAGACTCACACATTTCGACATTATTAGGTTTGTTGTGTTCAAAATAAAAATCATATTTTTTAAGTTTTTGTTGAGGCATTTGTCTTTTCTGTTGATATTTGTCGGATTCTTATAGATTCTCAGACTGATTTTTGTTGTTTAATATATTTCTTATTACATTTGACTGATGTGAGTGATCAGATGGTTATTCGTGTGAAGGCTAATAGTTATTCATTCTGCTGACTAGCTTTCCGAAAAGTCCTTTTTTCTTCATTTAACTTTAATCATCTTGGTAATGTTCCTGGGAGTAAAGAGAGTATGATTCAGGTGTATCAGAGTCTTAGTAGTTGTTATCGTAGATGACATTAAGAGTTCCATTTCGAGCACTGATTACTATGGATTCGTTATAACCTTGTAAGTACTGATCTAATAGAGATGCAAGCGTGACTGAGCGATTTTGTTTTCTAGAAGGTCTGTTGGCAGTTGTGGGCATTTTAATACTAAATTATAATCGCTACTTATTTACGATACCTAAAAAGGCGTAAAAAATATAAAAAAAGGAAATGTTCACATTTTGATATCATACTTAAAAAGCACGAATGAATCATCATTGGAAAATTCTGCGCCTACGTGACTTCGAACGATCCATTCCAGCTCCTCCCGAGCTATCTTCCAGTACACTAACTACACTTCGATTCATATTAGCGCTAAGATCAGCCATGGGTTGCCTTTTTAGGTATGATCCTCTGCTCTAGCTGATATCTTTTTCCATATTTTTAAGTTTTTATATTGATTTTTAAAGCAAACGATAGTCCTGACTGATTTACGTGTTAGTGCTTGATCTATAGCCACTTAGATCGTGTTTTCTGATTGGAGTTATCATGCGATTGTTTGTTCTTGGTTTTATTTAGGGAATGAATGCTGTTCTTTTTTAGCTTTTGTTTTCGTTGTTTTGTTGCTATTTGCTTGAGAAATTTTTATCGTTTGTTGTAAAGCTCACTGTATGACTGTTTTTTTCTGTGTTTTTTTGATTTAATTAACAAAGTTATTTGACATAATTCGAGATGATTTCCTATACCTTTTCGGATATTTTATGTTCTGATATTTAATTTATAAATCTACGGCATATTTATTTTATTTTTTAGAGACTTTGCTTAGATTGCTGTTAGAGATCATTAGGTTTGATTGTGTTAAGCATTTGGTAGTTTGTCAGTTTATTTTAGTATTATTTTTATGTTTTACGAGATGAAACTAATAAATTTTTGTATTTGATTCTTAGCTATTCGAGCTACTTCACATTAATTTCATTGTTTTATAGCTACTAATGCAAATTCTTGTGTGATTTTTTTAGCTATTAGTTTTCATTTGCTAATCTTTGATTCTAAATAATCAAACATTTCATTTGTTATTAGATTCTATAAAAATTGTTTTCTTCGGCGTTTGATGAACTAAACTGTTGTTTAAGTGTTTTGCTTCCAACATACTATGATGAGATAGATTAATTAGCAACAATATTTGATTGAATTCTTGAATAGCTTCTTGCAGGATAGAGATTAGTCGTCACTTGTTCTTCTTAGCTGTCCTCATCTGAAGATAGATTCATCACAGGTCTCTTATCTTTGCAGTACATGATAATCTAACGAATATAATCTTGATATTTTCATCACTAATATATCATTTCATGATAGTGTCGACTTAACTCAATAAATCCTTCTGGAAATATTTGACTGGCAGCGTCTATTCCGTAGTTTCCTCTAGTGACTCCCGGCTTTATTTTGAAAAGTTTTAAATTTTGTTCGGTTACCATCGTAAAAAAACGAATCAAATAATTTTGTTCGATCATGTTGTTGAGTAAAATTGCAGAAAGATGAGTCACGATCAGGGTAATAGGGCACTAGAACTAATCACTTTGACGAAAAAGAATCCTATTTTTTGAAAAAGAGCTCTGAGTTAAATGCTTATTTATGGCGCAAAGAAGCTTTGTAATTCTAAATATACTTTAAGCGAATTAGCGTAATCGATTTAAGTTCCTACCTAATCCAACAACACAAGAGTCTTTCTGGTGAGATAATCTGTATTTGACAAATTCTTACTAGGTTGAAAAAGTTTGCTAAGAGAATTCATCTATGCCTCATATCCGTATTCTTGTTGTAAATAGATACTATCTTTCTTTTATACGAGCACTATGCCATCTACCAAAGGAATTTCTGCTAACGAAGCCGGAACGAAAAAACCAATATGAGCTAGAAAGATATTGATTGCCATTTGTTTGAGATATACAGTTTTTCCAGATCCATTCGCGCCCGTTAGAATGCAACAACGATTAGAATAACTAGTATTCACGATATTTTTTTAGCTGTTTATCACTATATGTATATATTTATACCTTGAGATCTAGGTGCTTGAGACTGTGGAAACGAAAACGAATGATTTTATATAACACTGCCATTTAGAAGCATATGCCATCCGTTTGAGACGATGAGACTCTAACTTGAGAGACGGGGGCAACACATATTGTTGCCGATTTGACTGGCGCCCCATAAACATTCGATCTAACAAGTTTTCCAGTAAAGTTTGATTATAGAACTTTAATTTTAAATTAGCATGGTTTCACAATTCATTAGAATTCTTTTTTAAGTATCTGATATTTAACCATAAAGATCGCCGTAATCTTCGTCCAGGTGTTGAGTAAGTGATGTCGAATAAAATTTACCAGTACTGTTTACGAACTGAAGTGTCCATTATTATTGATCCAAATCTTATGGAAGCTACATTTCGACTGGTATTCTTACTAAATAACCTACCTAAATTATATTTTGTTTACTTGAGTTATGAAAACTATTTGAAAATTTATATCCCACTATTGCTATCGTGAAATCAGATTCAAAATATGAGGAAGAGTGTCATAGGTGTGTTTAAGATGATCCAAACTACGATCAACACCTGGTCTTATTCCCAAAGGATTCAGCTATAAGGTTTAAATCAAAACATTTTGTATTTCTGCTAAAATATTCCATGCTTAATCTTCAATATATGATATAATTTTTTATGGTAAGTCTTCTCTAGGAAAATTGATTAATTGTTTGAATTGAAGCATTTTAATGATAGATTTTATCATTTTTTTCCATTAATCTTAATCTACTTGTAGATTACCAAATCTTTTTAGAATGGCCTAAATTCCATATATGTTTCTGAAAAATTTTAGGTATTTGTGACTATCGTTCATGTTGTTTTTCATCCATTTTAAGCAATTTTGTCTTTAAACTAGAATCTGTTGGTTGTAAGTAGGGTTCATAAAAATTTATCGTAAAATTTTTTTGCTGCCTGGAGTATGCAGATAAGATTCGTAAGCTGAAAGAAGAGAAAAACCTTATTTGTTTGTTCCTTTTATGTTTATCTGGCTAGGATGATCATCTTATCTAGTGATTTAAAGATATTATTTTGTCCCGGCGCTGATATTCAGATGCTGAAAAAGAGTGTCTGTGTAATATTATATATCTTCAAGATAAATTTTTGAGTGATCTGAGCCACTGTTAAGCAAGTAGTTCAGCATTATTCCTAGAGCTTTAAATTTGTATTGAAATTAGCTCATCAATTTAAAGTAGTGTCTAGGGTTGACAAGTTATTTCTTGTGGGCTGAGATTCTCAGAAGATTGTGTTAGATTATTTCATGTTAAAAGTATTTTTAGTCAACGAGCTGAATTTTCTATAAGGGCTAAGACAGTTCTCTGAATATTTCTTATTTCATTTGATTTGCGAGAATAGTGGTAGATTGCTAGAGAAGTCGGATGAGTTGAGGCATATTAATGCAGCAGATATTGTAGATTTAGCTTGATTGAATTCTTAAGGTCTGTTCTGAAAAGACACATACGCCTAAGTTGTGTAAAATATACCTATGTGTTGTTTTTAGATGAATAAAGCGGTGATGATTTTGTGGTTTTGTTCTGCCATTATTATACTAATTTTAGTCAAAATACTAATTTGATGTTAGATTTATTATCAAGTTAAGTTTATAATTTATACATATCATACTAATCATATTATTATCATATGCTAATCAAAATATTTTTGGATGATGCTACTACTAAAAAATAAAATCTAGTAAACAATAATAAATTAAATATAATATTAGTTTTTTCTTTATAGTTTGACAAAACTTTATAAAAATCAATTAAATTTCATTTTTAATCTTTATTTTTGATTTTAATATTTGTTAAATTTTGATATATTAAGCTTTTTAAAGTAAAGATGTATATTGTTGAAATATTTTTAGTAATTAATCTAAAAATATTAAAAAAGTATGAAGTACAGATTTGTGCTGATAGCTATTGTTCTTTTGTGCGTCGTATAGGCTGAGAAAGATGAAAAAAATAGCAGTACTTTAAACCCTCCAAAGATTGTCTAAACAAGTAAAACTAATACGGCACATAAAGATTAATCTCTTGCGAAAAACGTAAGTTAACAAAAAGAAAATAAACCAGATAGCTAAAAAAGTAAAAGTAAGGAAGAAAAAGTAATAGTAGACTAAGAAAAAAACAATTTGTAGAAGACATTAAATTTTGAAAAAAATAAAAAGAAAGATAAAGAATAAACTATTAAAAAGCCAACTTAGAAGCCCTTAGAAAAGTCAACAGAAAAAACTTCCTAAAAAACAACAGAGAAACATCAAGAAAAGCCAGCTTAGAAGCCCTTAGAAAAGTCAACAGAAAAAACTTCCTAAAAAACAACAG
>Ga0169931_10005846_pt1 | contig 18687 bp, 18 predicted proteins | sample Kivu_15m_20L_FD_129675 | JGI IMG/M metagenome (GOLD analysis project Ga0169931, IMG submission 129675) | Freshwater microbial communities from Lake Kivu, Western Province, Rwanda to study Microbial Dark Matter (Phase II) - Kivu_15m_20L... | ecosystem: Environmental > Aquatic > Freshwater > Lake... | reverse complement strand
TTTAACTGCCAACCACCATTTTAAACCACACCCACGCTGACATTGGATCCATTTTGAGTGCCTGACTCAGTCTCTTTTATATCTGTATCTGTTGCTACCGTTTGAATTTATAACTGCTGCCCTACCCGTCGCCCTCCCCCAGGCGTTCTGCATTTGCTGATATCCTGTTCTATTGGCGCGGGTTGACCCCGTTGCCCCAGGGCCAGATTGGAGAAAATTGCTGTGCTGGATCTAAAGCAAATACGAGAACAGCCGGAGCGGGTGCAGGCCGCTTTGGGGAAGCGGGGTGAGTATGACCTAGCGCCCCTGATTGAGCTTGATCAACAGCAGCGCCAGCTCGAGACAGTGCGATCGCAGCTCCAGGCCCGTAGCAACGAAATCGGTAAGCAGGTGGGTCAAACCATCAAGGCTGGGGCCGCACCCAATGGGCCAGAAATTACCGCTCTTAAGGCCGAGGGCAACCAGGTGAAGGCCGAGCTGCAAACCCTAGAGCCCCAGGAGCGGGAGATCAAGGCGCAAATCGACGAGATTTTGCTGGCCCTGCCCAACCTGCCCAGCGACTCGACCCCGATCGGAGCCAATGAAACCGACAATGTAGAGGTGCGTCGCTGGGGTGACGAGTATCTGCCGCAGCAACCCACCAAACCCCACTGGGAAATCGGCGAAACCCTGGGCATTCTCGACTTTAAGCGCGCCGCCGAAAAGATCGCCCAAAGCCGCTTTGTGGTGCTGATGGGGGCCGGGGCAGCCCTGGAGCGGGCGCTGATTTCCTTTATGCTCGATCGCCATACTAAGGCGGGCTATGTTGAAGTCATTCCCCCGTTCTTGGTCAATTCTGCGGCGCTGACCGCGGCGGGCCAGCTGCCCAAGTTTGCCGAAGAAAGCTTTCAGTGCCGTAACGATGACCTGTGGCTCACCCCCACCGCCGAGGTGCCCCTCACCAACCTGCACCGTGACGAAATTCTCACCGCCGACCAGCTCCCGATCCGCTACTGCGCCTACACCCCCTGCTTTCGCCGGGAGGCTGGCAGCTACGGCAAAGATACTCGGGGCTTGATTCGCCTCCACCAGTTCCACAAGGTGGAAATGTACAAGTTCGTCCACCCCGACACCTCCTTCGATGAGCTAGAGGCTCTGGTCAACGATGCCGAAGACGTTCTGCAACAGCTTAAACTACCCTACCGGGTGCTGGTCCTATGCACCGGCGACCTGGGCTTCGCGAGCTGCAAAACCTACGATCTAGAGGTATGGATGCCCTCCTCTGAAACCTATCGGGAGATCTCTAGCTGCTCAAACTGTTTCGACTTCCAGGCCCGCCGCGCCAATGTGCGGTTTAAATCCGCTGGTCAAAAGGGCACCCAGTACCTGCACACCCTCAACGGGTCGGGCCTGGCCATTGGCCGCACCATGGCCGCTATTCTCGAAAACTACCAGGAAGCCAATGGGGCGGTGCGCGTACCGGAGGTGCTGCAACCCTACCTGGGTCGCGAGTACCTGTAGCCCGCTGCGCCCTCGTTGGGTGGATCGATTCTCCCCGGCACCCGTTTCAAGAACTGCAACCCCCGTGCCACAATTAGCCCAATCCCTTACGTTAGGAACAGGGCAGCCCGGTGGACCCGTCTTCCCTCAGTGAGCAAAACCTAGCCCAGCCCGAGGGGGCGACTACCCCACGGCAGTTGCACAGCATTAAAGCCCAGCTTGACCTGGTGCTGCTGGCCCTAGAAGCTCTGACGGGCCTAGGGTCTGATGCCATGCTGGCGGCGGCTGAGGGGTTGGGGGTATCGGACTTGCTCAGCGATCGCGTTAATCTCTGGCGGCTGCGGCAGGCCAGCCCCCTGCGTAAAGGTCAAGGCCGCAAAAAGCTGGACATTGACGAAGGTCGAGCGTTGGTGCTGGTGTGCTGTCAGTTGGCGATCGCCCATCGTGACACCATCCGCCAGGCCGTGGCGCGGTTGGAAACGACCCTAGCCCAGGGTCAGGCACCCCACCGGGCCGCCCAACTGGGCGACTACCTAGACGCCTTTAGCAACGCCTACCAAGACCGCATGGAAGCCGACCAAACCGCCACCACCGACGAACTTACTACCCTGGGCCTAAAGCTGCTGGTCGATCTGCTGTTTTACAGTGGCTCGGGGGGCAGCCGCAAGCTGTGGGTGGCGTTGCTGGATCGGGCGGGGGAGTAGGCCATTTGGGATTTGGGATTTTAGAGTTTGGATTTTGGGTTGGACGATTTAGCTGAGAGTTATGGCCGCGATCGCCTCTGTCACCTCCTACGAATATGCTGCGGGCACCTGTACCCTGCGGCTGGTGGGGCAGCTGTCGCCCCTGGGCCAGGTGACGGGTCGGCCGGTACTGGGGCGATCGCGCTTTTACCTCCAGGTTCACCAGGAGGATGTCGCCGATGCCCCTGGGGCGGGCCTCCTGGTGGAGGCGAGTGGGCGAGAACCCCAGTTTTCTGCCCTGAACGATCTGGTGCAGACCTACGTGCAGAGTCATCTCAGCGCCCACACCCTGGGCTCGGGAAGCACCATGTTTCGGGGGGAGGTCTCGCTGCAGCCGGTGGGGCTCACTCGCCATCGCCTCACCCTGCCTGCGCCGCCGGCTCCACCCAGGGTTGTAGATCTCTCCACCCTACAATTGGCTGACCTGGCCGATGCCCTAGAGCAGGCCGATGACGCCCTTCAGATCATCCCCGATGATGCGATCGCCAAAGCCCGCTCGGCCCGCCCCAGGCTGTCCCTGTGGTTGGGGTCTGTAGCGGCGGTGGGGATTGCCGCGCTGCTGGGCAATCAACTCCTGACCACAGCCCCTAGCTCAGTCGTGCTCTCCCCTAACTCTCCATCGGCTAACGGGTCACCGGCCCAATCACCGGCCCAATCACCGGCCCAATCACCGGCCCAATCACCGGCCCAGACTCCCTCCGATAACCAACCGTCGACCCAGGCAGAAAGTGCCCCTGACTCTGCCCTTGAGTCCGCTGGGCCCACGGCTGTAGGGGAAGCTACCCCAACGGCTCCTGGGCCGCCCTCGGCGCGATCGGCTGAAGGAGGCGCACCTAAAACAGCTCCCCCGGCGGCGGCCCCGCCAGCGCCCAGTCCAGCTCCGCCCGGCCTCGCCTATCCGCCCCAGGCCGATGCTCAGGTAACCCGCCCCGATGCAGATAGCCCGCTAGACCAGGCTCCGGCGGTAGCTGGAGCCGAGGCCCGACAGGCTCCCGGCAGTTCGGCTCCCGGCAGTTCGGCTCCCGAAAACCCTGAGGCGTTTGCCACGGGGCCGGGCGTGGCCGCCACCAGCTCCGCCGGGCTTGACTCCGATTGGGCCACTGGTTTGGCCCGTGCCCTGGATCAGCAGTGGCGGCCCCCCGCTGATCTCAGCGACCCGCTGCGCTACAGCCTGACCCTGGCCCCCGATGGTACCGTGGTGGCTCTGGTGCCTTTAAACGAGATTTCGGCCACCTACCAAGCTACGCCTACCCTGCCCCTGCCCGGCACGATCATTCCTGGGGTGGCGGGGGAGAGCACGGTCACGGTGGAGGTGCAGTTTTTGCCTACCGGAGCGGTCGTGGTCGTACCGCCTGGGGGCTCTGCACCTTAGGACTACTCTGAACGCTGGCTTTGGCGCTTGGCCTTACGCATGCGGAGGGTCGACATGGCCTTGTCTACGGGGAACCCCACAACGGGAATGACCTGGTGCTTGCGATCGCGCTCCATCTGGCTCAGCTCCGTATAGTCGAGCCAGTGGATGCAGTCTACTGGGCAGGTGTCGATCGCCTCTTGAATGATGTCGTCTGAGTCGCCATCCTGACGGTAGACGCGCGATCGGCCGTAGTCGGGCTCAATGTAAAAGGTATTGCGGGCAACGTGGGCGCAGTGCTTACAGCCAATGCAGGTAATCTCATCCACGTAGACGCCCTTTTGGCGTAGCTGACCACCCAGCTCTGGCTCGTAGCCGGTGCGATCGTCAGCCTGGCGCAGCTGACCGCCAAGCTCTGGTTCTAAGCCCGTCGCTGAAACGTCTGACTGAACATCCAAATTTGCCATAGCGCTACGCCACTCTGGTGAACAGAACCCAAAAGCTCGATCAATCTAGATCCATACAAAGGAAGGGGCTAACTAGCCCCTTCCCAGACGCCAATCAATTAACGCTTAGCCATTCCAGCGTTGTACCACCAGCCGCACAGAGCCATCTTCCTGCACCTGCTCCTCCGTCAGCTGGAAACCCTGGCGGGTTGTTTCTGTCATCACGGTGTTGTAGGCGTACCGCTGAGTGACCTGACGGAGAAAACCATCTACCGTGAGGGGTTGTTGCCAGTACTGGAGATCGGCGACTAGCTCGTAGTCGCTGGTGTCAGGGTTGAGGCGAAAACCAATGTCGTAGCCATTGGCTTGGGCGATCACCACTTCAGCGGTCTGGGTCTGCCCTTGATAGCCCCGCACATCACAGGGGCCAGCTTGCCAAGCGGCACCCAGATCGCTTAAGGCCAACTTAAGGGAATCCAGATTGCGGATTTTAGTTGTGATTTGGCTAAAGTGTGACATTTTTTTGCGGGTGGTATAAGGACAAAAAATCAAAAAAACTTACCACTGGCTGTAGGTGGCTTGGGCGGCTAAGGCTTCAGCTGACGTTTGCCGGTTATTCTGAGCAAAGTACTCAGAGGTATTTTGCTGAGCTACCACGGTACCAAGCTGGGCCTCAATGGCCGCCGTTACCTCAGCACAGGAGGCTCCTACGATGCCAGTCACCATTTCTTTGACCCGCCCATCGGGGTAGATAATGAACTCTAAGGTTTCCATGGTTGCTCAGCCTCTAGAAATGCGGAATGATATCGACAGGTTCAGCCTATCAATCCGATTAAATAGCCTTTTTGGGCGGCAATGCCTGCGGCATTACCCTGTTGATCGTAACCAAGCATCGGCAACATAACTCGCTACCGTTCATTACGAAAGTCAATGTATCGCATTGATTCTGTGAGTGCGAACACCTATTAAATGTAGTGTCGCGTAACTTTCCAGGCGCGTCAAGGCAATTTTTATTACATATCGCAGCGCTTTTCAGCCGGTTCAACCAGTTCAAGGCCCTCTCAGCCGCAGATGGCGTCAAAAAGCATTAAGAAAGATAAAGGACGGTGACCCATCTTGGGCTGCTAAACCTCAAGACGTTTGCCTCTCCGATTCAGCTCTAGCTCCAGGTCTCAGGCATGATGCCCTACCTTCAACCCCTTAAGCGCGCCTTTGAGCAGCAGGCTGACCCGGCCCAGGCCAGGCCCATGGCCGCGTACATGCGGCATCAGTTTGAGTTTCTCGGTATCAAAGGGCCGGTGCAAAAAGCCCTAGTTAAAGCGTTTGTGGCTGAGCATGGCCAACCCGATCCAGCCCAGCTAGAGGCCGTGGTGCGCGAACTCTGGAGCTGGCCCGCACGAGAGTACCACTATGTCGCCCTGATGGTTTTAGATCACCAGCAAAAGCAGCTCACCCTCGACGCCGTTCCCCTGCTGGAGGATCTCGTTACCACCCAATCTTGGTGGGATACGGTGGATTCTATCGCTAGCCACAACGTTGGTAAGCTGCTGCTGCAGCATCCGTCTGGTCGAGAGGCGGTGATTGGTTCCTGGCGCGGGTCGGCGAATATCTGGCTGCGTCGCACTACGCTCTTGTTTCAGCTGAGCTACAAGGCTCAAACCGACGCAGCGCTGCTGTTTTCGCTGGTCGAGCAGAACCAAGACTCCAAAGAATTCTTCATTCAAAAGGCGATCGGCTGGGCTCTGCGGGAATATTCCAAGGTTGCCCCAGAGTCGGTTCAGGGGTTTGTGTCTACGGCGTCGCTGGCTCCCCTGAGCCAGCGAGAAGCCCTCAAGTGGATGAAGGCAAAGGGAACGTTACCTTCCAGTTAATCAAGCTACTGCCTGCCACACGCTATGAGAAGCAAGCGGTCAATTATCTCGCTATGCTGACGATTGCAGCGATTATGGGCGATCGGACTTGGCCTTTGAGGGCTGGGTCGAGCCTAGTTCTCTGCGGTCTACGGTAACTACCCTTGACCAAACCGCTTCACCCCAGGAACAGGGCCAAGAGTCGAGAGAATCGCCACGTCGAGTGGTAGGGGTGGGCAATGTGGGGCGGCAGGCAGGCCAGGTGTCCTATGCACTCCATAACCCAGGCAATGACCAGGTGAGCTTTAAGCGGGTGCCATCCACCACAGCTAAGGGGTTTGGGGTCAAGCGGGCCAGGTGAAACTTAAACTCAACCACGTCGGTCAAGGCGCAGGTAAGTGGAGCATAGCGTTGGCATGAGTTCCTGCTGGTTTCAGATAATGGCCATCCTGGAAGCGCGGTATCCACTTTCAGAAAGCTAAATTTAGACCAACCGCTTTCGTTAGGGATCGGCTTGGTAAGCTACAATTGTTACGTATCTTTGCATATTCGGAACTTGTCTTGAGCTTCCTAACCTTTAGCGCTCGGGGGTAGTTTCGGTGCCCGCATATTGTCGCCCAGGTTTTATACAGTCATGACGATCCCCATTCGCAACGTTGCAATTATTGCCCACGTTGACCACGGCAAAACCACTCTGGTAGATGCCCTGCTCAGGCAGTCCGGCATTTTTCGTGAAGGGGAAGACGTACCTGACTGCGTCATGGACTCTAACGACCTAGAGCGCGAGCGCGGCATTACCATTTTGTCGAAGAACACCGCAGTTCAGTACCACGATACCCTGATCAACATTATTGATACCCCCGGTCACGCCGACTTCGGCGGTGAGGTCGAGCGGGTGTTAGGCATGGTAGACGGCTGCATCTTGATCGTGGATGCCAACGAAGGCCCCATGCCCCAAACTCGGTTTGTGCTCAAGAAAGCCCTGGAAAAGGGTCTACGCCCCATTGTGGTCGTGAACAAGATTGACCGTACCCACGCCGAACCCCACGGGGCCGTCGATAAAGTGCTCGATCTCTTCATTGAGCTCGGTGCCGACGACGATCAGTGCGAGTTTCCCTACCTGTTCGCCTCGGGGCTAGGAGGCTACGCCAAAAGCAAACTCGAAGACGAGGGCGTAGACATGAAACCCATGTTTGAAGCGATCCTAGACCATGTCGCGCCACCGGTTGGGGATCCCGAGAAGCCCCTCCAGATCCAGGTCACGACCCTTGACTACTCCGAGTACCTGGGCCGCATCGTAATCGGCAAAATCCACAATGGGGTGATCAAGGCGGGGCAACAAGCCGTCCTAGTCAAAGAAGATGGCAGCCTCGTCAAGTCGAGAATTTCTAAGCTCCTGGGCTTTGAGGGGCTGCGCCGCATTGAAACTGAGCAGGCTTCGGCGGGTAACATCGTGGCTGTGGCCGGGTTTGCCGATGCCAACATCGGGGAGACCATTACCTGCCCCATCACCCCCATGGCGCTGCCGTTGATTAAGGTAGACGAGCCCACCCTACAAATGACCTTTGTGGTCAACGACTCGCCCTTTGCGGGCCAGGAAGGCAAGTTTGTCACCTCGCGGCAACTCCGCGATCGCCTCATGCGCGAGCTTGAGACCAACGTAGCCCTGCGGGTAGAGCCCACCGACTCCCCCGATCGCTTCGCCGTCTCCGGCCGTGGTGAACTTCACCTGGGCATTTTGATCGAGACCATGCGTCGTGAAGGCTATGAGTTTCAGGTTTCCCAGCCCCAGGTAATCTACCGCGAAGTGAATGGTCAACCCTGCGAACCCTATGAACTGCTGGTGCTAGATGTGCCTGAAGAGGGCGTGGGCGGCTCCATGGAGCGGATCGGGCAGCGTCGCGGTGAAATGCAGGATATGCGGATCATGGGCGATGGCCGGGCCACCCTAGAATTTGTCATCCCGGCCCGCGGTCTGATCGGCTTTCGGGGTGAGTTTATGCGCCTAACCCGAGGGGAAGGCATCATGAACCACAGCTTCCTCGACTATCGCCCCCTCTGTGGCGACATTGAAGCTCGCCGCAACGGCGTTCTGATTTCCTTTGAGGAAGGGGTGGCCACCTTCTACTCCCTCAAAAACGCCGAAGATCGGGGCGTGTTCTTCATTACCCCTGGCACCAAGGTCTACAAAGGCATGGTGGTGGGCGAGCACAACCGCAACCAGGATCTTGAACTGAATATCTGCAAGGCCAAACAGCTGACCAACCACCGCGCTGCCGGGGGCGACGAACTGGTACAGCTGCAAACCCCCATCGACATGAGCCTGGAGCGTGCCCTTGAGTATATTAGCTCCGACGAACTGGTGGAAGTTACCCCAGAGTCGATTCGCCTGCGCAAGATGTCTAAGAAGTTGGCCAAGCGTTAACCGCTCCATGGCTATGACGGGAAGGTCAATGATGGCTAGACTTTATCTAGCCATCATCGATGTCGTATCTCTGATGGGTTGGGCCTAACCCTCAGGACACAAGCTGAGGGGCTTCCCGGTCACTCCCAATCATCCCGGTCAAAAGAACCCCAGCCAGGGAGCCGATCAACGGCAAGATTGTATTGGGCGTCTCCATGGTCTTGATTCTCTAGGATCTTGCTATTTGGGTATGCTCTACTGGTTAGGATAGGGCAATCTAATGAAATTTGCGGCGCGCTTCACCGGATGGTTAGAACATCACTGGGTCAATCCAGCCTACGTGGGCTGGGTGTTGTTGGGCTTGGCACTGTTCTTTTTTGCGGCGGCGACGAATACCCTGGCGGGCTGGCTGTACGTGATCAGCGGCGTGATGCTGGCCCTACTCGTGGTGGCGGCTCTATTGCCTCCGCGCCATCTTCAGTGGTTGGTGGTCACGCGATCGCCCGTACAACCGGTGACCGCTGGGGTGCCCCTTGAGGTCGAACTCCAGGTCAGCAACCCCCAGCGTCAGGCCAAAGGTCTGTTTCAAATCATGGACTCGGTGGATTCTGGGCTGGGGCCAATACCGGTCACGGCGGTGGGCAGCTTGCCTCCAGGACAAACCCACCGCTGGCGATACCAGATGCCGACCCCCCACCGAGGCATTTACCGCTGGTCACGGGTAGACCTGCGCACCGCCGCACCCCTAGGTCTATTTTGGTGCCGTCGCTCTACGGAGGCTCCTGCTGTGGCGGTCGTGTACCCCCAGGTGTTGTCCCTCCAGCGCTGCCCGCTCCTAGATACCGTTAGGCCCCGCCACGGCCAAAACTGGCGATATAGCCCCTTGGCCCAAGCCGATAGTCAGGGGGTGACGCGATCGCTGCGTCCCTACCGCTGGGGCGATCCTACCCGGCTGATCCACTGGCGCACCAGCGCCCGCTACGGTGAACTGCGGGTGCGTGAGCTCGAAACCATGGCCAACAATCGTGAGGTAGTCATTGCCCTCAATACCCTAATCCGCTGGGATACGACCAGTTTTGAACAGGCGGTGGTAACAGCGGCCTCGCTGTACACCTACGCCCTGAAGCAGGGGTTTGCCGCCGCCCTGTGGCTGCCTCAGGCCAATGATTCAAATCAATATAATATGCTGCGTGAGATCCCTCGGGTGATGCATGCCCTGGCCGGGGTAGCGTTAGCGCCCACCCATCAGGTCTTCACCCTACCCCAGGGGGCAACAATTTGGCTCACGGCGGTGGGGGCTCCGCCGGTTGAGCTGCCGACCGGTAGTCGTCAGGTGGTGTGGGGCAGTGGCCCTAGGGCAGTCAACCCAGACAGCGGCGTCAGCTCAATCCTCTGGGTTGACGCCAACGAGCCCCTAGAAGCGCAGCTACAGGTCAATGTTGCTTGAGTGAGAGTGAGTGATCCCCAAAGTCGTGGGGCGGCGACAGGGCGGCGACAGGGCGGCGACAGGGCCATCTCCCTCGACTTCGAGACCTGATACCAAATCCGAGTCACACAACCCCGATTCGAAACCGATACCTCGCAGGGAGCATTGCAGCGCAATGCCCCTACAAACCGGGGGCATACAGATATGGTTTGGTATGAGTAGCCGCCAAGCTTTAGCTTGCTACCAGCCCAGGTTGTAGAAATAAAAAAAAAGGAGAGCCGAAACAACTCTCCCTACCATCAGGGTGCATCTCATACCATGCTAACTCAAAAAATGCACAGGGGGTGATACCCCTTATTGACTTTTGTCAATGGATTCCATGGAGATCATGAATTTAACTTCTGGCTTAGGATCTGGTTGCTGAGTTTTGGATCCACTCTGCCCCTGCTGTGCTTCATCAACTGGCCGACAAAGAAGCCCTGCAGCTTCTTCTTGCCGCCTCGGTAGGCCGCCAGTTCCTCAGGATTGGCGGCGAGTACCTCGTCGATCATGGCTTCGATTTGGGCAGGATCGGAGATTTGGCTCAGCCCTCGTTCATCGACCATGGCCTTGGGGGAACCGCCCTGGGCCAGCAGCTCGGGCAGCAGATCTTTGCCGATCTTATTGCTGATGGTGCCCGCCTCAATCATCTGCACCAGTTCAGCCAGCAGAGGTGGCGTCAGAGGTAGCGCATCGATGGAGAGTCTTTCGGTATTCAGGTAGGCCGCAATGTCCTGGGTAATCCAGTTGGCGGTGAGCTTGGGGTCGGCCCCGGCCGCCATGGTGGCTTCAAAATACTCGGTAATGCCACGCTCGTCGCTGAGCACCCGAGCATCGTAGGGGGAGAGGCCAAATTCTGTTTCGTAGCGATCGCGCTTTTGGGCCGGTAGCTCGGGCAGCTCTGCCCGCCAGCCATCTTTTTGCTCTACCGACACCACAATCGGAGGCAGGTCAGGCTCAGGGAAATAGCGATAGTCGCTCGATCCTTCCTTGACACGCATGCTCTTGGTGCGCTGGCTGCTCTCATCCCACAGACGGGTTTCTTGAACAATGGTCTCCCCCGCCTCATTGGCCTTGATCTGCCGCTCGATCTCGTGCTCAATGGCCTTTTGAATGGCGCTGAAGGAGTTCATATTTTTGATCTCCACCTTAGTGCCAAAGACGTCTTGGCCCACCGGGCGCACCGAAATATTCACATCGCAGCGCAGCGAACCTTCCTGCATGTTGCCGTCGCTAATGCCCAAGTAACGGACAATGCGACGCAGCTCTTGGGCGTACTCAGCCGCTTCTTGGCCGGTGCGAATATCGGGCTCCGAGACGATCTCAATCAGGGGCACCCCAGCGCGGTTGTAGTCAACCAGGGAGTAGGTGGAACCTGCAAGTCGGTCACTCCCAGCATGCACCAGCTTGCCCGCATCTTCTTCCATGTGTAGGCGAGTAATCCCGATCCGCTTACGAGTCGCCGCCTTCGTTTTCTTGTCGATCAGTTCAATCTCAAGCCAGCCGTGCTCGGCAATGGGCAGGTCATATTGGGAGATTTGGTAGTTTTTGGGCAGGTCAGGGTAAAAATACTGCTTGCGGTCAAATTTAGAATAGGGGGCGATTTCGCAGTTAAGGGCCAGACCCGCTTTGACCGCATATTCCAGCACCCGCTGGTTAAGCACCGGCAGCACCCCCGGCATCCCCAGCACGATGGGATCGATATAGGTGTTGGGGTCAGCCCCAAAGGTCGTCGAGGCCGGGGAGAAAATTTTGGTTTCAGTACACAACTGGCAGTGGGTTTCGAGGCCAATAATGGCTTCATACTGGGTTTTGGCGGGGGCCGCAGTGGTCATAGACCGCTCCAACAGACAATTACAATCGGTCTAGCCATTGTAGCTTTATGGGGCGATCGGGCGGGTAAAGCGGTCAATCCCGTAGCGTGGGTCACCCCCCCAAAAAAATCGCCGCCCCCAGCTTCACCCCATAGTGACCCACAGCCCACAACCGCAGAGTCAGCCACCCTCCTCGATCGCGCTACCCCCAGATGCCCCCCATAGTGACCCACGCTAACCCCGATCGCCCCTCATCCCCCTCACAATAAACAGCCCAAGATCATGCCCAACAGCAGCCCAAAGCCGAGCTGAACATTCTGCTTAAAAATTTGCCCGTAGAGCGTGATCGGGGGCTTGTAGCGGCTGAGTAGGTACGCCTGCCGCGCCCACACCAGTAGCGCCGCCGCCAACCCCATCCAGTAGGGCAGAGCTAGCGCCAGTCTCATTCCCAGCCCAGCCAGCAGTAGCCAGGTGCCAACAAAGCAAAATCCCACAAACTGGGGCGTATAGTCACCAAAGAAGAGAGCCGCAGAGTTGATCCCCAGGCGGCGATCGTCATCGCGATCGGGGATGGCGTAAACGCTATCAAAGCCCAGGGTCCACAGCACCACCGCCAGCCATAAAATCCCCACAGACAAGTCTAGACCGTTGGTCACCGCCGCCCAGGGAATCAGCACCGCAAACCCCCAGGCCAAGGACAGCACCAGCTGGGGCACCGGAAATACTCGCTTGGCCAGGGGATAGAACAGAATAAACGGCACCGCCAGCACGCACAGCCAAAAACTGAGGGGGTTGAGGTAGAGCGACAGGCCGTAGGCGCAAAACAGGGCAACAACCAGTACACCGAGGCCCACCTGCACCGAGAGATCCCTCGCGGCCAGGGGCCGGGTGCGGGTACGGGCCACATGGGGGTCAATGTTACGATCCCACAGGTCATTCACAACGCAACCGGCGGCACTGGTGGCCAAAGTACCGAGCATAATCACCCCCACCAGGGGCAACGGCGGTTGTCCGTCCGCCGCCAGCACCACCGACCACAGAGCGGGGATCATTAAAATCAGCCGTCCGGTGGGCTTATCCCAGCGGAGCAGTCGGATAATGGCAGCCAAGGTAGAGGGCTGGGGAGACGGCTGGGACTGGGGAGACGGATTCACCATGGGTGGCGGAGGTGACGGTAGGGGTACAGTCTTCAGCATAGCGGCCTTCGGGGCGAGCACCATGGGGTTGGGCTGAGGGGCTAAAGGCTCCGCTGGGGAACCCTAGGGGTCTGGGGCGGGGCCATAGATTTGCATCCCGTTGGCGGCCAAAAAGTCACGGTGAATGGGCTCAGAAGCATCTCCCCCGTGGCGAAATAGAGCGGTAAAGCCCCCAGCCCCCAGCCCCGACTGAGGCCACAGTCGATAGCACGGAAACTCAGCTAGCGGCGAAGCGTAATCTGCCAAAGCTGGCACCGTCACCGCCTCAAAATGAGGGAATTTCTTGAGCAGCCACTCTCCCACCTGTTCATTTTCCTCCGGGGAAAACGTACAGGTCATGTAGGCCAAATAGCCCCCACCTGCCACGGTTTGGGCGGCACTGGCGAGAATACGCTTCTGACGACTGGCGTTTTTTTTGATGTTGACGGGGTGAAAACAGCCCAGGGCCTGATCGCCTTTAGCCAACAGCGATTGCCCGCTGCAGGGGGCATCGACTATGACCACCGATGCGCTGTGGGGCAGTTGCTCGGCCAGCACCTGGGGGTCGAGGTTAAACACCAAAGCGTCGAATAGACCGCAGCGCTTGAGGTTAGAAATCAAGATTTTGACCCGTTTGCGCACCACCTCATTGCACCAGAGGTGGTGAGGAGTCAACGCCCGGTGCGCCAACAAGCTCTTGCCGCCGGGCGCTGCACAGAGATCCAGCACCGATGCCACCGACCCGGGCATAGCGGTCAACACCGACGCGGCAAACACCGACGCCAGATCTAGACAGTAGTAGGCCCCGGCCTGGTGCAGGGGATGCTGGCCTGGGCGCTGGTCGATCGCCAGGCGGTCTACCCAGGCGGGCTGCCAGGACAGGGGCGGGGCGATCGCAAAGGGCACCTCAACCGGGCGGGGTTGAATCCAGAGAATCGCCGTTGGATAGGGCTGGGGATTGGTCAGGGCGGCCACAAAGGCGTCGCGATCACAGCCCTCGGCAAACAACCGACGGCTAAGTTTTAACAGGAGATTAGACGGCTCACCCATAGGGCAGGATTATGCCACACCCTTTGCTACACCATGGGTACTCAGCCTGAGAGGGTGTTTAAAAAGTCAAAGAGCGTCTCAGGTTATACCTAGGTCGTAGGCTAATGTCCCCAAAAATCAGCGTTTTTGCTGTCTCTTGGTGGCAAATCAGACCTGGGACAACCCTTTTCAAACACCATCTTAGGATGAAGCCGGAAAACGAGTCCACTGACTCAATGACCCCACCAGGGGTTGAGCGTTCAGGCCTGACTCCGCCGAATTACCTCTCTCCCAGACGACGAGAGCTTCACAATTATCATCATTGGACAAGCTCAGCAATACCTAGAATTAAATTCTTCAATCCAGCCCGCAAAGTAGACCATAGGATATAGATCGCCATTTTCTGCGATCGAAAGGTATATGGATACTGTTTTAACTGATCCCCAGCCAGTTTACGTTAGTTAAAACTTGCAAGACTGCTAGCCAGAGCAATTGTGACTATGGGTAAAGTAAATATAAAGAAAACATAAAGTCGCCTAGGCGATATTGGCATCTAAAGTGTAGACAAGGCCTGATGTTTAGGCATTTTGAGCCAGTGATCCCCAATTTTGCCAGAAGGGAAACTATGGAGGTCGTGCGCAGCTTTAGGAAACCGCTATGAAATCAGCGCAGTGCCAGGTGTCATCTTGCAGCCGCTGCCGTTTTTATGCCCCAGAGGGTCGCCGAGGAGGGCAGTGTAGTCAACTGGGGGTTCCGGTGGAGAGTCGCTGGGCACCCTGTTCTTTGGCAGTACCGGTATTTGCCACGCAACTCTTGGAAATGAACCCCGTCAGTTGTTTACCTCAGCCCATTAGGCGCGAATTGTCGGATATTTTTCTAGACGCAGCCCGGCTAGAGGCGGCTTTAGATGCACCCGCCGTCCCGCATACCTACGATCAGGCCCTTTCTCCTCCCCAGCCTGCCACCGTCGTTTCTCGGTAGACTATGGGGATAAAACGAGGGGAGATATCCACCCCAATGGTTGCCCCATGTTGACCTGCCATAGTCTAGTTGCCATGCCAATGCAGACTCGCCGCGATCGCAGCGGGTCTGCGCCTACCCCTAGGGTGCCGTAGTGGTGCGGCGCTACGCCATCCTTGGCACCGGGGCCATTGGTGGCTACTACGGAGCCTGTCTGCAACGCGGCGGCGCCGAGGTGCACTTCCTGCTGCACAGCGACTACGACCACGTTGTGAACCATGGCCTAGTCATCGAGTCTGTGACCGGAGACTTTGCCCTACCCAAGGTCTATGCTCACCGCCACACCAACACCATGCCACCCATTGATGTGGTGATCATTGCCCTCAAGACCACCCAAAATGCTCTCCTGCCGCAGTTGCTGCCGCCAATCCTAGGGCCAGAAACAGCCCTATTGACTCTCCAAAACGGCTTTGGCATTGAGGCCGAGTTGGCCGATTGGGCCAGCCATGACCAGCTGGCTCGCCCCCAAAATCCCACCATCCTGGGTGGATTGTGCATGATCTGCGCCAACAAGGTTAGCCCCGGCACCATTCGCCACTTGGATTATGGCTCTGTGTTGCTCGGCCAGCACAGAGCCGATCATCAACCCGCCGGGGTTTCCCCACTGCTCAGAGCCATTGGACAAGACTTTCAGGCCGGGCAGGTGACGGTGGAAATGGTCGACGACCTGCGGCTGGCCCGGTGGCGCAAGCTGATGTGGAATATTCCGTTTAATGGTCTTTCGGTGGTGATGAATGCGACCACGGCCGAGATGATGGCCGATCCCAGCATTCGCCAATTGGCCGAGCAGCTGATGGTGGAAGTTCTGGAGGCCGCCCAGTGCGATGGGGATAGGTTTTCTCCCGGACAGGGGCGGCACTTGCCCCCGGAGCTAATCGTTCACATGCTGACCCACACTGAGCACATGGCCCCCTACCGAACCAGCATGAAAATTGACTTTGATCAGGGTCGCCCTCTGGAACTAGAAGCCATTTATGGTAACCCCCTACGGGCAGCTCAAGCGGCCGGAGCGGCGGTGCCCACCATTGAGAGCCTGTATCACCAGCTGAAGGCCATGGACTCTGCCTCGAAACACCAGTAGCCACGGTAGCGATCTGGCCAGCGCTGTCCATTGACCGTTATTCTCAATGAAACGCCGTAGAAAGCCCAGGCTAAGGTCTCTACGGCGTTCGCGCTCTGATCGGGTTTGGCAGATTAGGCTGAAATCTAGGGGTCGGTGCGCAGCTCTTGGGGCTGTAGGAACGCGATCATTTCGTCTATCCCACGCTGAATGCGGCGGGTTACGGTCATGGGGCTGACGCCAATTTTCTCGGCCACTTCTTTCCGGGACAGCCCCTTAAAGAAGACAAACTCAATGGCGGTGCGGGTTTTAACTTCGAGACGGTTCAACGCCCGCTGAATCTGCTGACGGTCTTCTTCCAGCGCCTGCATGAGCAGGTAGTGGGTGTCAGGCAGGGTTTCACCCAGGGTGATGCTAGAGTCAACCTGCTGGCACACGGTGGCATCGAGGCTGAGGGGCAGACGATTTTTGTGGGCCATTTTGACTTCGCGCCACTCCTTCACGGAGACGTTCAAAGCGTCGGCCATTTCGCTGTCGCTGGGGCTACGACCCAGGGTGCGCATCAGATCCATCTGGAGCTTTTGGGATTCCTTTTGGAGGTCTTGCCAGCGACGGGGAATCTTAACGGTCGTGCCGCGATCGCGTAAGAAGTGCAGCATCTCCCCCCGAATGTAGGGCACCGCAAAGGAGCTAAAGGCACAGCCCTGGCTGGGGTCAAACCGTTCAATGGCTCGAATCAGGCCAATGTAGCCGATTTGCTCGAGGTCTTCGTAGGGCTCAGAGCACTGGTGGCTAACCCGGTGGGCAATTTTGCGCACTAGGCCAGCGTTGAGTTGCACCAGGCGGTTGCGCAACCGTACGGAAGGAGACTGCTTGTACTCCATCAGCAGTTCTATACCACGGGAGCGAATTGTCGAGGTTTCGGTAGCCATGTCTGCGGGTATCCTTACGAGAGCGAGTTTGTTTAGAACTGTGTCTATTCTCGAGAGTGACGCCAGCATTCACCATGGTTGATCCACGGTACTCTGGCGAGGGGACGCAGAAGTTCTCCGTAGTTCTACGGGATCACAGCCCCAGGCACCCATTGGCAGGCCACCCCTGAGCCCTCAAAGACTGCCACCCTGGGCACCTTGACACCATCCCGTAGCCTGAGTTGGCCATGGCCTAGGCACATACAGGCTTCAAAACCGAGCTAAGCTAACGTCATGCACCCTAGGTTGCCTCCCCCCACTTTTCGCTGGCTGAGTTCATGGTTCTGAAGGCAGTTTTACTCGATTTCAATGGGGTCATCATTAACGATGAGGCCATCCACGGACAGTTGATTGAAGAGTTGCTCGTCGCAGAAAACCTTAAGCCCAACCCCCGCGATCTAACCGAGTGCTGTCTGGGGCGATCGGATGCCGCCTGCCTCAGCGATTTGCTGAGGCGCCAGGGGCGAGTGGTGTCTCCAGCCTACCTGGACAAGCTGCTGAACCGCAAAGCAACTCGCTACCAGGAGATCCTATCTAGCCTAGAAAAACTGCCCTTATACCCTGGCTTAGACGATTTAATTTATCAGCTCCGGGCCGCACAGTTGAAGCTAGCCATTGTGTCTGGGGCTCGCCGGAGTGAAATTGAGGCGGTACTATCGACCCTAGCCTGGGGTAACCACGTGGGGCTAATTGTGGCCGCAGAGGATTTGCCAACGGGGGTCAGTAAGCCTGCCCCAGATGGGTATTTACTAGCAATTGAACGGCTCAATCAACAGTTTACAGATCTGGCTCTACAGCCCGATGACTGCTTAGCGGTAGAAGATTCCTTTGCTGGCATTGAGGCGGCCAAGGCGGCTGGGATACCCGTGCTTGGAGTTGCCCATGTCTATCCTTACCAAATGATTCATCGTCGGGCAACCTGGGCGATTGATCATCTCTACGAGCTCAATTTAGATTGGCTCAAGCCCTACTACAGTGAGCCTCTCTGCGGTGCATTGCTACAAGACCCTAAACGGTAAGCTTGATGCTGCACTAGAACGTCGATATAGAAACTCGGTTTCTTGGCCAAAATGCAAGTCATACCGTTAGCGCAGCGACGAAGAAACCGGGTTTTTAGCCATACTATATCGGTTTGGAGTTTAGACTAATGCTGAAAATACGCCATGGGTGGAGTAGCGCTCACGCACAAGACCACCATACGTAGCGGAAAAACCCATCTAGTCTAAACTCCAGTACCGGTGCTCTAGGCAATAAAAAAACCTTTGCCGGTTAAAGCAAAGGTTAAGCTTAGAATTACCCACAGACATAAACTAAAGGAGAATATGACCTGTGGAGTTTACTGTCTAATTTTTTTCGAGATTTTCGCTACGAATTTCATCTAGACGAGACGCATCTTTGTCTAGATTTTCCCGGCGAAGCTGGTTAAAATCTACACCGCCAGCAACCTCTTCTAGTTGGTCATCAGACAGCGACTCATCTTCAGTAGCTTCAGCTTTCTTGGTATCTTCAATCATTTTGTATCCTCCCAGCAATTATAAATTCAAAAGTAGTTAGGATATATTACCCGTGGTCACTGGCGTGGAATCGTCGAGCATGAAGTCAATCAGATGCTGCCAGGAATCAAAGAGCAGATACTTCGTTAGGGTCTGAAGGTCTTGAAAGAAGCCCTTGCGGGTGCCTCGCTGTTGTCGGATGCGCTGGTAGGAGGCATCAACGAGATGCAAAACGGTATGGAACAAGCAGGCTAGAGTGTTGAGCGTTACCAGGGTCATGGCCAGATGGTGCTGGCCATGACCAAAATTATGCTCCAGATGATAGCCCTTGGGTTTGAGGACATTGTGGTTTTCATTCTCGCTTTTCCACCGGGCTCGCGCCGCCGT
>Ga0169931_10005845_pt1 | contig 18688 bp, 18 predicted proteins | sample Kivu_15m_20L_FD_129675 | JGI IMG/M metagenome (GOLD analysis project Ga0169931, IMG submission 129675) | Freshwater microbial communities from Lake Kivu, Western Province, Rwanda to study Microbial Dark Matter (Phase II) - Kivu_15m_20L... | ecosystem: Environmental > Aquatic > Freshwater > Lake... | reverse complement strand
TCTGTCATATTTTATTTATTATTATATTAAATAAAATGAAATGCGAAATTTAGTCATATTTATAGTTTTTAAAGTTGACTAAATAAATAAGAAAACACCTTTTTATTAAATGGGGATTGGGGATTGGTGATTGGCCAATCCCCAATCCCCAATCCCCAATCCCCAAAACTGATTTATTTTATCAACTGTTGTTTATTTATTATCAATATAAAATGCTATTTTATAAATATTCATCAGAAATTTTTTAATTTAATAATATCATATATATCTAAATTTCAATTTAATAATATGAAATACGGTAATAATTTTAAAAGAGACTAATTTTCTATATTGTAAAAAAAATTTTAAATTATCTTTTAAATTAAAAAAGTATCATAACAACTTATAAAAAATTATTTTAAATTTTAATTTTTGAAGATATTAACTGTTACGTATTAAACATTAAATTCATTCGAAAAAGATAACAATAAGAGTTATATCATCTATGACTTCTTCCTCTTTCATCCATCTCTTACTCGATTCTCTGTATAAATATTCGCAGCAACCGATTACATCATTGTTCAAATAAAATTCTTTTGCAATATCAACACACTATATTGAATTTATAGAGAATTTTACCTCTTCACTTTCTATGAATTCCCAGATACCATCACTGGCAACAATAATAAATTTGTCTTCATCTGTGAACTTGTGTTCGTACATTTCTATAATTAAAATATATTTGTACCAGGTTCAGCACAAACACCAACAGTTGAAGCGCATTGATCTCCGAAAGATCTTGTCATTGCCAACCCAGGAATATCTTCTTCTTTTATCCAAACTCTGGCAGGCCCGACATACTCTCCAGTATCTTCATCTCTGAAAGGAAGAATTCTTCCTCCTTGACTTTTTATTCTATCTGCTTCATCTTTTTCTGTAGGCTTATGGTCTCTGGTAATGTTGATACTTACCCAACCTTTTTGAATTATATAATCAATTATTACCTCCTTCGGTCTGCCTACCTACTACTGCTCTACTATCTCCTACATTTGCAGTGAGAACTTTTTCTGGTGTTAATATCATACTAGAACATGTTGATCCACTAAAAGAAGTATCCAATGATTGACTTTTATGTAGCTTAGAATTTATATCAAGGAAAGTATCTATTAAAACAGAGTTTATATTGTCAGTAATTATGTTTTTATTAAGTAATTTTAATCTTCTGCTCAGTAGGAAGGGTAAGTTTTCTCTCAAATAACCACTAACTTCGTGGCCTAGCTCTCCGTGACCATCACTAAAAAATTTTATGAAATTTCTAATTTACCACACACCCAAAAAAATGTGATTAGCATTACCTGCTAAATTTCTAAATACGAAATAGTTATCCTGATTTACTTTTTTCGAACTACCTGAATAACCTACTCTAGAAAACTCAAACATCGATTTGATATTTTTCTTAATACTAATTTCGGTGTTTTCTCCTGTTTTAATTTGTGGTTGTTCTCCTTGATTTTCAACAACTGGCTAGAATTATATATTCAAAAATTTTACCTTCTTCTCAACCTTTTGAGCATTTTGACTAGCATTTTTGTTTAGCTCGGGCTTTAAACTGTTCTTTTTTAGATTATCATAATCTTTTTTCTAAAAATTAATTAATTCTTTTACTCTAATCAATGGTGAAGTGCTTATAAATTTCAAATCAACCTTCTTTTTATTTATCATATTATAGCTGTTGTTTGATTCATTAGGGTTCAACCCAGTTTTCTTATTTATAAGATTGCCAAATCTATTAGGTTGCTTCAATTCTTTTTCTTCCTTAGCAACTTGGAATATATTGACATTTTTATTATTATTCATATTCTGCTCTTTCAATTGTTCTATCTTGGATTTATTTTGATTGGTAATAGAAGATGAATCAAGATCATCACCATCGGCTAATGTTCCCTCTATTACATTCTTTTTATTAGCATTCATTTTAACTGGTGCATTTTTGACGTATTTAACATAGGCATTATAAATAGATGTATTAGCAGTATTCTGTTTCTGTTTGAATTCTTTGAATTCTTTCGGTGTTGCTTCTCCATTATTTCCCTCTGTGGTATCACTATTACGAGTTGATAGTGCATTCAAAGTGTTTGAACTCAGCTTAGTTATGTTAGTAATTTTACTATTTTTAGGTGGAATCGGTTTCGGTGTTTTAGGCCTTCCAGGTGAACTTTCTTCTAAACCTGCAAAGCTTCTGTTTAATTTAGGTCCTTGTGTGGTTGAATTCTTAATAGGGCGTGAATTAGGAGTTGCACTCCTATTTTGTATATTTTTCTGACTATTTGAGTGTTTTATCATGTGTTTCGAATTGTCAGCGTTAACAGAAATACTTGATTCGTTAAAATTATCTTTAAATTGTTCTTGATTTTCATTATTCTTATTTTGTCTAATAGAACCCGATCTTGTATCCTTATTTGTATCTGAAGTCTTTGATTGCGTTGATTTATTATTTATAGGTGTTGTTGATCTAACAGGAGATTTACCTTTAGTTTCAGGCTGTTTATTTACAATTTTTTCAGTTCCATTACTAGCATTAGTTCTAGTTAAGCTTGTTCCTGCTTGTCTTGTTGGGGTATTTGATGATTTTTTAGTTACTTGTTGCCTCGAAAATCTATTGTCCCTTTCACTTTCTTCAATTATTTCTCCTTCAATTTTAATCGGATTAACTGTTGAAGGAACAGTTCTTTTGGAATTGACAGTAGTTACATTGGATCTTTTGACTTTTAAGTTATCGCTTCCCTTTACGACATTAGAACTTTTACCCATCATAGAATTAGATTTATCACCTGAATTTTCTGGTTGCTGATTGTAGAAATCATACACTACCTTTATATTTGTACTTGGCATCATTTGAATATTTAATTATTTAATTAATTAAATAAATTTTATATATTGTTTTAAGATTTGAAGCTATAGAGATTTACGGAATATTCTTAGTGGGTATAATAATTAAATCCATGTTTTATAGAATAAAAGATAAGTAAGATCATCTGATTAGCATTTTATCCCTTGAATCTAGTAGATTTTGCTTTAAAACTTCATAAATTAATTTTATTAGAAAAATTTACAAGATGTTTTTTTATTAAACATTTTCAAATATCATTTCATTATGTGAATGAATTTATTTTAACTAACCTTAGGTCAAATTTTCATTTTAAATTTATATTGATAAAATTTTATTGAATTTTAAATTTAATATAATTAATATTAAAATATGGATTCAGGGGGGACAAATCCAAACTCGATTAATTTTTACATAGGATATATACTTGTTCTGACGATATTATATGCATCTATTATGCTTATCCAAAATTTTTTAAAAAATAGAAACGAAGAGATAGATAAAAATGTTACAATGGATTACTACGGTGCCAGAGGAACTCAAATTATCCTAGATAGATTAACACCCGAACAGAGCAAAAAACGTTTTCAATATTTATTAGTTAGTGTCATGGTAAAAGCGGCAACATGGGTGAAGGCACCTTATTTATTTGCATTGTATAACAGAGTGCATGGATTTACAAGAAGTGAAATAGGATACTTAATGGCTGTAGACAATATTTCTTCATTAATATTCGGTCCAATATTAGGTGGATTAAGTGATATTTATGGTAGGAAAAAGTTCTGTATTATATACTGCCTTGGTATAATCGTTCATATTTCATTAAGAATAACCGGATTGAAAGAACTTGCGTGGTTCGCTCAAATTTTCACTGGAATATGTTCTTGTCTTTTAGACTCCGTATTTGAATCTTGGATTAATTTCGAAGCCGAATATTTATTCTACAATGTCTCTGAAGAAGATAGACTGAAAATGAAAAATTCTTATTTAAGAGAAATTTTTACCAAACAAATTTCTCTTGATTGCTTTTGTTCTATAGTCCTAACAGGATTAGCTACAATTCTTTATGCCAAATATAATATTTTTTATCCATTTTATGCTTGTATGATCTTTGCAGGTATTGCGGCGTTTACTATTACTGTACTATGGGATGAAAATCAGATGTCGAGATTGTTTGAAAACAAAAAAGGACATGAAAAACAAAAAAAAACATTCTGTGAACAAATAAAATCTTCTTGGAATGAGCTTAAACATAACTGTCCTCTTTTATGTGTTGGAGGGATAGAAAGTTGCTTTAAAGTATCATTGGCTTTATTCTTATTCATATGGACTCCACTTTTGGAAGAGACGATTGGATCGTTTATACATCCAGGAGCGATATTCGCTTGTTTTATGTTAGCAAGATTGATAGGATCTGAGGCATTTGAGGTAATTATAAAATTTAAATAAAATATAGGTGTTCAAAAAAATATTTTCAACTAATTCATATTTCCTTTCAATAGTTGTAACCTCCACATCTGCCATTTCTTTTTTACTGGCGTATTACATCATCAATTTCAACGCAAGGCTTACACTCTTCATATACTTTGATGTAAAAAATTAAATAAATAGTTTAGGGACTTTCTGGAATTTTCTCTCCTTTATTTTCTACTTTAAGAGCCCAAATGATTCCAGAACACATAAGATCAACGATTATGAACTTCTTCAGAATACCAATTAATATCTGCTCTATTCTTTGCCTTGTAGGAACTAGTCTTTTAACCACTTATCAGATATGTATGATATGTGGAATTATAATGGTTGCCGCTACTATTTTAAATATTTATTTGTTTAAAGTTCATACTCCTCCTGATGCAGAAAGGAGAATGCTTAAGAAAAGTTCTCAATTTTTGGACTTGTATGAGAAATATAAAAACAAAGTGGAAAGAGAATAAATTCGATGAAAAATATAATTTTATTTAATATTTTTAAATGATAAAAATTAAATTGTAAATAAAATAAAATTTATTTTATTACATATATTTTTCATAATTATTAATATCTATATAGAACAATTTAAAATTTTGTATTCTTCGATAGTTTCATTTTGAATCATAGTTGTGTGAAATTTATGAACATTTTTCAAAAAATTTGTTAAATCAACGAGTAACAATTTGTTATTTGTATTTTTATCAATTACGATATGAAAGCTGATACAATTTTTGCCAGTACTTAATGTCCAAATGTGGATCGAATGTAATGAATTTATTTGAGAAAACTTCTGTAAAAAATATATTTTACTTTTTTTAGGATGGCTTCTTTTATTGATATTGAATCAAGATTCTTGGGAGTAGCCTCCATCAAAATGCAGATGCATTGTCTTGTAACACTATAAGTTGTAAACAATACAATAATTGAAAATATGAATGTGCAAATAGGATCAAATATTTTCCAATCAGGCCATACATATATGATAAAAGCTGCAATTACGACTCCCACACTTTGTATTATATCGCCAATTATATGAATTAGGGCTGCTTTTATATTTACATTATCTTAAATTGTAGTTATTAATATATTATTACATACCCTCATGTTTGTGTATAAGATCATTTGAATTATCTTCATCAATATGATGGTGTCCGTGATTGTGGCTGTTGATAATTTGATGATAATTTCTGTAGGAAGTGTGCTTATGAAGTTTATAATTTTTGTCATGTTTGCATTTGTGTTTATGACTGCTATTTTTGTGTTTATGCTTGCATGAATTTTTATCTGAGATATTCGAGTTTTTATATTTATTGGTTATTCTGAGTATTCATAATTAATTAATATTTACTTGTTTTGTTTCGTTTTATCTTCTTCTTCATTATCTAATATAGTTATATGAGAGGATGAATCTTCTTCAATAATTTCTGAGTTTTCTTTGGAATTTTCTAAGGAATCTTTAAAATCATCAATAATATTAAGAATATTGTCGTGTTTATTGCTGTCAGAACATCCGTGATGATGATAACCGCAATCATGGTGATGACCATTATGTAATACTTTAAACATAGCCAAATTACAAATTAATCCAAATATAGATGTAATTAACATTACTCCGGCATTTATTTCTGAGGGATTTATCAATCTGTCAATCGCCTCTTTCAAAAGGATTCCAGTTAGTATCCAGATTGTTATAACGCTAGCTAAGGCTCCGATTACTTCAGCTCGATAAAAACCAAACGTGTATTTTGAATTTGGCTTTCTTCTCCCTATATAGAGAGAAAATAAGCTTATAATAAATCCTGATAAATCAGAAGATAAATGTGCTGCATCAGATAATATAGCCAAGCTGTTTGCTAAAATACCTCCTATTAACTCAGCAATTAGGAATAAAAAACAAATTAATATTATCTTGGACATTTTCTTAATCGTTTCATCTGACATGTCTGAAATTTTGTCATCTTCGACAGAAGAGGGATTCAACTGGCTCTTTAGGTCAATTTTTTTATTATCCGAATTCTCAATTACTCTAATTGCTTTTAAATTCATTTAATTCTTTATGATTTTTATTATTTAATATAGTTTACTAATTAAAATCAATATATGATGGATGGTTTTCGATTTCGTTTTTTAATTTTATTCCGATAAATTAAATTTATTTATTTTATTTTAAATTTTTTATTCTTGATGTAAATAATGTATCTCCTATAAAAGAACCAGTATAAACACTTATTAATATTGAGAAATTTGTTTCTTTATAATCATGTTGATCGCTTAGTTTTGAATACATTTCTATATTTTGCAAACTAAAAAATTTAAAATAAATAATAATCATTTAAAAATGTATAAATATTTTTCATGCAATATTCGGAAATCCTTCCGTAACATTATATCTATAACAAAAGTAAATTTCAACACATTTATGAATAATGAGCATACATTGAAAATTAACAATAATTCGAAATTCGAAATAACAATGAATATAAAACAATTCAGAAATAAATATCAAAAAGATGATATTGAAAATCAATCTCACTATGAAGAAAATAAAATTATTGAAAAAATTGGAGGAAGGATTTTATCCATACGGAAAATGTCAAAGAATTTAACTTTTGTAGATTTAAATTCGAATGGAGAAAATTTGCAGATTGTCTTCGATATTAAAAAACTTGATGAAAATGAAATTACTCAAATAAAGAACCTAAAACGAGGATTCATAGTAGGACTTGAAGGTTCACCATTTTACACTAAAACAGGAGAATTAAGTTTATTGGCTACAAAGATTAACATTTTATCTGAATGCGAGGCTGAATTACCGATTATGAACAGAAAAGACAAAGAAATGTTAAAAGATCATGAGTTAAGATACAGTAAGAGATACTTAGACTTGATAGTTAATAATAACCACAAAGAATATTTTGAATTTCGTGCTAAATTAATTAGATTCCTTAGAAATTATTTGGAAAACGAAGGATTTCTAGAAGTTGAAACACCGATTTTAAGCCATAAAGTTGGAGGTGCTTTAGCCAGACCTTTCCAAACACATTCTAATGCATTGAAAAATGATTTGTTTTTAAGAATTGCTCCTGAATTGTATTTAAAACAATTAATAATTGCAGGATTTGAGAAAGTTTTTGAGATTGGGAAAAATTTCAGAAATGAAGATATTTCTGTAAGGCATAATCCTGAATTTACGACATGTGAATTTTACCATACATATTCTGATTATTTAAAATTGATTACGTTCACTAAAAATTTTCTCATAAAGCTAAGTCAAGAAATCTTTGAGAGTAAGTCGATCAAATGTCCGATAGACTTCAAAGAAGAAAATTTCAAAATTTTTGATTTTAAAACAGAATTTGAGAACTATTTCAACAGAAAATTGAATTTTAATTCTAGGGAGGAATTTTATAATCAATGCGAAGAATTTTATCTAGAATTTACTAGACAAACTAGTATACCCAATCTAAACAAAAATTTCAATCTAAAAATGAAACTCGAAAAAATGATCGAATTAATTATCGAAAGCAAATGTAAAGAAGGTTGCTGCTTTATTATAAATCACCCTACTATTCTATCACCTTTGGCGAAATCACATGCTGATAACAAATTACTTTCTGAGCGTTTTGAATTTTATATAAACGGAATAGAAATAATTAATTCCTATAGTGAATTAAACGACGCTAAAGAACAGAGAGAGAGATTCGTTGAACAAAAAAATTTATCCGAAAATGGTCTTACCGATAATGAAATACACCCATTCGATAACGATTTCCTCGAAGCACTGTCTTATGGAATGCCACCCACTGCCGGTTGGGGTTTAGGTATAGACAGATTGTGTATGATGTTGCTTGGTTTACAAAATATAAAGGAAGTCATTCTCTTTCCTTTGATGAATGTAAACAAAATTTAAATTTTGTTTTTAAATCGTTTTAATATCAAGATAGAAAATATATTTATTTAATGTTTTAAAAGAAAGATATGAATTTTACTATAAAATATAATTTATGTGATATTAGTTCAAATTAATAATTTACATAAAATAAAAAATTCATTTGCCCCCACCCATCTAAATTAATCACAAAAAAAATTTTGGTTGGGCACTAATTTTTATCAATTCCTCATTTTTTTGGACTCCAACATCGATCATCATCACAGGCTTTGTATTTTTAAGTTTATTTATTTCTTTTAAAAGATTCTGATGTTTTTCGTCCTTGATATTTAACTCATCTTTTAACAATTTTATCATACCCTGTTTTTTATTTATTAAATCTTGATTCCATTTTAAGTCTTTCGAACATTCACCAAAAACATTAGAAATTTTATCAATCTCATATTTCAAATTTTTTATTTTAATTTTCTTGGATTTTAAAATTTCCATAAATTTATTTCTTTGATTTTCTTCATCACTGATTTTATTCTTAAGATCGACGATTTCTAATTGATATTTTAAAACTAATTCATTATAATCATTTTTAGGAGTAAAAGATCTACTAATTTCTTTTGATTCTTCTTTTATTTTATTTTTGAGAGACTCAATATCATTTTCTGAACTAATTTTACTATTCTTCCTACTAATCATATTATTTCTCTCAATAGTCAAATATTCTATTTTTTCCTCTAATTGTTTTACTTGATTAGTTAAATTAATCAATGTAACTTCTTTTTCTTGAGCATAAGAACTAAATGAAGAAGATAATTTGATATTCTTGTCTCTCTCAAAAATTAAATCTTGATTAAGTCTTGCAATTTCTTTAGTTGAATTATTCAATGCCTCCTTAAGGTTTATATTCTCTTTTTCTAAGCTTTCAGCTATTTCAGTCATTTCTTTACATTCCTTTATTCTAGCTTCTGCAATTTGATGATAAGAATCTTTTAACTCTTCAGATCTTAAAGCTTTGACATTTGCATCATGAAAATTACCAACAACGGTTTCTAACTTAGAAATTAATTCACTCACTTGTATTTTTAAAACTTTGATTGTTTTTTCGTCTAGATCGTTTTTAAATTCATTTTCTGAAAAATTTTTAATTCCTGAAGTGATAAGATCAGAAATATGAACTTTATCATATTTAATATTATCTTTATGGATTTCCTTAACATTTGTACACCAAAGGCCGTATCCTGGGGTATTATTAATTTTATCCCGTATCAAGAAAGTATTTTTAGAAAAGTTATTATTTTGTAAAGGACTGGTTTGTTTTTTATTATGAACAGGAGTTGCTTTAGAACTCTTAGATATCGAAGATAAAATTTCCTTGCCTGCGTTTTTAAAGGATCTTCGGTTTTCAATAACTAAATTATTCATACTGTTGTTGTGATTTCCTAATCGTTCTGGTTCCATCATAAACTAATTTATAAATTAAACACTTTTTAAGATTAATGCTAATTCATAAAATAAAAGATGGGGTGTTGTGCGAGTAGTATAGTAAAATGCGAAGAGGCTGTAATAGAAATAGATGATTGTTCTATGATGAAAGAAAAAATTGAAAAAGTTTTTAGATTCAGTCCATTACATAAATTCGGTAGTAGAAGGCAAGCTCATTTGTTAAAAGAATTTCTTGATTATCAAATTAAAAACAAACAAAAACATTTATTAATTTCTTTTTTCTATGATATATCTGACACCCAAAAGAAATCCCATAGTCCAAACAAAATTTTCAACGATTCAGATAGAAAAATGCTGAAATTCACTTACGAATTATTAGAGAAGAATTTAAATCATTTTGTAAATTCTGAACTTTTATTTTTACACATTATATTATTCGTATTGTCAAATACCAAAAATAACATAGATCACAAACAAGACATTATTTTAGAGATAATAAATGATGTATTCTTTTTAAATAAGAATGAGAGATCGATAGACATCGAGAAATTGAAGCAATATATAAAAAGTTTAATTAATGTTTGTTTAACGATTTTCATAAATTTCATTGTTTTGAATGTATTTGAAGGTAGAAAAGAAATAGATAAATTATTAGACGGTAATTATCTTTTAGATGATAAGTACGATAAATACAAATTAACTGACTACATTTTTGATAAGATAAAGACTGAAATAAAGAAACCTCACAGTTATGTAAAATTACTTTCTACATGGGAAGATTATTTACTCGGACCCATTATATTTGCAGGATATTCAAATGAAAAGAACATTTCAAATTATAATTTAAAGCTTAAAGATGAGATAATAAGAAGACTTGCAGATATTTTTGATTCAGAAAAGATTATAAGATCTATTGTTAAAATGGACATTGAAATGATTGTAAAAGAGAGTGAAGAATAGTTTAAATTGCAATTATGTAAAGCATATTATATATTATTTTTTAGTAACTATTTTCAAAATAAATTTATAAATAACATAAATCACAAATAAACTTTATTAATTAATAAACTGTGTATGACCTGCCCTTTCATTTTCTAATTTCTTATCTATTAGATTTTTAATATATGTTAGCTGTGAATTATCCAATTCCTCCAATAAATTAAAAATAGCTTTTATTAAATGTAGATTAGATTTAGCTTTGGCTATTTTCCGCTCAGTGTTGTAATTTGTTTTGATTGGATTTGATCCACTTTTTGTGTCAAGATTAAGGTTCTTTATTTGTTTAAACCCGTTGGTAAAATAATTCGAATTTTTTATTGTTTGCCTAATAAGATCATTATTATTTGAATTATATACAAAATTTTTCTTTTCATCTAATTTTTTATTAGTACTCTGTCTTTTCGCTTCTTTATTGAAAGAAAAAAAACTCGTTAGTTCATCAAGATTCTTGAACTGATTCATGTAATCTATTTTAACAGGTGAATGTCTGCGTGCTCTTTCTTCTTTTAAATTTTTATAAACTATTTGATGTTTTTGAGATTCAGAGGTTTTATTAGATTTATTAGAAAAAGTAAAATCCCATTTAGAATTATTTGAATTGAGTTCACAATTACTCGTATTTATTGGTTGTTGTAAAAATTCTCTCGTATGTTCATGTATATTCAATTGGGGCTCTTTACTATGCCGATGGATAGAGTTTCCATTAAAACTTTTTCTTCTAGTTTCAACTACAACAGGTATCTCTTTTGTACAACTTTGCTTACTTTCAAAATCCACAGTTTTATGAGTTTCTCTTTCTGCTGCTGTAATCGGAATATTGTCTAGTTTAGCCAGAAACGGGAGGGATTTCACTATATATCCTCTGTAATTAGGATTATCACATATTGGATTCTCCTCTAACCACAAAATTTTTAGCATTTTACAATTTTTTAAATGGTTTATTTCTTCTAAATTATCAATGCAATTTTTCCTTAGAAATAATTCACTTAAATTTGAACAATTAGCAAAATATTTCAATGTTTTAATTCTATTAACAGATAAACCAATTACTTCTAAATTTGGAAGATCTTTTATTATTTCAATGTCTTCCAGATCGTGCCCCCATAAATTCAAATTTTTAAGTTCACCCAAATTTTCTGTTTTGTATTTATTTAATATTGTTTCTTTTCTCAAGGTGATTGGCATTTATATTTGCAAAAATCATAAATACATTTAATCTAAATAAATAATTTTGTAAATAAATTTTAAACTAATTGATAAATTAAATATATTAATTTTATAAGTATTCTAATGATATAGAGAAAATGTATTTATTTATAAAAAGGAAAAATTTTTTAACTTTGTCTTGCCTTGATAATGAAAATTAGTCTAACAGTCCCTCTTTTTTTAAGATATCATAAATAATAGAAATATCCTTATCACAGTTTTTGTAATTTTTTATAATTTTAAACAAAAAATTTTTTAATTGTTTAATTTGGGTGATAGTAATCTTTGATTTATCCGCTTCCTTTATCATGCTGATATCTTGTTCGAAATAATCATAAAAAATTTTGGAAACTTTGTCGAAATTTGAGAGATTGAGAACGCAAGGGTTATTTTCTAATTTCATTTTTTCTATGAATAAAGAGTCAAATTCCTTATCGAAATTAAAATTGAAATTATTGTTGTTTTCTATGTTAATGAAATTGTATTCTGAATTAGGAATTAGATTAGGCAGATTAAAATTAAATGTAATAGAATCGTCTTGCTGATACTTTGGCTTCTGTGGTAGAATTTTATTTATCTGATTGTAGTAATAAGAATTAGATTCCTTGTGTGAAGTTTCTCCAAGTTTTTCATTCTGCCCTGAGATTATAGAAGAGTCATCTTCTACTGTAGGGTCGATGATATTTTTATCAAAATTTATCTGTAATGCCATTATGTTTTGAAAATTATCATCCATAGAGTGGTCATTATGATTATGATTTAAATTACTGTCTTTTTCAGAATTTACTTGGACTTCGTTATTACAAAAATTGTTAAATTCGCAGTCATATTCCTTCGTTTCTTCCTCTGTTTTAATGTCTTTAGTGAACAAACAACATGCGCCTTTATTTTTGACTTTTGAATCAATAATTTTTATAAAGTTAGATTCTAGAGGATCTTTCTTATCATCAGATAGTTTATTTGTATTATTCTTGGAAATTGAATTAAACATAGTTTCAGCAATAACTCGATCCATCTGATAAGTAAAGGATGTATATGCCTCAATCAGATTCCTGTTATGTAAAGAGCAATAAAATGGTATGGCCTTAGTTTTCTTATCTTCTGACGTGTAGCCATAGTAATCCATCATGAAATCAAGAGGAATTATCAACTTTTTTAGGATAGCACAAGGAATATGAGCGAAAAATTTACATTTTGTATTGGCGCATTTTATCACACATTTGGTGTCAGTTTCTTTTATTTTGCAAATTTTGCATGCATTATTTTTTCTCCATTTACGAATTCTGTTGACTTGGTTGATATTACTAAGAAAATATAATTAATAAAAAATTATTTAAAATTATGAATTGTTACCTTTTACTGACAGAATTTGAATTTCTTTCAATATTAGATTCAAATAATTCTGGAATGAACCTTAGACATCTGGTATGTGAAAATTCATTCGAGTTTGAGATTATATTAAGGATGCCGTTTGATTCCCCACAGATAATACATCTTAAAGAATAAATATACAATCTTACTTTACCGAAATATTATGTGCGGCGGTAGGCGAATTCATACAACGATTACATTCCCAATTTTTTTCCGTATATTTTTCCCTCAAAATATTTTTAGGATTTGATTTATTAAGGAAATGGGTGTCCTTTTCTCCACATCTTTTATGACAAACTCCCCTACATTTTTTGCATTCTATTAATTTGCTCTCAGAATATTTTTCAAATTCTAGGCATATGTCGCATATGGAATTTTGAAATTCTAGAATTTCTGATGTGATTCTTTTTGTTTTTTTACCAAGTAGGTTAGCCTTTTCGCCCGTGTTATTTACCGAAGAGTTTTCTTTTGAGTTTTTTTCATACTCAGAAATATTTTTTAGACCTATATCAAGGGGGATCTCGATATTCATAAGTAAAAATATTATAAATTCTTTTAAAGGAGCTTTTATTATGAATTGTTATATTATAATTTATTTTAAATTATAGAAAATAATAGAAAATTATAAAGAATTTTAAATAGAAATCATAGTGGCATTTTATAATTATTTAGTATAAAATTGATTTCTAACTTTTGGTCTCCTAATTAAATTTAATTTAAAATGTTATTTTTTTATTAATAATTAAATTATTCTAGAATTAAATAGAAACTGCTAGTATGTTAACTCTCTCCTTATTTAAATAAAATTGAAAAACTGCGAGTTTGAAATTATGAATATTTAAATCGCATCTCTTTAAATTAACAAAATGCAAACTCTCAGAATTTTGATTTTTGTCAATCTCTGCTTAATTATTTTGTCAATAAGATTAGGAAAAAATAAAAGCAAAGAAATTTCATCGAATAAAAAAAATTTAATGAGATATTTCAATTTAAATTGGCACACTTCAAATTTTATGGGTGCAACTGATATAGGTATAGGCTCCGAAGGACACGCATATGTAGTAGGTCTAGATGGAAAATTATATTCCCATGATTTTTTACTGAACACTTACACTTTAGTAGGAGGAAATACTAAAATTCCTCCTATCAATAGAGTAGATGTAGATACAGATGGTATTCCATATGTAGTATGCGCAACAGGAGAGACATATTATCTCGATTGTAACAATAATTGGATTCAGTTATCTGGTTGTGCAAGGGACATCGGAGTTGGAAGAGGGGGAGAAGTATGGAAAGTTGGCTGTGATAATAGAAAAGGAGGATTCGGGATATGGAAATTATTTTGTTCTTGTAATTGCGACTGTGGTTGTGAAAGAAAGTGTCTAAAATATAAACAAATGAATTACATATCAAATATTCAGACTATAAAACAAAGTAAATGTTACTGGTATAGAATAGAAGGAGGAGCTTCAAGAATCGATGTTAATCCAGAAGGAAATCCCTGGGTCGTTACAGATATAGGCGATGTATTTGGTTACGATGGTGTAAACTGGCATTATGTAAAAGGTGTCTTAGGGCGTGACATAACAGTTTCTAATGAAAATATGACTTTTGTAGTAGGTTTGAACAAGTCGATTTATGCATTAAAGAATACTAAAGATATAACATGGACTGAAATATCTGGTGCTGGATTAGAAATAAGTGCTGGACCATTAAGTCAGCCTTGGATAGTAGGGTCTGAGAATAAAATATATGATCTTTCAAAGAGAGGATATAACTAATATCTAAAATGTATTTAATTTATTTATTTTAAATTTTATTTTTAAAAATTTACAATTATTTCAACCAATTAATTTTTAAAAAATGAGAAATAATTCTATTTTCAACAGCTCAGGTAATAGAAAACATCGTTCAATTATTAAAATTGAAACGAAAAAAGAAACAGATAAGAATCTTGTATTGACACATTTATCTTCTGAAAAAGAATTTTATACAAATGAAGTATCAAAAACAGAAAAAGAGTTGATGAGTCTTATGGCTGATTACGTTAAATACGCGAATAAAACTAAAGACAGAGAATCTGAATTAAGAACCCATATTATCAATTTGTCTGAAAAAATTAGAATAAAAGACATAGATAAAGTCAAATCAACCATGAATGAATTACAGAGACAAATTATTGAAAACATTTCTGAAATAGAAATTCTCAAACGAAAAGAAATAAATAAAAAGAAAACCGATATTGAGAATAGAATTAACCTCAGAATAATGGATTCAGAATTCCGTTTTAAAAATATCCTATCAAAGAAATTAGACGAACAAGATAATATGTTAAGAAGTCTAGTTGAGTATACAAAAGAAATGGAAAAGATCAGAGAAAATTATGAAAATATCAAGAAGAAGAGTGAAAATTTGTTGAAAGAAAATAAAGGATGTAGAAACCATATTAAAGAATTAGAATTAAAGAATTCCAAAATTAAAATTGAATTAACTAATCTTAAGAAGTATTTCAATTACGTTTGTCTAAAAATTCAAAAACACGGTAAATTAGATAATTCAAATCGTGATCATTTATATCTTTCTCATAATCAATCCAAAGATCAGACAGATAATGATCAAAAAGAAATAGTATCTCAAAATAATCCATTCACGGCTCAAGCAGATCTAGTCACAATTAAAAATCTTCTACAGAATGAAAATTTTATAAAAAATTATCCCAGATCAAGTAGCATCATTTCGTCCCTTGCCAATATTTTAGAAAACATAAAATTAAGAATCAATAAGTTAAAGTCAGAATTCGATATTATGACTAATACTAATAAATTACAAGAAAAAGTCATAGACTTAATTAAGCCCTTTAAATTAAAGACTTTTAATAACACTTTTAACAATTTTCCTAAAAAAAATTCTTTGATTGATACAAATATTTTAAAAAACCAAGTTACATTTAATAAAGAGATACGAGAAAATATTATAGATTCTTTAATAAAAGATCCAGATATTATAAATATGGTTTATGGTGAGAAAATTCCTGATTCAAATATGTTTAAAAAAAGGTTATTATTAAATTAGTTAAAACCAAAGCTATTTTTGTAAATAAAATTTTCTTTCTAATTTAAAGTGAAAATTTTTTAAAATATAATTAAATAATTTATATTAATTCATAGCAAATAATTTTCTTATTTCACAGAGTAAATCGTATAATTTCAAAATAGGTGTAGACCCTTCTAAAAGGCTTATTTCACTTGCAATAATAAACTCACATATTGCAGATTTTTCTCTTTCGCTTAAATCTTCCTTTGATACTACATAGTCATTCAACTGAATTAATAATTGCCTCATGTCGTAACCTGAAGAAAAAAAGTTGTTTGCATACTTAATTATAGTGTCAGTGGCTTGGAATCTGGCGCAATCAAATAGGGTTTCTATTTCTACCAAAGGAATGGCTCCACAAACATCATTTAAAGTTTCTGGCGATAAAAGATCTGTTCCTAATTGACTTATACTTTGAAGTAAATTAATGCTCCTTCTTAAATCTCCTTCAGATATTTCTATTAAGAAATTAAGAATGTTATCGCCTATAGTCATTTTTTCGTTGGATGCAATATATTTCAATCGCGCAAGTTGACTTTCTTGCGATAAAGGACTAAATCTATATTTAGCGCATCTACTCGCAATGGGATCAATTATTTTGCTTACGTAATTACAAATTATACAAAATCTTGTTGTTTTCGTATAATCTTCTATTATTCTTCTTAGAGCACTCTGAGCGTCTGTGGTCATTGAATCTGCTTCGTCAAGGATAACAATCTGAAAGTTAGGGGCATTTACATCAGTCACCTTCGTAATTAACTTTTGCGAATATTTTTTAATTTTATCTCTAACTACTTGTATACCACGTTCATCCGAGGCATTTAACTCAAGTATTCTGTCCTTGTATCTGTCTCCGAAAAGTTCTTTTGCCAACTATTATTAAAATATTATATATTTACAGCAAGTATAGTTGATGTCTTCCCTGTACCTGGTGGTCCGTATAATAAAAGATGAGGTAACTTCCCAGTTATCTTTGAAGTTTTTAGCGCGTTAACTACATTGACTTGATATACTACATCTTCTAATTTGTTGGGACGATATTTTTCTACCCACGGAAGTAAACTTTTAACCTCGTCTTTTTCTGTTTTTAGATTATTTAGGTTATTGTTATTAATCTGACTATGGTCCTTTTTTTTATCTCCATTTAGGTTAAAATTTGATTTTAGAAATTTGTCCATTGATATAATAATTTTAATTCAAATTTATGAAATTTAGAATAAATATTTTACTTTGCTCATTAAATTTTATAAATAACAAAATTTTATATAAATAAAAAAGTTTAAATTTTTACAATCCAAGGATTAAGGGCTTCACTAAATCCTCTAATTCATTATTTTTTTCTGTGAAATGATATGCATTCATTGATTTTTCAAAAAGATTTCTTTGTTCCTCTGTACAAAAAGATAAAAATGAGCTAAATTCAGAATTATATTTAGACTTCAGACTATTAAGGATAATATTTGCTCTTTCAAATAATTTATCATCACAATTTTGTAACATTTCAAAAAGTATTTCACAAGGATAACTCCAATCCAGTATATTCAAAAGATAAGTTTCTTCATTTGATTTTATAAAAAGAAGAAGAGTTTCCAGGGCGTTTTCAGATTCGAGTTCTTCATTTTCATAAATTATTTCATGCAAAACAGTAACAGTACTATCAAAAACCATGTTATTTGCCAAATTATAAAGAGCGATTAGGCTTTGTTTTTGAATAATTCCAAATTTTGAAGTAGAAAATTTTACTGTTATAGGTAGTAATTCTTCTATCCAAGTATTTATTGAACCCAATTTAAAAAATGAAAATATTTCTGTGACTAAAATCAACGAATTATAGCAAATTTCTATCTTTGAATTTTTCATCAAATTTTCAAGGAAATAAGGCAAAATGTTACCAAAAACCGCCTCAAATAAATCAGTTTGGTATTTTCTCATTCTTCTTAGTTCTCTTATGAAATAAATCTGTTCCTTAGTATCTCTGCTTTCTATTACTCCAGTCGAAATTTCTCGCATTAGTTTTAAATAATTTTGATTGGGGTCATAATTTTCTAAGGATTCAAATGTGACAAATTCAAATTTTAAATTAGTTAGTTGGTTTTCAATCATTACAATTTATTTTATATTTTAATTAATTATAAATTAATTTAAAATTTTTATTTTGTTTTTATAAAAGAAAAAAGAGAGTGCTTCAGATAATCAACTCATGTTTGGGGATTGGGGATTGGGGATTGGGGATTGGGGATTGGGCCCAATCCCCAATCCCCAGGCATATAAATTTTTTATTATATTTTGTTAACATTTATCTTAAATTCACATAGTAAAATTTTTTAAAAAACTTATACTATAATATAAAAAATATA
>Ga0169931_10005844_pt1 | contig 18689 bp, 20 predicted proteins | sample Kivu_15m_20L_FD_129675 | JGI IMG/M metagenome (GOLD analysis project Ga0169931, IMG submission 129675) | Freshwater microbial communities from Lake Kivu, Western Province, Rwanda to study Microbial Dark Matter (Phase II) - Kivu_15m_20L... | ecosystem: Environmental > Aquatic > Freshwater > Lake... | reverse complement strand
CTCACCGTCTACCCGTGCGCATCCGGACGACCCGACGCGTCCAACCTGAACTTCGTGTCCCGACAAATCATCCCCAACACCGTCATCGCCCCCGTCGACCCGTCAGGAAACATCTGCTTCCACAGCTACGGCAAAACCCACGTCCTGGCCGACGTCAGCGGATACTTCCCCGGCTGAAACCCGAGCAGAACGACGAAGACGTCAGTCGAACAACGAACCGAGACGCATCTCGCCCTCGCGGGTCTGACCACCGTCGGCGAGAAACTTCTCCATCGCCTCACGGGCACCCGGTCCACCGAGCGTGGCGCTGAACGCGTTGCCCTCGGCCAGCAGATCCTCGCGCACCTCCTTCTCGACGCGCACCACCGAGGCCTTCGCCGCCGCCACCGCGTGCGCCGGGAACGACGCGATCCGCCGGGCCAGACGCTCGACGAAAGGCCACACTTCGTCGGCTGGCAGCGACCGATTCACCCAACCCCAACGTTCGGCCAACTCGGCGTCGACGTCGTCGCAACCGAGCACCGCCTCGAGCGCCCGCGAGCGACCCATGAGCCGAGCGAGGCGTTGCGTGCCGCTACCACCGGGAATGATGCCCAGCGCCACTTCGGGTTGGTTGAACACCGCTCCCGCTCGACCCGGCGACGGCAGGGCGGCGAATCGCATGTCGCAACTCAGGGCCAACTCGCTGCCCCCGCCGCCGGCTCGACCCTCGATCACGGCGATCGTGGCTTTCGGCATCGTGCGCAGCGTCTCGCACATCTCGTGGTAAGCGTTCAGTTCGGTGGCTGGTGGTGAGCCGGTGGGAAACCGCAGGATCGCCTCCACGTCGAAATGGGCGATGAAGAAGTCGGGGTTGGCCGACGACAACACCAGAACGCGCACCGAATCGTCGGTGGCGACCCGTTGGATCAGACCGGCGGTCTCGACGAACACGTCGAAGGTGAACAGGTTGATCGGCGGGTGATCGAACACCAGGCGAGCGATGCCCCCGCTCTCCGACAGCGTCACACCGACCATCGTGCCTCCTTCGATCGCAACTAGAGGAGTGACTTCACCGCATCGCGGGTGACGGCCGCCTCGTCGGCGTCACCCGGGAACTCGACGGCGGCGAAATCGGTGACTCCGATGTCGGCCAGCGCCCCTATACGGTCGATCACCTCGTTGCGACTGCCGATGATCGCGATGTCGGCCGGTCCGGCCACACCTTCCTTGTCGAGCATGGCGCGGTAGCTCGGCAACTGGCCGTAGACCACGAACACCTTGGCAGCCCGCTCGAGCGCCGCGTCGCGCTTGTCGGTCACGCACACGGGAAGGGCCGCGATCACCCGTGCGGAATCGCGTCCCGCCTCGTCGGCCGCGGCACGCAACGTGGGGACGGTGTGATCCTTCAGGGTCTGGGGTCCGGTGCACCACGTGAGGGTGCCGTCGGCCAGACGCGCGGTCACCTTCAGCATCTGCTCGCCGAGAGCCGCGATCACCACCCCGGGTCTGGTGCCACCGGGAACGCTGATGCCGCCGTTCACCCGGAACTCCTCGCCGGCGTGCGACACCGGCTTGCCCTCGAGCAACGGCATCATGACTTCCAGGTACTCGCGCATGTGACGCACCGGCTTGTCGAAACTCATGCCCCACATCGACTCGACGACCACCTTGTGGCTGAGTCCGATGCCCAGGCACAGCCGGCCCGAGGCGGCGGAGTTCACGGTGAGCGCCTGCTGGGCGAGCATCATCGGATGTCGCGGATAGGTGGGCACCACGCTGGTGCCGAGCTCGATGCGCGGCACCTCGCGGCCGATGACGGCGAGCGCGGTGAGGGCATCGTGACCGAAGATCTGCGGAGCCCAGTAGCTCGCGAAACCGTCGGCTTCGGCCCGTCGGGCCTCGGCCACCATCGCGTCGATGGTTCCGTCGTTGGATGCGCCTCCGAAAATGCCGATCTTCATGGGCCGCACCGTAGCCGTCCGGTTCCGGCCCGCCGTCATCCGCGGGGGCCACGATGACACGTCCCGATCAGGCCAAGGCCACCAGATCCAGCCAGTGGTCGCTGAAGTAGTCGACCTGGCCGTCGGGCATGAGCAACACCTTGGTCGGTGCGAGACGCTCGACGAATTCGGTGTCGTGGCTGACGAAGATGATGGATCCCTTCCACGTCGACAGTGCGTCGGCCACCGCCTCGCGACTCGGCGGATCGAGGTTGTTGGTGGGTTCGTCGAGCAACAGGAGGTTGTTGCGTCCCACCATCAGCATGGCGAGCGCGAGCTTGGTCTTCTCGCCGCCCGAGAGGGTTCCCGATTTCTGGAACACCTTCTCCCCCGACAGTCCGAACATGCCGAGCAGCGCCCGCAACTGGGTCTCGGTGAGTTGCACGCCCGATGGCACCTCGGCCCGGATGTTGTCGAGCAGTGTGGCGTCGGTGCGCAGGTTGTCGTGCTCCTGGGCGTAATAGCCCGGCTGCACCTGATGACCGAAACGGAAGTCCCCCAGATCGGCCGGGGTCTCGCCGGCGAGGATGCGCAGCAGACTCGTCTTGCCCGCACCGTTCAGTCCGAGCACCAGCAATCGTTCGCCGCGACCGAGATCGAACGAGACGTCCTCGAACACCAACGGTCCGCCGTATCCCTTGCACAGATGCTCGGCGACGATCACCGTCTCGCCACACGGTGGCGGATCGGGGAACCGAACGTTGAGGGTGCGCGACGACGAGGGCGCCTGCACTCGTTCCGATTCCAGTCGCCCGATGCGCTTCTCGATGCTGTGCGCCATCGCGGCCTTGGTGGCCTTGGCTCCGAAACGATCGACCACGGTCTGTAGTCGCTGGATCTCCTTGGCTTGCAGAGCGGCCTTGCGCGCCAGTCGTTCCTCGTCCTCGGCCCGCGACTTGCGGTACTGGCTGTAGGTGCCGCGGTACTCCACCAGGCGACCCGTGTGGTCCTCGGCCTCTCGTTCGAGGTGCAGCACGCGGGTGATCGCCTCGTCGAGGAGGTCGAGGTCGTGGCTGATCACCAGCAACGCACCCCGGTACTGACGGAGGAAGTCGAGCAGCCAGGTCTTGGCGTCGACGTCGAGGTGGTTGGTGGGTTCGTCGAGCAGCAGGGCGTCGCTGCCGGCGAAGAGGATCCGTGACAGCTCCACGCGTCGGCGCTCGCCACCCGACAACACCCCCACCGGGAGATCGAGTCGCGAAGCGGTGAGTCCGAGACCGGCGGCGATCGAGCGGGCCTCGCTCTCGGCGGCGTAACCGCCTTTCATCGCGAACTCCTCCTCGGCCCGACTGAAACGCGCCACGTTGCGTTCGCTCGCCTCGGCCTCCATCGCCACCCGCAACTTCTCGATGCGGGCCAGATCGTCGTCCACGTTGCGGCCCGAGAGCACGTGCGAGATCGCCGATCGCCCGTCGAACACCCCGGCGATGCGCGGATCCTGCGGCAGGTATCCGAAGGCTCCCTTGCGCACCACCTTGCCGGCGATGGGTTCGGCGTCGCCGCCCAGAACCTTGAAGAGACTCGTCTTACCCGCGCCGTTGCGCCCCACCAGCCCGACCTTGTCGCGGGCCATGATCGTGAAGGTCGCGTCCTGAACGACGACGCGCCCACCCACCTCCACCGACAACGAACGGACCTGAAGCATGACTACGCGGAGGGAAGACTGCTCGGCGCCGAACCACCCGGAACAGATGTCGCGGCGGGCACGGTCGTCGGGCCGGATATCGACGAAGGTGTCGACGATGAAGGCGTCGTCGATGAGGGTGTCGGCGAGGTCGACCCCGACGGGTCGGTGGTCGGCACCGAATCGGGGACACTCGTCGACCCGCCGGGGATGCTGGACCCGCCGGCCGATGGAACCGTGTTCAGTGGCGTGTCGTTCTTGAATTCCGACTTCAGGCACTCGCCGGGTTCGTCGCCCGGGGCCGAGCCGAGCGTCTTCTCCAGGATGTCGACCATCAACTCGTTGCCGGCGGTGGTCGGATGAATGCCATCGCGCCACAGCACCCCGGGCGTGGACGAGATCGCTCGCCAATCGACGAGCCAGAGGTTGTCCCGCGAGAGAACCTCCTTCTCGATGATCTCGTTCACCTGGCGCTGTTCGACTCGATACTCCGTGGTGGTGAAGATGATGGTCGGCCGAGGAGCGAGGCGGTCGAGGATCTCGTCGAGGTAGCGCTCGTACACCTCGGGATTGAGTCCGTAGTTGGTGCCGAGGAACACCGCCGCCGCATCCCAGCCGTCGTCGAGTTTGGCGTCGAGAATCTTCACGCCCAGGTCGATGAAGCGACCGCGTTCGGCCTCCACCGACACCTGCCACCCGAGCGGAACCAATCCTTCGCAAGCGTTGTTGTAGAAGCGACGCGAGATGGAGGCGAAGATCGAGTCGCCAATCATCAGGAGGCGAGGTCCGTCGGCCACTTCGCCGACGGTGAGTTGACGAATCGGAATCGACGAACCACTCGGGAACGTGGACGGAGTCGGCGGAATCGTGAGCGGCTGCATGTCGGCCGTCGGCAGGGTGCCGACTCCGACCACGAGCGCGGGAACCGAGTCGGAGGCGACCGGCGCGGCGTCGTCGGAACCGCAGGCCGCCAGCAGGAATTGGGCCGTCACGACAACGGCCACCACGCGGGCGGCGAGTCGGTAGGGGCGGCGGCGGACAAGAGGGTTCACGATGGGACTCCGAGGGACACCCCAGTCAACCAGCCGATTCGCCCGGGAGGTCGACGCAACGGGAACTCGTACCGGCGACCTGCGCGCGAGCGCGGGCCCCTGTTTCAGTCGGCCCCACCCGATCCGCGCTGCGCCCGCAGTTCGTCGCGGATCTCGGTCAACAATCCGATCTCGCTCGGGGGCGCCGCGGCGACCGCGCCAGTGGCCCGGTTGTAGACCTTCAGGATCGAGAACAGCACGAAGGCGATCGACATGAACGTCACCGCGACGGTCAGGAATGCGCCGAAGCGAATCTCGGCGTCGTTCACGGTGAGCACCAGAACGGTGTCGAAGTTGGGCTCGCCGAACGGAATCGCCACGATCGGCATGAGGACGTTCTCGACCAGAGCGGTCACCACTCCGGAGAAGGCACCGCCGACCACGAAGCCGACGGCGATCGCCAGCAGATTTCCCTTGTTGATGAAGTCCTTGAACTCCGCGAGGAAGCGTCGCATCACATCTCCTTCCGACGAGCGCGCCTCCGGCGCGCCGAATCGATCCGAATCAGGCGCAGATCGTACCGAGGTCGGATCACGCGTCGACGACGGGCGACTAACGTGACGCCGATGTCTCCCGCGGATGGCGACAAGATCGTGCCCGAGTTGTTGCTCGACCAACTCGACGCCCTGCGGGTGCTGAGAGCCGACACCGACGATGAGAAGGATCGCCTCCTCGAGCAGATCGGTGGTCGTGGGGCGGTCGAGCTGGAGATCGTCACCGAGATGGCGGCGGTGCGACCGCTGCGACATCCGGATCGGTTCGAGGAGGCCCACCGCATGTTCGTGCGCGGACTCGAGGTGCTCGACCGCAACGGACCCCGTCCCGCCCCGGTTCGACGACTCGGCCCATTGGGTCCCGTGGCGAAGTGGTTGATCCAACAGGTGACCCGGTGGATCGTGCGCAGCCACATCTCCCGGTTGCTCGGTCGGGTGGGTGGTCTGTACGAGCGTCGCGAGGCCAACAGCGCATGGGGGACACCCGAACATTCGATGCTCCGACGCTCCCGGTTGGATCTGCGTCGGGTCCAGTCGGGAATGAACGCCAAGGCTCTCGGACTTCCCGCCTTCCTGCTCGGTGGCGCCTTCTTGACCTCGATCGTCAGCGGACTGCAGAGCATCGCCCGCGCGGCTCTCGGCACCACCTCCGGAACGGTGGTCCTCGGCGTGGTTCTGTGCCTCGTGCTCGCCGCTCTGTCGTGGGTCGCGCTGTACGCGGCCGGCGTGGCCCGTCGACGCATCCGCCTCTCCACCGAACAACCGGCGCGGGCGCTCTGGGAGACCATCGGCGCCGCCGGCAAACCGCCGCGCGACGAGAGTTACAACTTCGCGGCGTACGCGATCGTTCTACTGGTGCTGTCGTGGATCGTGGTTCCGATCATCGTGTGGCAGGCGATCAGGAATTGACCGGTCGACCCTCGCTGGTCACCAGATCGTCGAATCGATTCACCCGACGCAAGGCCGGGAACGCGACGGCGAACAATCCGACGATGCCGATGGTCGCCACTCCCCCGCCGATCACGGCCGCCTGGGTGCCGAAAGCCTGCGCCGCCACTCCGCTCTCGAACGCGCCGAGTTCGTTGCTGGCACCGATGAACACGTTCTCGACGGCCATCACGCGACCCCGCTTGTCGTCGGGTGTCACCAGCGGAACCAGCGTGCTCCGGATGAACACGCTGATCATGTCGGCGCCGGCGAGCACCACCAGGGAAGCGAACGCGACCACGTAACTGGTGGTGACACCGAGCATGATGGTCGCGACACCGAACAGCGCGACCACCGCGAGAAGCGTGGGCCCCACTCTCCGGGTGACGGGTCGGGAGGCCAGGAACAGGGCGACCAACGCCGCGCCGATACCGGGTGCCGCCCGTAGCCAGCCGTAGGCGATGTCGCCGACCCCCAGACGATCCTCGGCGATGGCCGGCAGCAACGCCACCGCACCGCCGAACAACACCGCGAACAGATCGAGGGCGATGGCGGCCAACAGGATCGGCGTGCGACGGATGAAACGCAGGCCCTCGAGCGCGGAGTGGAGCGTCACCCGACTGTCGGGCGCCGGCGGCTCCGGTTGGCGCAGGAAGGTCACCCGGGTGAGTTGAATCGCGCCGTTCAGGATCAATCCCGCCGAGACCCAGTAGGCCAGCGACGGATCGACCGAGTACAGCAGACCACCCACCGCCGGGCCGACGATCGTGGCGGCGGTCCAGGTGGCCGAGTAGAGGGCGATCACTCGCGGCAGGGCGCCGTCCGGAGCCACCATCGGTGGGATCGAACGGATCGAGGGCGCCGCGAAGGCTCGGGCTCCACCGAAGCAGACGGCGATGACGAACAGGGGCCACACCGCGGTGGGCGACGACATCGCGTACAGCGCCAGGGCGATCGAACAGGCGAATTCGCCCGAGATCGCGAGCGCACCGACGGTCTTGCGATTGAATCGATCGGCGACGGCGCCGGTGAAGAGCACGAGAAGAGCCGCCGGCAGGAACTCCGCGAGACCCAACAACCCGATGTCGAGTTCGCGGTCGGTGATGTCGAAGACCTGCTTGCCGAGCGCGGTGGCCTGCAACATGACCCCGGACGTCATGCAGATCGTCGAGGCCAGCAGTCGACGCACCGGTGCGTGCGACAGGAGCCCGCGGGTGCTGTTGGCGGCGTCGGACACGACGTCCGAATCGGGTTCGGGCACGAGGATTCACCCTAGCGACACCCACTGGTCACCACCTGCTGGTCCGGTCACCACCTGCTAGTAAGGAAAGGTGACATCGCTGGCCGAACAAACCCGTTGGATGGATGCGACCGCACAGGCTCGCCTGGTCGCCGAGGGCGCCGTGAGTCCGCTCGAACTCGTCGAGGCGGCGATCGAGCGCATCGAGCGCACCGACCCCGCGCTCAACGCGCTCACCTACCGGTGGTTCGACGATGCGCGACGGCTCGCCGGATCCGCGTCTCTTCCGGCCGGTCCGTTCCGAGGGGTTCCGTTCCTCCTGAAGGACCTCTACGCGGCCGAGGCCGGCAAGCCGCTCAGCAACGGCAGCAAGTGCTACAAGGCGGCGGGCTTCGTGTCGCCGGACGACACCACGCTGGTGGCGCGCTACAAGGCCGCCGGTCTGGTGACTCTCGGACGCACCAACAGCCCCGAACTCGGCAGCGTTCCGGTCACCGAACCCGAAGCGTGGGGGCCGACGCGCAATCCTTGGGACACCTCGCGCACGAGTGGTGGATCGAGTGGCGGTGCGGCGGCGGCGGTGGCGTCCGGCATGGTGCCGATCGCCCATGCCAGCGACGGAGGAGGTTCGATCCGCATTCCCGCCGCCTGTTGCGGGTTGGTCGGGCTGAAGCCGTCGCAGGGTCGGATCACGCTCGGTCCGTCGCGCGACGAGAGCAACCTCGGTGTCGAGCATTGCGTGAGCCGAACCGTGCGCGACACGGCGCTCCTTCTCGACGCGACGCACGGTCCGGGCATCGGCGACACCGTGATCGCACCGGCCCCGGCGCGTCCGTACGTCGACGAACTGGGGGTCGACCCCGGTCGTTTGCGCATCGGTTTCCTCGACCACAGTCCGCGCGGTTTCGCCGTGCATCAGGACTGCGTCACCGGCGTGCACGCGACGGCAACCCTGCTCGAGTCGCTGGGTCACCACGTGGAGGCGGCGTGGCCGGCGATACTCGCCGATCACTCGCAGGGCAAGGCCTTCGGAGCCATGTGGAGCACCAACATGGGCATGGCCCTGCGGCGATTCGCCGAGGCGCTCGGTCGCGAGATCACCGCCGACGACGTGGAGGCCATGAACTGGGTGCAGGCGCAGTTCGCCGAGAAGGTGAGCGCCGTCGACTACGCCGCGGCACAAGCCGCCAGTGTGTCGTTCCGTCGGACCGTGCAGTCGTGGTGGTCCGAGGGCTGGGATCTACTCCTCACGCCCACGCTCTCCGAACCTCCATTGGAGATCGGCACCATCCGCAACGACCCCGTGCGTCCGATGGCTCCTCTGGCGCGCGCCGGCGAATGGGTGACCTTCACCGGTCAGTTCAACCAGAGCGGTCAGCCGGCCATCAGCCTTCCCCTCCACCGCACCGCCGACGGACTGCCGGTCGGAATGCAGTTGGTCGCCGCGTACGGCCGGGAGGATCTGCTCATCCGGGTGGCGTCGCAACTCGAGGAGGCGTCGCCCTGGGCGCACCTCACGCCGATCATCTGAACCCGGTTCGGTGACCGCGCGCTCAACCGAGCGAGCGCTCGCCCACGACGGCGTCGATCTCGAGCGGACCGTAGATGTGGGGAAACTCGTCCGGGGCACCGTCAAGTCGCTCGACCACCACCGGCGACGACAACAGCGACTCGTCGATCTCGAGCAGCACCAACTCGTCGTCGCCCAGATCGGCGTAGAAGCGCTCGCGCACCCCCCGCCACTGGTGTTCGTGGCTGCAGTGCACGTAGCCGACCTGGGCGAGAGTGAGTCCGCGGGTCGACCACGGATACGCCCCGGTGCGTCGGGCCTCGTTCCAGTCGCCGACGAGGGCGAGGTGCAGGATCACCGGGCGGTCCAACCGCCGTCGACCACGACGGTTTGACCGGTCATGAACGAGCACGCGTCGGAGGCGAGCAGCAACAGTGCGCCGTCGAGTTCGTGGAGTTCGCCCATTCGCGGGATCGGCGAGTTCTGTCGTAGGAACTCCATGCTCGTCTCGTCGTCCATCGCCACCGTCATCTCGGACGGGAACCATCCCGGGCACAGCGAATTCACCCGAATGTTGCGTCGCGCCCACTGCAGACCGAGTTCGCGGGTGAGGTTGATCACGGCTCCCTTGGAGGCGCAGTAATGAGCCTGCTTCACGGGGGCGGCACCGACGATCCCGAACATCGACGCGATGTTCACGATGTTGCCCGACCCGGCCGCGCGCATGTGGGGAGCGCAGAGTTTCGACAGGTGCCAGATGGCGGTGACGTTCACTTCCATCGCGGTGCGGAAGGTCTCGAGATCCTCGTCCTCCACGGCCACCTTGTGACCGACCCCGGCGTTGTTGACCAGGATTCGGGGCGGACCCATCGACTCGACCGTCGTGGCGACGAGGCGCTCGCGGTCGGCGGCGTCGTTCAGGTCGACGGCCACCGCCAGGGCGCCGGGAAGATCGGCCACCAGTTGCTCGAGTCGGTCGGCGCGCCGGGCCGCCACCACGACCCGCGCCCCCGCGGAGTGCAGCACACGAGCGAAATGGTCGCCCAGTCCCGACGAGGCCCCGGTGACGATGGCCACGCGACCGGCGACGTCGAAGGTGGCTCGGGGATCTCGAACGGTCGTACCGGACATGGCGGCAAGGTTACGAGCGGACGCCCGAACATTCCGATCGTGTGACGACCACTCCAGTTCGATGACAACCGGCCGAAAAGTTGCGAGGTGCTGGCATCATCGTCCTCCAGAGGTACATGAAGATGCTCACGATCCACCCCCTCGACCGTCACCACGAGATCCGACCCAGTCGCCTCGCCTCGCTCCGACGAATCCCCACGGTCGTGCTCGGCTCGGTGCTCAGTGTGATCGCCGTCGTCGTCGCGGTCGTGGTGTCGAGCACCACCGCGGTGTCCGATCTGGTGCTGGTCGTCGCCACCCTCTCGGTCGGATTCGTCGCCAGCTGGTTCAACAGCGCGTTGCCCACGCGACGCTGACCGGCTCGCGCGGGTCGGTCCGCTGCCCCTGCTCGACCTGCGAGCCGAGGCCATCGCTGTGGCACGATTCCCTGGTGGCCGCCCCTCTCGTCGTGTTGGTTCATGGTGCCTGGCACGGCGCGTGGTGCTGGGCCGCGCTCCAGGCCGAACTCGACCGACGCGGAATCGCGAGCCTGGCGATCGATCTTCCCGGACACGGCACGTCACCCTTTCCTCTCGGTGATCTGCACGCCGACGCCGAGGCCGTGGTGCGCGTGTTGCGCGATCTCGACGACCGCGGACATCGTCCACCGGTGCTCGTCGGGCACAGTTACGGGGGCGCCGTGATCACTGAGGCGGCCTCCCGTCACTCGGCGGTGGCGCATCTGGTGTACGTGGCGGCCTTCGCGCTCGACCGCGGGGAATCGGTGATGGGTGCGCTGCGATCGTTCCCTCCGCGCGACGTGGCCCTGTCGGCGGCGATGCGGGTGGTCGACGGCGGTGCGGCCAGTGTGCTCGATCCCGCGACGGCCGCCCCCGCTCTCTACAACGAGTGCCCGCCCGCGATCGCCGAGGCCGCGTTGGCCCGCCTGTCGCCGCAACCGATGGCCACCATGGTGCAGGACGTCACCGGTTCACCCCGCCAATCGATCGCGTCGACCTACGTGCTGTGCGAACGCGACCTCGCCGTGCATCCCGACCACCAGCGGATCATGGCCGCCCGTTGCACCGACACCGTGGTGCTCGACACCGACCACTCCCCGTTCGTTTCGGCCGTCCCCGAGACCGCCGATCTCATCGAAGCGATCGCGCGCCGATGAAGGTTCGTGTCGGCTACGGGTTCGGGGTCCGCACCACGCTCAACGACGACGGCTTCGGTCGAGTGGTCGACGCGCTCGAAACGTTGCGTTTCGACAGCCTGTGGTTGAGCGAGCGCATCGGCGGGGAGGCACCCGACCCGCTGGTGGGCATGGCCTACGCAGCCGGTCGTACCCGACGTTTGAAGTTCGGGATGAGCGTCATGGTGCTGCCCGGGCGCAACCCGGTGGTGCTGGCCAAGGAACTGGCGACCCTCGACCGACTGTCGAACGGACGACTACTGCCGGCCTTCGGACTCGGCGTGGCCGACCCCCACGAACAGCAGGCGTTCGGGGTCGCGCGCGAGGAGCGCGGCAAGCGTTTCGACGAGGCACTGCGGGTGCTGCGGGCGTGCTGGACCGAGGAGTCGGTCACGCACCACGGAAACTTCTTCCGATATGACGACCTGCGCGTGCTGCCCAAACCCGTGCAGACGCCACCCGACGTGTGGTTGGGAGGAATCGCCCCCTCGGAACTGAAGCGGGTGGGTCGTCTGGCCGACGGGTGGCTGCCGAGTTTCGTGACTCCCGACGACGTCGCTCGCGGCAAGTCGACCGTCGAGGAGGTGGCGGCCGAACACGGACGCGCCATCGACTCCGAGCACTACGGAGCCCTGATCCCCTACTCGCACCAACCGTTGCCCGACGCGCTCGTGCGCGGCCTGGCCGCCCGGCGACCCGATCTGGACGACCCGGCGTCGCTGGTTCCGCGCGGATGGTCGGAACTGGCCGACACCATCGGGCGATTCATCGACGTCGGCTTCTCGAAGTTCGTGGTGCTGCCGATCGTGGAGCCCGGTTCGGCGGGAGCGTGGGAGGAACACCTCGCCGAGGCCGCCGAACATCTGCTGCCTCTTCAGACCTGATCAGCCGAAGTTCGATCAGCCGAGGAGACGGACGGCTTCCTCCTTGGCCCACTTGTAGTCGGCCTTGCCCACCGGCGTGCGCACCACCTCGGGAACGAACAACACGGCCTTGGGCGCCTTGTAGTCGGCCACGAGCGTGCGCGAGTGAACGACGATCTCGTCGACCGTGGTCGCGTGATCGGGTCGCAACTGAACGAGCGCGGTCACCTGCTCACCCCAACGCGCGTTCGGCGTGCCGACCACCACGGCATCGAAAACCGCCGGGTGCTGCTTCAGGGCCGACTCCACTTCCTCGGGGTAGATCTTCTCGCCGCCCGAATTGATGCACACCGAACCGCGACCGAGCAACGAGATCATCCCGTCGTCCTCGATCACCGCGAAGTCACCGGGAACCACCCAACGCTTGCCGTCGTAGGTGGGAAACGTGGCCGCCGTCTTCTCGGGATCCTTGTAGTAGCCGAGCGGGATGTGCCCGCTACGGGCCAACTTGCCCACCTCGCCCGGCGCGCACTGCCGGCCATCGTCCGACAACACCGTGGTGTCGGGACCGGTCTGGAAACGCGGCGAGGTGAGCGGCGAGCCGTCGTCGGGACGCGCTCCCGCCGCTCCCGTCTCGGACGCGCCGAAACTGTCGAGGATCGCCACGTTCGGCAGCACCGACCGGATCTGCTCGCGCACGCCCGCCGTCAACGGCGCACCACCGTTGCCGATCGCGAACAACATCGACAGATCGAACTCGGGACGCGGATCGACCATCAGCGACTCGGCCAACGGGCGGGCCATGGCGTCGCCGATGGTGGAGATCGAGTTCACCTTGGCGTCGGCGCACAACTGCCACACCTTCAGCGGATCGAAACGTTTCTCGGTGTAGAGCACGAGGCAACCTCCCGCGGTGTAGGCGTTGCCCATGATCCACTGTCCGCCACCGTGCATCATCGGCCCGATCGACATGAGACGAGCCCGGAACGGCGACGCCGCGGCCTCCTCGCCGAGTTGCTCGACGCGCTCGATGGGGCGATTGGCCCGCGCCGAATTCATCGCCGCGAGAATCACGTCCTCGTGCCGCCACATGACACCCTTCGGCATGCCCGTGGTGCCACCGGTGTAGAGGATGTAGAGGTCGTCACCGGAACGTCCCGGAAAGTCGCGGTCGGGCGACGCGGCGGCGATGGCCGCCTCGTACTGCTCGCCCATCACGATGAGGTTGCGCAGCTTCGGCAACGCGTCGCGCACCGCCTCCACGTCGGCCGCGTACTCGGGTGCCACGATCACCGCCACGCAATCGGCGTTGTCGTAGAGATACCGCAGTTCGGCCGCCACGTAGCGGTAGTTCACGTTCACCGCGACGGCCCCGATCTTGGCGCAGGCGTAGAACGACTCGACCCACTGATGGCAGTTCTGGGCGTGGACTCCCACGTGTTCGCCGCGTTGAAGGCCCAACGACGACAGGTGATTCGCCAAGCGGGTGACCCGATCGTCGAGTTGCGCGAACGTGAACCACACCTCGTTGGTGATGAGGGCCGGCTCGTCGGGGATCGCGTCGGCGATGACCTCCAGAACGTCGGCCAACTGATTGGAGCGCGGATACGACACGTGAGCCATCACTGCTCCTTCCAGCCGTCGAGCATGTCGACGAACCCGTACTTGTGGTGCGGACCGATCGCCATGTGCTCGAAGAGTCCGAAGCCGACGTGCTCCTTGCCCTTCTCGTCGACGTAGTCGAATCGAGCCGATGCGTCCACGATGCCGAAGAGCCGCATGGCGTCCTCGGGCTTGTTGGTGTCGAGTTCGAAGTTCTGCACGACGAGGGGGCCCTGCCACTGACCGTGCCGCCAGTCGGCGTCGTAGCCGTAGCCGGTGCCGATGCCGATGTGCACGGGCACGAGTGGCTGCACCTCGAAGCGGAACGTTCCGTGATCACCCGAGGTCGAGATGGTGGCGCCGGTCGACAATCGGGTGCCCGGTCGATAGCGCAACTCGTGCTCCGGTCGACCGAGATGGTCGAACGAGCCATCCGGCCGAATGCGCACCGCTTCCTCCATGATCCGACTGCCGTCGGCCCGTTCCTGCATGATGAAGACCACCGAGTGATCGTCGAAGCGAACCGGTGTGTAGATCCAGAACCAACTGAACGGGTTGCTCGCCCGGATTCCCTGGGGTTCGCTCTCTCCCACCGGGCGGATACCCCACGAGCGATCGCGCGTACCCCACCAGTCCGTCGACGTCAGGGCGATGGTCTCGCCGGCGACCGTCAACGAACCGTCCCAACCGCCGGTCTGCGCGAAACGCTGGCTGTCGAAGATCGTCCGTCCGTTCTCGCGGATGTAGTGGCGGGGCTCCTCGAAGGCGGGCATGGCGCCCGTCCACGTGGCGTCGAGCGTGATGCCCCATTCGTTGTCGTCGCAGCGCACGCGCAGTCGCTGCAGCGGCTCGACGATCTCGATCGACAGTGGTCCGACCGTTGGACGCAACCGATCCGCACCGTCGAGAGCCCGCGAGGCCCGCACGACGCGGTGGTGGCCACCGCGGAACACCAGCAGGAACGCGTCCATCACTCCGAGATTGGGGTACACGCCAAGACCGAACACGAACATGCACGTACCGCTCTTGTCGAACCCGTTGAAGTAGTAGCGGTCGTAGAAGTTGCGGTCGCTGGTGGCGACGTGCCGCATCGGTTCGGGTGTCTGGTGGATCGGATAGTCGTCGAGATTGGTGATCATGGATGCTTCTCCTTGCGCCGCCGTTGAAGAGTCGTGATGTTGAACGTCGCGAACCGGATTCTCGGGATCAGATCGTGGTGACGAGCGGTGCCACGTCGCGGGCGAAGGCCGCGATCTGCTCGCACATCTCGTCGCTCGATCGAGCCTTGAACCGAACCTGCAACTGGTTCACCCCTCGCGCGGTGCCGGCCAGGATTCGATCGGCGATCGACTCCGGCGATCCGGCCAGGGTGGCCTCCCCCACGTCCCACGACGGTTCGCCCACGTGGATGAATGGGGTGATGTGTCCGATCATCATCGACCGGTCGGACCGTCCCGCGCGGTCGCGCTCGGCGTTCAGCGCGTCGACCATGTCCTGGTTCGACGGGCCCTGCGGCAGCCACCCGTCGCCGAGTCGAGCCGCTCGCTTGATGGCCACCGGACTGGAACCGGCCACCCAGATCGGCGGTCGTGGCGTCTGCGCGGGCCGTGGACGGGCACCGAAGCCGTCGACGAACTCGTTCTCGAGGGCCGCCGCCAGTTCGGGAATGCCACGTTCCATCGCCTTGCCCCGACCATGGAAGTCGACCCCGAGGTGCGCGAACTCCGCTTCGACGTGCCCGGCCCCGACGCCAGCGATGGCGCGTCCACCACTCAGATGATCGAGGGTGGCGAACTGCTTGGCCGCCACCCGTGGGTGCCGGTACGGCAGCACGTACACGTGGGTGAGCAGACCCACCCGCGAGGTGATTCCGGCCAACCAGCCGAGGGTCGCGATGGGGTCGGCCCAGTGGGTGCCCATTCCGCCCACCACCGACTCGGGCAACGCCACGTGATCGCACACACCCACGTACGCGTACCCGTTGTCGTCGCAGGTTCGAGCGATGGAGGCCAGTTCGGCCGGTCCGGCGGTCTTCTCCCACTCGGCGACGAAGTACGAACTCTGAGCCTGGACGGGCAACTGCATCCCCACGATGCGGCGACCGTCGGGCACCGCGATCATCCCCCTCGCATCGGACATGACGAAACATTAGGCGACCTGTTCGACCCCCACTAGGGTCGGGACGTGGAACGCGGGGAGAAGTGGGGCTACGTGCTCGCGTGTGTGGTGTTGGTGTTCGGAGGCGCGTTGTTGCGCACCCCGATTCTCAACTGGATCTCCGGTCCGGCCATCGTGATCGGCTCGGTGGCCCTCACCACCTGGTTGTCCGGTCGCCGATCGAGGTCGAATCCCGGGGACGCGGGGGGTTCGAGCGGTCGCACCCAGAACACGGAGTCGGCGACATGAGTTGGGCGGCCCACGAACTCGAGTCGTACGTGATGCAGAAGCACACCAAGCAGAAGGTGAGCTATCTCGCGATCCTGATCGGTTGTCTGCTTCCCGACCTGTTCACCAAGTTGCCCGTCTACGGACTTCAGATCGGCGACATGACCCTCATCAAGGTCGCCGAACCGTGGAAGTACCACCGTGGCTGGCCGGGTGTCGGTCCCACCCACTCGTTGCTCTTCATCGCCGTGGCCACCCTGCTCTTCCTCGCCTGGAAGAAGAATCGCGCCTGGGCGCTCGGCCTCTTCATGGGTGGCGTCGCCCACGTGCTCACCGATTGCTTCGACTCGGTGGGCACCATGCTCTTCTGGCCCTTCACCACCCAGCTCTACTCGACGGGCATGTGGGCCTACGCATCGCAAGCCGGTCGCTACGGTGACGCCAGCGCCTACTACTCGAGTTTCGGTGGAGTGTGGGATTTCATCTGGCTGTGCATCGCCATCGGCGGGCCGAAGGTGTTCACTCGCGACTACTTCTTCGCGACCGTGGTACCGGCCGATCCCGCGTGGGGTTGGTTGAAACGAAAATTCGGTCTCACCGAATCGGTGATGCTCGCCGTCTACCGCGCCTACTTCGTGTACGGCGCGTGTCGCATCTTCGGTTGGTTCATCTGGGCGCGCCTGTTGAACCCGGAGCGTGGCACCCAGACGCTCGATTGGTCGTGGGGTGGACCCGACTGGGTGGAGAAGGCTCCTCGCACCCAGAGCGCCGACACCTGGGCCGGCTTTTTCGCCCAGACCGCGATCGGCGCGGTGGGAGTGGCGGTCAGCGGCTGGTTGCTGTGGCGACTGATCGGTCGTCGTCTGTGGGCTCGGGCGACGTAGTCGCCGACGGGTCGTCGACCACCGGGTTCCCGGTTCGTTTCTTCACCCACCACGCGCGCGCCGCGATGGCGGCCACCGGCACCGCCTGCAGTCCCGAGAAGCACACCGTGCACATGCCTCGACCCTAACCCGCGTCGCCCGACGCGCCGAGTTGGATCTCGACCCGCACCGGCCAATGATCGCTGGCCCACGGCCCGGGCGGGTTCTCGTGCACGATCCGCGCCGACGTCACGACGGGAAGTCCGTGCACCAGCACATGGTCAATCCGGGTTCCGTCGACTCGGCCCGTGAACGCGTGATGCGTCGCCACCCCGGATCCGGACGGGGGTAGCGACATCAAGGCGTCTCGGAAGCCCGCCGCGAACAAAGGTGCGACCGCGGGATCGTCGATCGTGCAGTTGAAGTCGCCGACGACGATCGCGTCGCCGTGGAGCCACCCGACCATGCGGCGCACGGCGTCGGGCCGCGCCGTCGACGACTGCTCGTCGAGGTGGGTGTTGGCGACGGTGACCGATCTCTCGCCGACGACGACCGTGGCCGACAGCAGGCATCGTCGGAAGCGGGCGTCCGGGTGTCGACCCGGCCGATCAGGGGTGTCGGTGAACCAGCGACACTCGTGCGCCGTCACCTCACCCACGTGGCGACGGACCGCCAGCACCAGATGCTCACCCCGCCGTCCCCCGTCGCGCGACACCGCGATCACCTCGAAGGCCGACGCCAATCGTCGACGCAACCAACGCAACTGACCCGGACGAACCTCCTGCAGGGCCAAGACGTCCGCCTCCAGCGACTGGATCACCCGCCACGTGTTGGATCGCCGCAGCCACCAGATGTTGCGACCATCCGGACCCCGCCCGTTGCGAATGTTGAACGTGGCGACGGCCAACCGGGTCACGGGGCCAGTCTCCCCCATCGTCCCTCGTGGCAAGGACTTTTCAAGAAAGTGCGAGATCCCGCCCCGGACCTCCTCATGTACGGCGCCGCAGCGATGCGACACCACCACGACCGAGAGGACCCAACAGTGAAACTGTTCACCAAGATCACCATCGGCCTCCTCGCCGGAGCCACCTTGGCCGTCCCGGCCGCCGCCACCTCGGTGAACGCGGCCAGCAACCAGGGCAACGCACCTCTCACCGGCCAGCTCGTTGATGTCAGCACGGGTCGGCCGATTGCCGGCGTGACCCTGACGGTCACGTCCACCCTCACCCGCGCCTACCTCGGTCGCGACCTGCGCGTGGTCACCGATGCGAACGGTCGCTTCAGCGTGAACGCGGTTGCCATCGACAACGGCTACTCGATCTCGCTGTCGAGTCCGCGTTGGTGCGGTGGTCGGGTGCAGATCGGCCAGCCGAACCTCGCCGGTCTTCAGCCGCGACTGGTGAACTACGCCGGCTTCGTCTCGAAGGTCGGGTCGAAGTTCGGTCCGCGCGATCTCGGTTCGATCGCCGTGCGCCCGGTCGCCATCGGCTGCTGACCGATCGATTCTCACTCCCCCGAGAGACGATGAAGCCCCGGTCGTCGACCGGGGCTTCACTCGTTCGTCGATCAGCACCTCGGTCGTTGACGAGTCTCACGATGTGGGAAATCATGGGGCATGCCATCGCAAGCAGTCCGAGTCCTCCGCGTTGTTCTCACCGTCACGGTGTTGGCCCTCGGCGCTCCGGGTTGCGGTGGAGATTCGGACAACGGCGTGGCGTCGGCGGGCGGTTGGCCCGAGGAAGTGCGCGCCAACTTCCTTCGCAGTTGCGTGGCCAGTGCGGAGGCCGCGGGCCTGACCGAGGG
>Ga0169931_10005843_pt1 | contig 18691 bp, 20 predicted proteins | sample Kivu_15m_20L_FD_129675 | JGI IMG/M metagenome (GOLD analysis project Ga0169931, IMG submission 129675) | Freshwater microbial communities from Lake Kivu, Western Province, Rwanda to study Microbial Dark Matter (Phase II) - Kivu_15m_20L... | ecosystem: Environmental > Aquatic > Freshwater > Lake... | reverse complement strand
TTAGTATATTTTAGTTTGAATCTTTATATTGAACATTTTTTTGATGAATATTGATATATGTTTCTATTTTATTAAATTTATATTGAAAATTTTTACTGCTTAATTATGTTTTATTTAATCTAACAAGTATAACCTCACGTATAGTTTAAATTTTTCTTTCTTCTATAAATGAATTCACGCAGGATAGAAGAAAGATATAAATTTATATTTTTCTGTTGTCTCGTTATACTTAAAAATAAATGTAGATGCATATTCAACATCATAATAATCAACAGGAATTTCTAATTTGTCACATAACACCTGAATTCCAAAATAATGTGTGACAAGAATCATAACATCAAAATTTTTTCTATGTAAATAATAAAGCATGACAGAATCAAGAGTATTTTGAAATCTTGTGATACATTTGTTTGTACTCTCGGGATATTCAGGAAGTCTTGTAATTGATTGATTAATGATTACATCACACATAAACTCCTTTAGAAAATATTCTTTTTGACTATTTTCTAATTTATTACTTTTTCCCATATTATCATTATCCAAATTAAGTAATTTATAATATGACAAAAACTCACTGGGACTGTTTCTAAACCAGTTTTTGGAAATAAACTCAGACAACCCATTCTCTATATATATCGGGATGTTTAATCCCATTCCATTCTTGATGTACTTCGCAGTTTGTAAAGTTCTTGTAAACGGAGAAGATAACAATACAATTTTCTTAGCGTCTGATTTATATTCATATGTTTCTTCTGCAAATTTTGCTTCTAAAATTTGTTTTAGCCTGTTCCCAGCTTCATGTGCCTGATTCTTCCCTTCTTCTGTTAACTCGGGATCCATGATATTGCAAGATTGATTAAACTCTACTAAGTCTGATCTTTCACCATGTCTCATGATAATTATGTATCTTTCCTTCACGGGAGAGGAATTTTTTTCTCCATTCATAAATATTTTTACTAATACGTAGTTTTTAAAAGAATATTATTTACAATATTATAATTATTAAAATATTTTTAAAAATTAATATTTATATAATTGTATTAAAAATTATATTTCAAATTAATTAAAAGTGAAATGGACTACTCGACATACAAAAGGATCAATGATGAAGATGGTTCAATGAATGCAGGAAGATTAGCACAGAATCTAGATGGGGGTAAAGGTAAGAATATATATAATGATATTTTTATGTTACTAGTGGAAAAAAGAAAAAGAAGATCGAAACACGTGCAAGAAGGAAGAAGTTTCCAATGCGAATGCGGTAAATCCTATCTGAGCCAACCTGCCTTGAACAATCACAGAAATACTAAACACAGAGAATCTGAACAAAACTGTGAAAAAAGACCAAGGGGACGACCTAGAAAATATGTAAGAATTTTTTATAAATTTATAGCTAAATTATGATCCTAAGCCATTCGAAAACGACAACAGCAGATTTAACCAATTTTTCGAAAAAGATTCTCGTTCAAACAAGGAAGGAAAACCCTATGACGTGAACAGCGAAATTATCCCTGTGGTATACGAAGATATCTATGCAAAATATGGAGCAAAATGTTTCATTTGTCTTAGTGATTCAAGCGACCACCCTCTGTTTAAAAGATTCTTAAATGGGAATCCGATCTCAACCGAAGAAGAAAAAAACAAAAAGACCTGCGATGAAGTCTTTTATGAATACCTCAACTATGCAAAAAGTTCTACCAACAAGGATTATTTCATTCTTACCATGAAATTTGTGGTCTTAATGCGTGAATGCCTGAACATCTCAAGACAAAAAGAAATCGACTCCAGCAATGGAAATGGCTCTACTTCCTGGAGAGAATACACCTCCTTCGTTAATCCAGAAACTGTCCCTGAGATCTGTAATGAATTCGTGACTGAGTTTTTGGAGAACAATGATTATTTTGGAATTCCTTCAGATTATGAAAGGAATGAAATCATTGAGTTAATCCAACATTTTTGTTTGTGGTTGTATCAAAACGGATACACTCAATCTAGATTAAGTTTAGTTTCATAGAATTTTTATTTGATTAGAATTGATTTTTGATAAATTAATAAATAATGATGATTTATAATATAAAATAATTTTAAATCTTTCTTATCATATTAATAGATAAAATATTTTTTTTTTATTTTTAACATGAAAATATTCTATTTCAACAAAGGTTTTCTTTGTTTGAAATTTCTTTTGAATTTTTCTAGGTTAAATCTAGAATCTCCTTCATTTTGTTTATTTTCCTCTATATTTTCAATATGATTTTCTTCCTTGATTTCAGACTTTTCATTTTCTCTCTTTCTTTTTTTATTGATTATACTACTCTGTTCAAATTTCTTTTCGATGAAGTTAGTTTCTCTTTTAGCCTGAGCAATCTCCGCGTTCAATCTTTGTTCTCTAACTTTTTTGTTATGATTCATTTTTTCTATTAAATGATGCCATTTGAATTTGTGAAGATATTTAATTGTCCACAACTCCTCACGAAAAGGTAAATTTCTTTTTCCTCCAAAGGGTTTGCCATTCATTTCGAACTCTGCAAGTTTAGCCATTAGTTTATTAGAAAATTCACCCCAGCCTTCTTTGAATATTTGTTTCTTATTAGACTTTTTCTTTGTTTCACCCAGTGACTCTTTATTCTTCGGAGCTAAGTAAATTCTTGTCAGTCCATAATTTTCTAACTTCTCTCTCAAAAATTTAACAGTCATGCCTTCAGGTATGTAGGAGATATAAACAACTCCGCTTTTTCTTACTTTTTCTTTGTAATCTTCGATATTTTCTTTTGAAATTGGGACGTTTTCGCCTTCAGGATCAAACACGAGTTCATCAATATGGTTCTCAGAATTGACTGAGTTGACTGCGTCTTGTTCTTCGTCGCTGGAATTATGATTAGATTCGAATTCGTCTTTATTATCTTCTTTTTTATAATTATTATCACTATCATCGATTTCATTTTGAATTTGTTGAAGTTTTTTGGCTGAACTCATTTTTTAAATAAATGAATATAAGGAATAAATTGAAATAAATTTATATAATAAAATAACATAAGAAATTATTACCTATTTCATATAGATAATAAAGGAGGGATTGATATAATATTAAATGTAATTGTAATTTTTACACACTTATAGGATAAAATTTACAAAAATAAATTTATATGAAATTACACATGGTGGGTTATATAATATTATTTCATTAATATTCATAACTAATTAATTAAAAATTTTTATCTGATTCATAAATTATGGCTATGTATCTAATTTAGTATAAGTATAGGTACAGTTTTATAATTTTCTTTCATCAAGAATGGTCTGAATCAATTGCTGATTGTATTTCATCAATTCCTCGTTTTGTTTTTTGATGTCGTTAATTACTTTTAAAGCATCTTTAAGATTTTTATCCTCTCTTCCCTCTGTGATTCTATATACAAAATATTTTAGACAATAATACACTAATAAAATAGAAAAGAAATACAAAATTATCTTTCTAAATTTTCTTTTTATCCCTAAAGTGAAATAATGTTTAATATCTGATAATGGGGTGGATTTAGCTTTTTTATAATAAGAAGAAAATTTTTCTCTTGTGATCATTTCTTTATAATTACTAGCTTTCGAATTATAATATCTCCAATAATCCTGTCTATTCTGCCAAATTTCTCTCATTTTTATGTTAAGATTATAAAACTTCTGCTTGTAAATTGGAAATTTAACAAACTTATTAAACTTCTCATAATTCTTATCAAACAAAAAACGAAATTTAGAGAAATTTAATTTATTTGCAAATTTATTAAAATTTGAAGGATCGAAAAATTTGGATTTACCGGAATGTCTTTTTGCTTTATTCTCGATTTTTTTAAAAAATGAATCATAATTTTTTCTAAACTCCGAGTAAACTTTCTCGTCTCTATATTTAGTCATATGTTTCATAGTTTCTCTATTAATTCTTGTGAGATAAATTCCCGCTTTGTGATAAGCTGCAATCAAGGCTTTTATATTAATTAAATTGACTACACTCAAAGGTAAATTTTTTATTGTTCTTGCTAATTTTGTTGAATTGAAATTTCTTATGTCTAAATAATTGTTTGAAATTTTGACTATTAAATCTTTTATTGATTCGATTATAGAAAATGCAGAGTTCTTCACATATTTTGCTAGAGTATTTGCCTTCTCATTTATTTTCTTTGTAAGCGGATTATTTGTATCTTCCTTGTTTATCATCCGGATTGTCTGAAATTTTCTTTTAGAAAGCTTCTCTACTCCTTCCATAAATTTCCTTTTTAATTCATCTTTCCAAAAATATGGATTGTATTTCATGCTGTCTGGTATTGTTTTGTTTGAGATATTAATTTGTTCTCGAGTTTTTGTCTCAGCAAATACCTTATAATCGATTTTCATTTGATGTATTTTATTTTGGAGTTGTTTGGCTGATTTCATTATTTTGTTTCCTAAATTAAAGGCCATAATGAATATATATTTTTATTTTTAAGCATATTAATATTCTATAGAAAATAGTATGTAGATGATTCGATAACAAATATAGATATAATTATTGTTTTTAATATTGTGCTTATTTATAAATGCATAGGTTCATTTCACATATAATTATATATGTTGTGGAATCTGCAATTTTTAAATTCGTTAATAATTTATATGATCTTCAATCATTTTATCACGAATATAACATACTCAATTTTAATAATTAAATTTTCATCTTCTTTTGCTTCATATTCTTCTCTGTTTAATTTATCAGCTGGCAGATTAACGCATATCGCACAAAATAAATAAGATGTAGTTAAATTGAACATAAATTGTGAGGGATCCGTCTTTTCATTTGTCACAGTAACTGAAAAATTGATTATCAAACCAACTATACACCCCATAAACAGCTTATTCCCTATTGCATGAGATTAGCTGACAGGAAATGCGAATTCGCACAGATATTCTAGAGATGGACCCAAATGTATATGACAGAAAAATCAAAAAGGATATAAGTTAAATACACTACGCTCATCGATCCAATATAAAGAGTGTAATACAAGATAATAACTGAAAAAGCAATTTCTAAGAAAATGTAAAAAATAATTCTCTTTATACCTAAATATTTTCCTGGCTATATACGAAAAACAGCACTTACTTATTCCACTTCACAAGTTAATTAATAATCGAATATTTATATTTGAAATTCCGAAAAATTAAAAGGAGCTATGATGTGATAAATCATAGAGATAATCGCAATAAAATTTCCCAAGCCGATTTAAAAAGCGAGTATGAGAATTTTATAATTTTTATTTTTAATTAGAATATTGAGAGATTTGCAGAAATCTTCTCTTTTCGATTGGGCAGATTTTGACTGAAATTAATGGGTCTTTCTCTGAAATAAAGCATAACAGAAATAGAAAACAAAGTGTAAGTAGATTCGAAAAAAAAAATAGATCTTTCATATTTTGGATTATATCATCAATTTTAGATATATGTTTATCAGGCCAGAAGATAGATGTTAAAAAGAAGCCAAAACTTAGGCCGAAAATATAAGATGAAGACATAAATGAAGTCATCTTAACCCTGTTTTCTTGTGTGAACCACATTTTAGAGACTTTTGAGACGCATTTTCTAATGAAAGGACCTCCAATCGCCATTAAAGTCTGTTCAAAAACTAAAGATAATCTTTATTTATCACTAATCAAATCCAACCGCCAATTATTTTAAGTAATAGCCGGGTGAAATAGAAAGTTTAACACCGGATTTGTCAATTAATTAGCCAATAATTAAATAAAATATAATAAGAGTACAAGAACTGTTTATGTACGATTTTGTAATATCTGTTAAATTATATTATTTATAGTGTTTCTGAAATAGGACTAAGTGTTGTACTAATTGCTGCTGAGATACCATTAGAAATTAAGTTTAAAAGTGCTATCTTATATGCGAAAATATCTTCTTTATATCCTTGACGAGGTTTAAGGAAAATTTCAGAATTTTTTTAATGAGGCTTTCGATATTATTATACATTTATAAATTAACTTTTATTTAATTAAAAAAGATGATGATGATGATGACTTACGAGATTGTAAAACAAAAATCTATAATGTAAAATGTATTATTCATAGTGACATTATCATAAAATATGTAGTATTACTATATTTTCATAAGATATTATTTTAATATAATATTTAATAACCCACTTCTCAATAAAGAAAGAAATCATAAAAAAAATAAAAATTACTTCCAACAAATTATTATTTTATTTTTACAATTAATTATTTTTCTAAATTGAAAATTACTTAAAAATTTAAATTTAAATCAAAATGAACTCATTCAACGACGTTATGATGAAAGAATACTCAAGCAACAATGCAGTTAATGTACAGACAGGTCAGAACAATTATGACTCTGTCCCGAAGATCAGAGTAGTCGTAAGAAAAAGACCTTTGAACAAAAGAGAAATAAATAAAAGTGAGATGGACATTATAGATATAAGAAATGGCAATTCCGTTGTAGTAAAAGAGCTAAAGTAAGTAATGTATTGAATTTGTTTAAATTTAGAACAAAGGTAGATCTTACAAAATATGTAGAAGAACATAATTTTACATTCGATATGGCTTACGATGACACAACAACAAATGAGCAGATTTATTTAGATGTAGTCAGACCTATGATAGAAGCAGCCTTTAACAAAACAAAAGTTACATGTTTCGCCTACGGTCAAACGGGTAGTGGAAAAACATTCACAATGATGGGACCGGGGACCAACTCTTTAGAAATGGGTACCCCTGGATTGTATTTGCTTAGTGCTTTTGACATTTTTTCTTATCTCGAATACGAATACTACAACCATTTGGAGATCTGGGTTAGCTTTTATGAAATTTATTGTGGAAAATTGTTCGATCTTTTAAATGATAGAGCTTTACTTACTGCAAGGGAAGATGGTAAACAGAACATATGTATTGTCGGATTAACTGAAAAGCAAGTTTCAAATTTAACATCTATGATGCAGTTAATTGATTATGGGTTAAAAGTTAGAACGGTTGGAATTACTGGAGCTAACTCAGATTCCAGCAGATCTCATGGGATCATTCAAATTTCAATAAAAGAACCTAATGGTAATCCTCATGGGAAAATTAGTTTTATTGACCTTGCAGGAAGTGAAAGAGCTGCTGATACTATAGATACGAATAAGCAGACTAAAATTGATGGTGCGGAAATCAATAAATCATTACTTGCTTTAAAAGAATGTATAAGAGCACTTGATCAAGACAAGAAATATACACCATTTAGAGGAAGCAAACTCACCTTAGTGCTAAGAGACTCTTTCATGGGTAATTGTAAGACGTTGATGATAGCAAATGTGTCTCCTTGTTTGACTTGTTCGGAACATACACTTAATACCTTAAGATACGCAGATAGAGTCAAAGAGTTAAGAGGAAGGGACAATAAAGACGTTAAGACAAACGATAATATAAATTGTGAAAATGCAACTAAGGATCCACAGGAAGTGCTGGCCAATTTGCTGATGATGCCTAGACAACATGGTATTATATTTATTTTAATTTTAGGCAAGACTATTAAATATAATGTTGATAAGAACAATAATCCAATAAGAAGCTCTTTTTCGGGGCCTTCAATAACCAATACAACAAACTACAATTCGAACAATCCAAATATGAATCAATCAAAGATCACAAATAATTTAAACAATAATGTCCAATCGCTGGTAAACAGAAAAGTCGTATCGAACAGCAACGTTAATAATATTAACATTAATTTCAACCAGAATCAAAACCAAATTCAGATAGGGTCTAATCAGACATCTAACGCAAAATCCAACAATAGTGTTAACAATTACAATCAGACTCTGAACAAAGAGAATACCAACAACAATATCGAAAATCAACTTTTTAATCTTCTTAATAATAAAACTGCGAAGACTAAGAATACGAATGAAGTAAGTGCAGGTAATAAAATCACAAATAGCAATCCCAACAATCTCATCAACACTGCACTCAATAACAACATCAACAGATTTCCTCCACAAATTACACAAGTCAACACCCAAATCCAGCAGAATAATCAATCGAACACCCTCGCCTATCCGCCACAAGCAAATCAACAAGGAAATTCAAACGCAAACAATTTCTTAGCCAATTACAACTCCTTTACAAACAAGCAGAGAAACTCACTAACAAGTCAAGCCAGTCACTTGTCAAAAAGTCCTTCTAATAATGAATTCAGCGAAGAAGAATTGCAAAAATTATCAGAACGACATGAGAAGCTTATAAACAAAATTTTAATTGAGGAAGAAAGTTATATAGAAAATCACAGAAAGCACATTGATGAGATTGTGGAAATAGTCAAAGAGGTAACTATTCATATAAATAAATTTACATAGGAAATTAATCTAGTCAATGAAGTCGAAAAACCAGGTAGCGATATTGAATCATACATCATCTGCATGGAGAAAGTATACAACCAACAACTAGAAAAAATTAATTTTATGAAAACTAGACTCATTAATTTCAAAAATTTGTTAAAAGAAGAACAAGAAGTCTCACAGAGATTTGTAAGATTAAACGAGATGATGGGGAGTATCATGGCTGACTCGTTCAATTGCAATAGTCAAAGTAATTATTCAAAAAGTGAAGATTTAAACAATTACGATGAAGGTTATTGAAGAAATTCATAATCAATTAATTTATTTATTGTTATAATTCATTATTTATTATATTTTAATTATACTAGTAATTGTTTTAAACTTAATAAAAAAGAAAATAGCTTATAAATTATCATTTTAGAGTCTTATTTTTTTCTAAAAATTTTATAGAGCTCGTAAATTAGTTTTAGGATTATTTTGGTTCATGTTCATTAAATTCATATCCATATTAATCTGACCCATGTTTTGATTATTAGGAACGATTCCTTGTTGTTGCTGCCCTTGATTGGGATTCATATTTTGTGACAGAGGAATTTGATTGTTCATATTGTTTACACCCGTATTTATATTATTCATTCCCATCAGATTGTTACCATTACTAAAGTCAATGCTAGTATTCCCTATATATTATAATTTTATTTTACATCCTTTAACTCTCCCACCTAAAAATCCTCGTGGGTTTCTTGAACCAAAATTATTTCCGTTATTGTATCTTATTTTATGAATGTTGATTTTCCCATCAGCTTCATTCTCAATCGAGTCTAAAGAATTATAGTCTGATCCTGAAGGATTTGAGTTAAATCCATTTAAATTCGTAGTGAATGTATCATCCATGTATTCCTTTATATTTTCTACTTCTACAGGGAATATTTTTTCACTATAAAAACTGAGATTTTCAGGAGATGAGCCTGGACATCCGAGTCCAATACATGGCCTATTTTCTACAATAGAAGTTTTGGCAATTAATCTTGCTTTTTCAGATATCTATTTATGATAAATGTGAGTTTACTTACATTAACCATATTTTTCCTTGCGAACAGCGCCTTCAACGAGGCCTCTTCCATTTGCTTTGCTGCTTTTACAGCCTCGTTTTCAGAATTAACAACATCGTTACTATACTTTATTATCATGTCAAAGTATTTGGTTATTTTTTCTGAATGTGTTTTAAGACTAGATGCAAGCTGTTGATCTTGTAGAGCCTATAATACATAACATCTTTTATTAATTATTTTTATACTTTTTTCGCAGCGATTTCGTGAATAAGTGAAACTGGAGGACATTTTGGGCACGAAACAGGAGGAGCACATGGACAAGTTGCAGGGTTTCCATAAGCTCCTATTGGAGGTTCTATCAACCCATTGCATGGCCTGCATCTAACTTCCGTGGCACAAGGACATGGTATGGGCCTAATCTGTTGTTGTTGTATGTATGTATTGGTTGCCGTTAATCGTGGCTGAATGATAGGCGAAGACATCATTGGACTTGGTTGAACCATTCGATTAACTGACATGGCAATTCTTCTATCTCCTATAGTATCCTCTAATCGCTTTACCGTATGAGGTATTATGTATGGTTGCTCTCCCTTATTTTCGGAAACTTGATATTTTGCTCCCTCTACATTTTGTAAATAATACTGCATACTTTCTTGTTCACATTTGCATAATTCGAATATAAGAATTATAATTTTTAAGAAAATAAATCGTTTATGGTCTACCTTCATTTGATTAATTAAAAATTTAATTTATAATTATTTAATTTAATTAAAATACAAAAATTAATTTTTGTTTTGAAATGTGTGTGATTTTTATTCAATAATAGTTCAATGAGTTCCTATGGTCGAACTTTAATACCTTGATATTTATAAATAATTGTCTTTTGAATTGAGAATTATTTTTATTTATCATTAATTTTAATTAATATTTATACAATTTAAGTATTTCTTTTAGTTTTACACTTCTTTTTTTTATTTTGATTTAATTTAAAAAAAAAATGAATAAGGATATAGTATTCAACAAAATAGAAGAAGAATTTTACAAATATTTATTCGAATCTCACAAGAAATCCTTTTCAAATTATATAGATGGAAGGGAAGTAGCTGGTTTATTCATGAAGTCAAATTTAAATAAAGTAAGAAGTAAACGAATAAAAATTTTAGGAAATTTTAAAAAAAATTTGGGAATTTTCTGCATTTAGAAAAGAAAAAGAATTAAACATTCAAGAATTTTTTCTAGCTTGTCGATGTGTGAAATTATGTCAACTAGGTAAAATATATATCTTTAAGTAATATAAGAAATTCCGATTTCTGAATACAATTTAAAATCCATCAACAATGATAATAGGCTTCCTAAATTCACTGGGATCGATTTTAATATTTCTCAATCCAAAATAAATGATGATGACGATGAATTTATAGAAATCGAAGAGAAACAAGAAACATTAAAGCCGAATGTGACAATAATTCAAAATAATCATTTGACTACCTCCTCTCCAGATTCAAATCTTTTAATGAATGATTTGAGTAATTTTAATATTCAACAGTCTGTTGCTAAAAAGGCAGAGCTGAATCCCAGTTTAAATACTATGATGAATGATAATAACCCCAAACCCAGTGTTAATATTCCTAATATATCGCCATTAGTTGAAAATGACAAGAAAAAGAATATCGAAGATCTATTTGATTTACTGAATCCTAACGAAGAAAAACCGAAAACTCTCAATGAAGAAAATAAAAACCAGAGTTATAATAATATTGTTCACAATAATACAGATTCTTTGAATTTTATTAGTCCCGCTAACTCCCTACAGATTGGTACTAGCAACATACCTAGCATCACTTCCAACTTTGAAATATTCAATCTAAACCAACAAGGTCAGACAAATAATACACACATTAGTATTGATTTTAAATCTCATCAAACGAATTCGAATGCTAACATTCTGAATGACAATAATAACTATGACGATGAAAACGAGTTCGTTGACATCGAAGAAAATACACAAAACGATTATCCTGAGAGCATCATACCCTCTATTAATTTACCTGTGGAAAAGGACATGATTCAGGACCCTAATAAACTATACAACTTTAATTCAAATCATTTTGATTTAGAGAAAATTTATGTAAACAATTCAAATGCGAATATCAATAACGATGTAAATATCTTACCTCAAACCAAGGAAGACAAGCAAATAGACTTCCAAAAAATATTGTTAGATAATAAATTTCAACCTCAGAAAAAGATTGAAGAGGAAGTGAAGAATGAAAATACCATATCCTATAATAATAATATTCCTAAATCTAATTTTTTACTAAGCGTTCAGGATAAGCAGGAAGAGAAAACTATTACAACATTAGATGATCTCTTGAATATAGTAGATGTTGATTTGAACCCTAAAACAAAAACGGAGGTATCGGAGCCTGAAATTTCAACAACCCAGAAACAAAATGATTATATAGATGGAATAACTTTTAGTCAAACATTCCAAACTAATAAAATCGAAGAGAATAATTTGAGAGAGAATAAGGAAAATTCTAATAAAAATATAATGAATGAAGCAATTTTTAATCCAGTCGTTGAAGATGAATTTTGCGAAGTAGAAGAAACTCCAATCGATCACAAAGAAGATCAACAGATTCAAAATACCAACACGAATGAAAATATATTAATGGGATCGCAACTTCATTTTATTAATCAAGAAACAGATAAGGAAAAGCGACAAATTAATCTTCAAAATCCAGAAATCCTCATTGATTTATATCCTCACAATGATCACAACAATAAAGTCTCTATAATCAACTACACACCGGAAGACTTTTTGAACGATTTTAAAAAAGAGCACAAGCATGCTGACGAAAATGAGGAATTCGAATTTACAGCAGTGGTAAGATTACAAATTATAAATTTATGATTAAAGGAAGAAAACATCGACGAATCAATTCCTAATCAGATTTTGCAAACACATTTAGAAGGAAATATCGATTATCTGGAATATATCTTAAAACATAAATTGATAAAAGTATCCTTAATAGAAAAATTCAAATCAAATCTGAAAAAATTCACATTGGCCTCTATTTCAACAATTAATGAAATGAATGAAAAGGCTAATAAAATATATGACTTCATAGTTTCGACTTCAATTAATAAATATAAATTCGAGAATGACTGGAAATTAGACAATTTCATAAAATCACTCCAACAGATTTTTATCATAGGATGTAAAATTTTTACCTTATTAACTGAGAATGAAAAATTAAAAGGAGATCTGAATGATAGCTTAATAAAGGTTAGAGATTTACTAAAAAAACTTTTAAATTTTAATTCTGAAATTTTTGAATTTCGTAAATTCTTTCAAACTTCAATTTTAGAAAAATTAGAAAATTTTAATGAAGTAAAATACAAATTTGAACCAAAAGAATTATCAAACAAAAAAATTTGTTTCATTTGTCTTTACGATAATGAATACTTAAACGAAAGTGTAACTAATTTAATGTCTTATGATTTTCATATTTCATGCATTAATTTATGGTTAAATAAAATAGATAAAAATTTACCTTTAGACCTTGATATGTAATAATCTATTAATGCGAGAAATTAAAAATTTTTACTTATTCTTAATTTTTTTTAAACACTCATATATAATTAAAACTAACAGGAAGTTATGATAAATTTGTAAAAATCCATTAAATATAAATTTGTATTTTATTTTCTTATTTAGAGGTGTAAACCATTTTCACAAATTTTTCTTCATTATTAACTAAATAATCTTTATAATTTTCTTCAAATTTCTGGAAATATTCCTCTGATTTTCCTTTAATTTTATAAAACGTGGCATTCCTAAATGAATATTTCACAAGTTTCTCCCAGTTGCTGTCTTGAATAAGTTTTTTGCTATCTCCTATGACAATCAGACAAGATTTGGCTCTACTCAATCCTACATTCATTCTTCTCTCATCTGAGAGGAACCCGATTGTTTTACTGCCTTTACTTCTGACAGTGGAGAATATGATTATATTTTTTTCTTTTCCTTGAAAGCCGTCGACCGTGTTGACATCTATGCAGAATTCTTTATCAAATCCTTGAATTTTTTGTAGAGCTTCTTTTATACAGATTACTTGATAAGAATAGGGTGAGATAATTGCAACTCTGTCTATGATCTTTTGGATGTCATTATTGTAAATGATTTTTAATTGTTTAATCAATTGGACTATTGCCTTTATCTGACCTTCATTAACGAAGGAGTTATTTACGAATTCCTCACTAGACTCAAGATCGAAGAAAGTGAATGGCTGAAATGCCGGATGAGCCAGACATTCCTCATTTTCAGTGGTAGAAGCAATCGAAGTGTCATCTTCTAATAATCCGTTGTAGAATGTGTCTGAAATGAATTTTGAAATCTGTTTATGCATACGGTATTGGATCTTTAGGACGACTACTTCATGACCGCTTTCTTGGAATCTCTTGAAAAGAGACTGATCGTAGTTATATTTTAGAGCTGTTCTTGAAAAAACTGTAGCTGCCAGCTGCTTAGGATCCCCAACTAAAATTAATCTTTCACAATTGTATTTAAGAGGTATTAGAGTAGATGTCTCTACAGCTTGCGCGGATTCGTCGATTACAACAGTGTCGAATTTTATATTCAGTGAGGTAATCAATTGAGAACCTGCCATCGACAATGTGGTGCAAACAATTTTAGCATTTGAAAGAATTTCGTGACGTATCTTATCGATTTCCTTGTAGTTCAGCGATTGAGGATTTGACGATGCAGAGGTATCATTGATTCCCATTCTTTGGTTGATTATATAATCCAACGCATACTCTTTCAAACTAGGATGGTAATTCTGTCCTAACCTCACAAATTTGGGATGATAAGTATTACCTGTGCTATCGATCAATCCCATGGTTATCATTTTCCTTACGATTTCATCGATAGCTACATTAGATGGAGCACAAACTAGGATTTTTTCAGGAGGCATCATTCCATCTTCTTCTGGTTTATGTAGAATTTTGTAATGATCAGTTGCCTTGCTTGAAGGATATTCCTTAAAGGAAAATACTTCATCAATTGAAAAATCTACATCATCGAAGTTATGCATCTTCCCCTTGGTCTCTTCTGAATCTGGAAATAACCATGGATGTGAATTCATGAATAAACGACATGAAGTATCCTTATCTACATCACAATTTAATTTATCTTCGTTCAGCATTTCTTGACTGACTAACTTTATCAAGGACATTTTTCTTTCAGAAAGTTCGTTTTTAATTTGGGAATTAAGGATGACAGACAATATCCCTAAAATGGTGGTGGACTTACCTGTTCCAGGCGGTCCTTGTATCAAAGTCAAACCTTTTTTCTTGATGGAACTTTTCAATGCCTCGTACTGGGATCTATTGAAGAAAAGGTTTAGTTTATAATCTAATTTTTTAGGAATGTAAAAGAAGTCTTCCCTATTCAAAGGCTTGTAATTTTCTAAGATGTTTTCTCCCGGATGAATCAACAATTCGCTTAGTTTTAAATTTTCGATGCCCAATAAAGCCTGGTACTCCCTAGATATTGTAGCAAGGTTACATATTCTAGTTACAAACCATTCTGAATTTTTCACAATATTTTCAGCAATTTTTAATGATCTTTCGTTGTTGATTAAAATGATTTTAGCTATCAAAAGATTCCCAGTAAAAACGAACTTCTCAACTATCCCGAGTGTGTGTTCTTTTTGATCTACTTTATCAATAGAGAATTTATGAAGTAAAATAAGATCTCCATTCGTATAACTCACATTTCTAGATACGCTCCTGATCAACTCAAATGTCGAAAATTTTTTCTTTTCATCATATTTCACATAATTCAAAATAAATTTTTCAGATTCATCTCTTTCAACAATTTTAGATCTACTAAGCTGTGCTTTGCATTCGAAAAAGAACAAATTCATCCAAATTCTGATGTATTCTTCGTGATTAGAAAATTTTACTGGGACACTCTCTAATTTGTCATTTTTATTCACTTTGAGCAAATTTTCTATTGCAGCTGTCTTTATTTCTTCCCATATGTTGTCATCTTCAAGTTTATTGACTACTACATTTTCTTCCACAAGATCCTTGTAAAAATCCCAGGTGCAGATTATATAATAGAGACTATCCAATTCCGGTAATTCATATTTAAACATATTTATATTCAAATAAATTTATGAATATTTAAATTATTAATAAATTAATTATCATGATGATAATTTATAATTATCCAGAATTAATAATTTTACAAATTCAGTATGGACGTGGTACCTTTCAAATCTTTAGAAGACGCACTAAAGTAATTCGTTTTTATATTTTACCCTTATAAGAGAGAAGAAAATATCTCAGAAAACTTATGACAGAGTAAAAGTTGCACAGAATTATATTGAGAAGAAATACCGAATGAAAAAATTAGAAGAAGATGAAAAAAGAAAAGGTAATTACTAGATTAATATTATAAATAAATAGATTGGAGTGTTATAGAATCTAAAATTGGAGAGCTGAAAATTTCAGAGGAAGAATCAGAAAAAATAAAAAAAGAATACATAAATAAAGAAATTGAAAATTTAAGACTAAAACGTCAGAAAATTTCTATTAGAGATTATGAACCTATCAGTATCATCGGTAAGGGAGCATTTGGAGAAGTAAGAGTTTGCAGACATAGAGAGACACGAGAGATCTCGGCTATTAAGAAAATGAAAAAAGATGAAATGCACAAAAAGAATCAAATATTACATGTAAGAGCCGAAAGAGCTGTTCTTAGTCAGGCACAAAATCCTTGGATAGTAGAGCTTAAAGCTTCCTTCCAAGACGATGTTCATCTTTATCTTGTTATGGACTTCCTTGCAGGGGGCGACTTAATGTCACTCCTCATGGCAAAGGACATACTTCCTGAAGAAGATGCAAAATTTTATGCTGCTGAATTAATTTTAGCAATAGAATCAGTACATAACTTGAAATGCATTCACAGAGATTTAAAACCAGATAATGTTTTGATCGATAAAACTGGTCATATAAAATTATCCGACTTTGGCTTATCTAAACAGTTCGATACCGATCTTTATGATAATGCTCAACCCACTTCCCAGCATGAAGATCCTAATGAATCTAGCTTTATGAAGAGTATAAGAGAAGCCAATTTAGCTAAAAATAAAAAAAGAAGATTGTTCGCTTATTCGACAGTTGGTACTCCAGATTATATTGCACCTGAAATGTTTACGAGAAAAGGATACGGCCCTGAAGTTGATTGGTGGTCACTCGGTATTATTATATATGAAATGTTAATCGGGTATCCTCCCTTCTTTAGTGACTCTCCCACTGAAACTTGTAAGAAAATTGTTAATTGGAAGCAACACCTTGTAATTCCTCCTGACACAAAGATTTCAAGAGATGCAGTCGACCTTATTAAAAAATTAATTGCTGATGTCGATGTGAGACTTGGATATAACGGAGCTGATGAAATTAAGAGGCATCCTTTCTTTAAAAATATAAATTGGGATAAGATAAGAGAAATAAGGCCGAATTTTATCCCTGATGTATAATATGATAATAACGTTTTTATATAATTTTTACATTAGCTTAAAAACGACTGGGATACTAAATACTTCGACACTTTTGATGAGGAGGAGTCATTCTACCCACCAGATACAGGTACTAATAACGTCACTAAAGATGCTGTATTCGTTGATTTTACATATAAAAGAGGAATGGAAAAAAATCTTAAAGCGCCTATGGTTTCTGCACTCGAAGTTTTTGAGTCGATCAAAGATTCCTTAAAAAAGACTGAAAAGCCGAGTGAAAAGAACTTAAATCAATCAATTAAAATAAGTCACAAACCTTCTACTTCACAAACTAATGGCGAATTAAAAGAATCAATGGTAATTAAAACAATACAAGAAGAGATGAAAGAAATCAAAGCACAATTACCTAGAAAAGGAAGTATGCTAATGAAACCATCCAATCCTACTCCTGCAGTAAGCGAAACAAAAAAGCCTACTATCGCAGTTAAAGAAGGACCTGATGTTTCTAAGAGCATGTTAGATCCTCCAGCTTCAACAAGAAATTCGATACTGGCAGCAACAGTTAAAGTGACTCCCTCGAACAAATTAGAAATACAAAACGCAATACAAAATCATGAGAGAAATAAAAATAATCTTAACGCATCAATGGATAGCAAAGCAATCGAAGCAGCCAAGAAGAATGCAGATGCGCTTTTAAAGAGTAACCAAGAATCAGAATCAAAATTAGGGACGGCTAAAAAAGAAGAGGCAAATAGATCATTAATAAAAAGAGCATCAACTGTGAAATTCGAGAAATCAGCTGTTGACAAACAAATGCTTAATAACACAACAGTTGCGAAGCCATCAGTTCAACAACAACAGCAAAATTCTTCAAATATATCAACATCGTCAAGCAATAATTCTGAAGTTAAACCCAAACCAGAATTGAGAAAACAATCAACGATGGCTAATCTACAATCCAGTACCTATCAAAGCAACGTATCTAAAAAAGATTCATCAACTTCACAAAGAACAAGTAGTATTCTTAAACAACCTGCTCTTGTAGTAAGACAGTCAGTGATGACTCCTGCTACTAAAACAGAAATCATATTAGAAAAAGAATACTCTCAAAATAATATAGATGGAATAAAGGACGATCCCAGCAAATCTTCTACAACTAAGAATATTAGTAGTAAAAAGGTAGATTTTAATGCCACTGTTAATCCTAGATCATCGACCAAGATGACTACATCTGAATCTACCGCAAATTTTAATTCTACTATCGGAGCAATAAGTACTGCAAAAGTCTTGGTATCAAACTTAAAGACAGCAGTTTCAAATAACACTAATTCTCTTCAAAGAACTAATTCTGTTTTGTTTGTTAATAAAGACAATAAAACGAACAGTTCAAATATGATAAATACTACACCTAAACACGTAGATTCTACAAAACAACTAATTAAGAAAGAATCTTTAATGGATGTAAGCAGAAATTCTATAAAAAATATGACCACGGTTACAAAACCTGGTGCATTGAATAGCATTTCTAAAAAGTGAAGTATTTTTATTTAAAAATTATAATAAAAATTATTATATTATTAAAATATTTATTTAGTAGTTTAAATTTAGTATATTTTAATTTTTGTAATTCATGATAATTTTTATATGAAATAATTAATTATCAGTGACGATAATTATTTTTCAAAATTATTTTATGTCAGTTAATATTGTGTTTTTAAATAATAATTTATACATATACATATATGCAT
>Ga0169931_10005842_pt1 | contig 18692 bp, 14 predicted proteins | sample Kivu_15m_20L_FD_129675 | JGI IMG/M metagenome (GOLD analysis project Ga0169931, IMG submission 129675) | Freshwater microbial communities from Lake Kivu, Western Province, Rwanda to study Microbial Dark Matter (Phase II) - Kivu_15m_20L... | ecosystem: Environmental > Aquatic > Freshwater > Lake... | reverse complement strand
GGTCGGGAGACCTGCGCCCAGCGCGGTGGTCGGGAGACCTGCGCCCAGCGCTGTTGGTTTCAGGAGACGTAGGGTGGGTCGCATCCGGCAGGTAGGCTTAGATTAACAAACACGCATGCCACGGTGCGCACCCACCGGCAGCGAAGAAAAGGCAGCGACCGAGATGGTCACCGCACTGTGGGCGAGGTCGGGAGACCTGCGCCCAGCGCGGTGGTCGGGAGACCTGCGCCCGGCGCGGTGGTCGGGAGACCTGCGCCCAGCGCTGTTGGTTTCAGGAGACGTAGGGTGGGTCGCATCCGGCAGGTAGGCTTAAATCAACAAACACGCATGCCACGGTGCGCACCCACCGGCAGCGAAGAAAAGGCAGCGACCGAGATGGTCATCGCACTGTGGGCGAGGTCGGGAGACCTGCGCCCAGCGCGGTGGTCGGGAGACCTGCGCCCAGCGCGGTCGGGTAATACAAACGCAGTTGGTAACAGCTGCCGGGCGCATTCCTACTTCGCGTAACCCCGCGGATGGTGACGATGCCAATTCCAAGCGGTCTCGACGATTGGACGCAGCGTCTTGTATTGGGGTGTCCAGCCCAACACTCGGGCGGCCTCGCGTGCGTCGGCTACCAACTCAGGCGGATCGCCGGGGCGTCGCGGTCCGACAACTTCCGGAATCGGATGTCCCGTAACCTCGCGGCAAACGTCGATCACCTCCCGGACGCTATAACCGCGACCCGTTCCCAAATTGACTTTGATCTCGACACCGGGCTGCAGTCTCTCCAGCGCCGCCAAGTGTGCCGCTCCGAGGTCATCGACGTGGATATAGTCCCGAACACAAGTTTTGTCGGGCGTCGGCCAGTCGTCGCCGAAAATCGTGATGTGCGGACGCTGACCAAGTGCGACCTGCAATACGAGCGGAATCAAATGGGACTCCGGATCATGGTCCTCGCCGATGTCTCCCTCCGGACTTGCCCCGGAGGCGTTGAAATAACGCAGAGCGGCGTAACTAAAACCATAAGCTGCCGTGTAATCGGCCAGCGCATGTTCGACAACCAACTTGGTGAACCCGTAAGGATTCACCGGCTGCTGTGGTTCGCGTTCCGAAATCGGGACGGTCTGCGGAATTCCATAAGTCGCACAGGTGCTCGAAAAGACCAGCTTCTGGACGCCTTGGCGCCGCATTGACTCCAGCAGCGCAATCGTTGCCACAACGTTATTGCGATAATACTTTGCCGGGTCACTCACAGACTCGCCGACAAGTGCGCAGGCCGCGAAGTGCATGACCGCGTCGATGCGATGCTCCTTGAGAATCGTCTCCACCAACGAGGTGTTCTCCATCTCGCCGATGTAGAGTTTGCCCGTCGTCACAGCGGGCGCGAAGCCAGTCGTTAAATTATCCAGGATGACTGGCGTGTGTCCTTTTCTCGCCAACAGTCGGACCATGTGCGAGCCGATATAGCCGGCGCCACCAACGACCAAGACATTCATGCCAATTTCCTCGTTCGAGTGAGGCCTCTCCGCGAGCAATTCGGCGGAAGGCAATATGACGTTTAGCCAGTTTAGGCTGCCTTGCGCAGCGACTCTCCGGCGACCAGCAAGCGACTAATTGCTGCCGTCGGTCGGTGCAGCGGATACCACCGAGCGGCAAACTGCTCAGCCGTTCTGCGGTAGTGTTGATAATGATTTATCAGCTCGTCGATCGCCAGAGGTAGGACCTGACGGTCTGATGCGACCAAGCCAACCACAGCCAACGGAAGATTCGCGGCTTCTTGATCGAGTAGAGTGAAGTTGAGGTCCCGCAAGCTGATCGTGTAGCCGCGATGGAAATTTCTCAAGCGAAGCTTCAGTCGCTGCATTCCCGGTTTGAAACGCAAGAACACGCTGGCGCACTGGGCGTTTTCAGGGTGGCCAATCACTTGGCTGGAGACGAGTTCATCGTTCTCGGCAAGGCAATCGACTCGGACGTAACCGCCCGACACCCGGGGATCGTGCCAGCCAAACTCGAGGACCGCACCGCCCTCATTTGGACGAGTTTCCAACTCGAGCTCAAACGGGTGCTCCGCCTCATCGCAGCAGATAATTCCGCCAGCCAAAGGGACGTTATCCAAGCTCCACTGGCAGTCCCGCAGTGCGACGCTGCGGCCGGCATGAGGTCCGGACGCCAAACGCCGAGCATATTGAAAATGGGCTTCTTTCAATTGCTCCGAGAGCCAATTTCCCGCTGACACAATGACCGGGCGGCCAACCGCCAACAGTTCACCCAGCACTCCTGCTCGTCGCGCGTAGTAATCATGGCTGTCGTACATCAGCAAGCCACAATCGGTTTCCCGAATCATGTTCGCGTAGTCGTCAGCGGACAGCGGGTAGTCGCGAAACAAAATCGCGGACTCATTCCCGGCGGCAGAGGTTGACTGCTCGCCAGCCCGCTGATTGCGAGTTACCGAGGGTAATTTCAGCTTCGCGCGTTTTTTCGGCGGAGCCTGCAATTCGATTTGAGCGCGACCGGTGACCAAATCTCGCTCGGCCGTTGTCTCAATCAATTCCCTCAAAAACTCACGCTGCCCCTTTTCGCGACGGACCGCTCCCGGGCAGGTAATCCGAATGGGGCGAGCCGATGAACGGTCGGCCTCGACGTTGTCCGGAGCAAATCTTTCGGAGATTGGATAAAGCAATCGCTCAACTTGGCCGATCCCAAAGCGATCGTACTGTTCGGCTAACTGATCCGTGGTCGTGTAGAAATGTGCTTGGTGATACGGGATCGAATTTCTCGCTCCGGCCAAGCAACGCTTGAGTTCGCGAAGCCGGTCGATTTGGCGAGGGAATTCGGCTGATGGCGGGTCAAAAGCCGGAAAATGAAGCAGCCAATGCCAGTTCACTTGCAAGGTTCGCGGGTGGCTGGCCATATAGGCCGTCGTTGCCATCACCTCAAGTTCCGTGACGGTTGTAAACAATACATGATCGTCATCGTCGAAGGTGTCGTTGGCAAAGAGCTGCTCGCAATCGCGCGCGAAGCTCTCCACAAACGCCCGTCGTTTCCGCTCCAGTCGCGAAAGTTGCCAACGGTTGCTCAATCGCCCTAGCATGGAATTCGAACGTCGTTTCGAGAAAGGGCTGCTGCGGCGCTGCATCCGTTCAATTGCCGACAAGAAACTTGGACTCTCGTAGGCCGTGCGATGAAACAGTGGCCGGACGGTACAGGCATCCGAAAGCTGAGCATTGCCCCGGAAATCGCGATGAGCCCCAACGATGGTTTCGAAGCCCATTTCGCGGGCCGCTCGGGCCAAGCACCACACAAAGTCAAAGTGGTGGTCGCCGGAGGACCGCAATGAATGATCGACCAGATAGAGCTTGGCCATCCTGCCACCCCGCCTGCTTGATTCCAGTCTGTTCGGAATTGGGCGCAGCGTCATTGCCGGGCCCCCCACAAGTGCCGACAGCGCTCAGTCCCTGAGCTCGATTCTGTCGTGCGTTCAACCAGCTCAACCAAGTAGCTCAACTACTCAGAAGACTGTTTGACTTGCTCACATTGCGAAAAATGTAAACCGCACTAGAGAAAAAGGTCAATCGCAATCAGCCATGCTAGCACTTCTGCGATACGACTGGCGCGAGATTGATTGAGCGGTGACGAGTGTGAAGAGCTGATTTGCTTTTTGGGCTGGATGCCAAGCTGAGATTGACCCTGATTGCATTCCGCGAATAAAACATTTGGCGAGAGCAAGACCGACGGGCTGCTTTAGAGCGAATGATTCGCGATAGAAGTCGGTAGCAAGAAATGGATTCGAACAAACAATCGCCAGCTTGGCCGTCTAAAAACGGTCGGGGCGTAAGGCGATTGCCTGGAGTGCTCATGAAACGTCAATCGACCCGGCATGTTGTCGTTCTGCCTTACTACTGCCAAGAGGAAATTGACCGTTATCAACAGACTTCTGATTGGTTGGTAAAAAATTGCGACGACCCGCTCGACTGTACGTTTTTACTTGCCGCCAGTCCGAAAGCGACGCCGAGCAAGCAACTGCGCGAGGCCTTTGAGCGGTTGGGGCCGGTTGTGTCGTTTCAGTGTCCGACACAAGTCTTTGGCTATCCGGCTGGGCCGACCGCGATGTTTTGGGACGCAATGGATTACATCGCTGAACACTTCAGCGGCGACGGATTCGCTCTCTGGTTTGAATCCGATATGGCTTTCGTGAAGCCGAATTGGCTGGATCGCCTCGCGGCCGAGTGGGACTCTGGGGTCGAGCGACCGGTGATGATGGGCTGCTACGTTCCGCATGTTTACAAGTATCGTTTTTTCCGGCGGCCCAAGCTGCTGCTCAACCCGCACATCAACGGCGGGGCTTGTTACGCTCTCGATTTTGCTCGCCGCATGCCGCAGTCGGCTCGCGAGGGCGTCTTTGACATGGCGGTCTACGAACATGGATTGCAGCTTGGTGAAATGCGGCCGACTCGACAGATTGGATTTTCGACCGTTGCTCGCGCCCGCCGCGATGTCTTGTCAGCGGAAAAATGCGTCTTGCACGGTTTCATGCAAGACAAAAATCGTTTCATCACCGAGTGCGTCCGCCCAGTCAGCGCCGCCGAGAAGCGAATGCAAGCCATCTCGCCATTGCAGGAACAGTGGGAGCTGTTGCAGCGGCGAATTCGGGTCATGTTCGTGCGACGTGGACACCGCGCGATGCTGGAGAACATGTTTCTCGCAAAGCAACAAGCGGATGCTCGTGCGAGCAGCCCTTCGCCTCGCGGAATAAGGAAAGCGGCTTAGGATGAGAATCGGCCACTTCAATACCTATCCGCACGGCGGCGCGTTTATTGCTGCGGCGCGGTTTCACGAGGAGTTGCTGGAGCAGGGGCTGGAGAGTTCCTTCTTTTTCCGGCACTCCCAGCGACCGGTTCCGAGTCATCCGTCTTATCAGGAACTCGCTTTCTCCGGGCCATCGCGGTGGCAGAAATTGAATCCTTGGCATAGAGAAGCGGAACACTTAAGGCGTCGCCGCGTCCATGACCTTTTTGACTTGCACCTTTCGGCTCGTCCCGTCCCCGGCGACAACTTCACCATGGCCGAACAAGCCGACCCGACGCGGCTGAATTGGGCTGACCTTAATCTCGATTTGGTGCACTTGCACTGGATTGCTCATCTGGCGGATTATCCAAGCTTTTTTCACTCGATTCCGCGGGGCACGCCGGTCTTCTGGACGTTGCACGATATGTTTCCACTCACCGGTGGTTGCCACTACTCGGCAGGCTGCACTCGCTTCGAGTCTGGCTGCGGGAATTGTCCCTTAGTTGTTAATTGCAACCCTGAGGATGTTTCGGCGGAATCTTTTGAGGCCAAACGCAAATCGCTTCGCAATCATCGAATGCACGTGATCGCACCGAGCCAATGGCTCCTGTCACTCGCGCAGTCCAGTCCCCTCTGGCCGGACGACACCGAGTTCTCGCTGGTTCGCTACGGGCTCGACTTGCAGCAATTCAAGCCGCAAGCGAAGGCAGCCGCACGCGCGGCTCTGGGATTGGACTGCAGAGCTGTGCTGATCGGGTTTGGTGCCGATAATATCGCGGATGAACGAAAGGGAATGCTCGATCTCTTAAACGCTCTCGACCGTTTGCCGCCGGAGCTGGAGGTCGAAGCGATTGCCTTCGGAGCTGGGAAGCTGGCGCGCGTCCCCGAGGGAATCAAGCGAGTTCACGAGCTTGGATTCATTTCGGAGCCCGAGCGTCAAGCTTTAATCTACTCGGCCTGCGATTTTGTGATCGTTCCCTCACGCGAGGATAACCAGCCTTCAGTTGGACTCGAATCGCTGGCCTGCGGAACTCCCGTTGTTGGAACCCGAGCTGGCGGAATTCCGGAATACGTCCAAGAGGGGATCACCGGTTTGCTCGCAGGCGTCAGCGACCAAGTTGGTTTGGCAGAACGAATCGCCTGGCTAGCCGTCAACCCCGAAGCCCGGCAAGTAATGGGGCAGCGCGGCAGAATGATGATGCAGCGTGAATTCGAGATCACGCGACAGACGGGAATCTACCGGCAGCTCTACGCCGCCAGCCTCGCCGCGACCAACGTGAATCGCAGTCGTCGCGCGGCGTAGACTTTCCGTCTCTGTTTCCGCTTAGAACGGCATGATCATTTCGAGGTCAAACGGATCTCGCAGCCCATCGCCGAGCTTGCGCAGTGCTTCCGTTTCGATTTGACGGACCCGCTCCCGCGTCAGTCCCAGCCGCTCGCCGATTTCCTTCAGCGTGTGAGGCTCGACGTTGTTCAGCCCAAACCGCATCTGCAACACGGTTGCTTCGCGCTCGTCAAGTGTCTTCATCATCTCGAAGATGTGTTTAAGCACATCGTTTTCGAGCATCTCGACATCGGGAGAACGCATCCGCTCGTCCATGACCATTTCGCCGAGTGACCAGCCGACATCGGTCTGGTCGGTTTGCGGAGCAGCGTTGTGAATCTGAATCGCCTTCTTGATGATCGGCAGCTTCCGCTTGGCAACGCCGAGCAGGCGTGCGATTTCTTCCGGGTTTGGATTGCGACCAAGCTCTTCGCACAGCCGATGGGTTGCTCGCCGCCACTTAGAAAGCAGTTCGACCATGTAAGCCGGAATGCGAATTGTTTTAGCGCAGTTGATGAGTGCGCGTTTAATCGACTGCTTGATCCAGTAGCTGGCGTAGGTGCTGAAGCGAGTGCCAACAGCTGGGTCGTAGCCTTCGACGGCACGCAGCAAGCCGAGGTTTCCTTCTTCGATCAAGTCCTGGAGTCCGAGTCCCTTGCCGGTGTAGCCGCGGGCGATATTCACAACCAGGCGGAGATTGGCTCGGATCATTCGGTCTCGCGCTTCGACATTTCCTTGGGCGATTTGACCAGCGAGTTGGCGTTCTTCCTCTGCCGTGAGCAGTCGCGTCTCATTGATCTCTCGAAGGTAAATTTCCAGTGGCGTTTGCGGTCCGCTGTCGTTTCGGGTTTTCCGAAAAGCTCGCAGGGTCGCTAGATCTTCATCTTTAAATTCGCCGTCGTCTAAATCTTCACGTGCCATGGAGCGGACTCGTTTTTGGAGTAGGTGGTCGGATTGTGGAGAAATCGGTCGATCTTTGCGAGACTCTGCACGTTGCGTAAACTTTGACGAGATAAAGGGAATCTGCCGGGTAAGCGCTTTTTGCCTAATCAGGCAGCAGTGCCGGTTTTAAGGACCCAGCCATCCTGTTGTGCCGCCCGTAAGGAATTCAGCGATCATGCAAAGAGCAATTGAGCTGATCGCCGAAGAGCGAATTAGAGAAGCCTACGAACGAGGCGAGTTTTCTAAACTCCCAGGCTTTGGCCGACCTTTGGAAATCGACGAGACCGGTTCAGACCCCTATTGGTGGGTCCGAGAGAAGATGAAAGCGGAAAATCTGCGAGTCGACCGAATCGCGGCTGAGTCGTTCGTAGCGCCGGTCAAAGACGCATGAAGTTTGCCGAATCCGGAATGCGGAAAAACGCGCGCTCGGCGCGGGTCACCTGCCGCGCTCGGCGCGGGTCTCCCGACCCCGCCGACAGCGAGAGTGCGGTATCGATCTCATCTGCCTCATCTCCCCGTCGTCCCACCAGTCCCAATCGTCCCACCAGTCCCATCAAACCCACGCCGCGCTCGGCGCGGGTCTCCCGACCCCGCCGACAGCGAGAGCGCGGTATCGATCTCATCCGCCTCATCTCCCCGTCGTCCCACCAGTCCCAATCGTCCCACCAGTCCCATCAAACCCAAACGCCCAACACTCACCTCCACCAGCCCTCCGTTCCGCGCATAAAAAAACGATCGAAGCCGGAGGGACTTCGATCGTTTCAGATGGGAATCAACCGCGGGCTCCCGTCCGCAGTTTTCCTGTTTGCTGCCCCGATGCCTTTGAGCCAACTTCTAAAAGTCGAAACTCTTTGCCATCGGTCTCAAGCGACTGAGTGTTGTACTGTGGCCTTGCCAACACTTTAGCGCCTGTGGCAGTCAGCCGCGGGAATCTCCAGCGGGTTCTCTCGCCCCGTTAAAAATCCAGCGACTGCCAACCCGGTTACCCGGGCTGGGCAGTTAACGATAACCACGTCGGAAATCCTGTCAAATGTGGTAAAACGCGGGCTTTTTCGAGGGCCCGATTCGTAAACTGCCGGCTGACCGAGCGTTGCGAACAGGCCGCAAAAATTCAAAATCTCTCGAATCGTTTCAAAGCCCGAAAAACGATGCCGCGGATGCTAGCGGTTTGTGGCTTTCCGGGGCCTTTTCTCGACTCAAAGCGGAAATTTAGGCCGTCCCAAATCACCTGTATTAATGATTCAGATTGACAGCATTTTCCGTTTTCCATAATTTCAGAACTTCTGGAATGGACTCCACCTTTTACGCGATTCAAGCTCATGAAACAGCCGCTCTCGGTCATCGTGCCCTGCAAGAATGAGCGCAACAATATTGCCCAGTGCATTGAGAGTTTTCGGGCAATCGCAGATGAGATTCTGATTGCCGATTCTGGCTCGACAGACGATACGCTCGAAATCGCATCTCGCTACGAGAAAGTTCGAGTCATTCGCCGCGAGTACATCACCAGCGGCGATTTCAAGAACTGGGCTATTCCACAGGCCAGCCACGAGTGGGTGCTGATCATTGACGCCGATGAGCGCGTCACTCCGGAGTTGGCCAGCGAGATTACCTTGGAACTCTCTCGCGGTCCCGGATCCGATGGTTATTGGATTTATCGCAACAATCACTTCATGGGTCACCCGATGCGGTTCGGCGATGCACGAACCGATTCGGTTTTGAGACTATTTCGCCGCGACCGAGGGCGCTACGTCGGACCAAGTGATCACGGTGAGGTTGAAATTTCTACCGGACGCGTTGGCACGCTGCGGAATCGCATGATGCACTATTCCGTCTGGAGTTACGACCAACTGCTGTTCAAATATGATCGCTATACTTCGCTTCAAGCCCAGCAGTGGTATGAGGCTGGAAAGCGAACATCTTATTTCAAACTGTTTATCCGCCCCGCTTTTCGGTTCTTCCGAGAGTACATTCTTCAAGGTGGAATCCTCGATGGCACTGTCGGCTTGCAGCAAGCTTGGCTTTGCGCCTTTTATTCCTATCTCAAACAAGCCCGCCTCTGGGAATTGACTCAAGGCTTGCAGCAATGCGATGTCGAAACGATTCCTGCGAAGCCAACCGCGACCAATCAAGAAACCCGTCGCGCGGCTTGACGCGCGAGCGTCCTGCTTGGCGTCTCTTCTCGCGGGGCTCTGTTGCTTGACCGTTCTGTTACTTGAACGGGAAGACAAGCGGCGCGAGCAGGACTGTCACGATAAAGAAGATCAGGTCGAGCGGAACCCCGAGCCTGATGTAATCCGAAAATTTGTAGCCGCCCGGACCGTAAACCATGAGATTGGTTTGGTAGCCAAACGGCGTCGCAAAGCCAGCTGACGCCGCGATACACACCGCAACCACAAACGGCAGTGGGCTAACTTGCAGATCACTTGCCGCTTGCCAGGCAATCGGAAAGACAAGAATCGCCGCTGCGTTGTTGGTGATCAGTTCCGTGAAGATCATCGTCAGCAAATAGACCACGACGAGCACTAGCCAAGGGTCACCGCCGACCAGGCGGATGCAATTGTCGGCCACCGTTTGAGCCAACCCGCTTGAGCTAATCGCTTCGCCTATCCCAAGTGCAGCCGCGATTGTCACCAGCAGCGGCCAGTCAATCGCTTGACGCGCTTGGCTGAGCGAACAGCATTGCGTGGCGACCATGAGGCTAGCCGACAACAGCGCTGCCGCTAGAAGACTGAGCCAATTCAGCGAGGCAACCACGACCATCGCCAGCAGAATCAGAAGTGCGACCCAAGCGCGGTCGTGTCGGATAGGTTGGTAGTTCTCGACGCCGCTGATCAAGACAAAGTGATTCGAGTTGCGTTGTCGCGTGACAAAGTCTTCGTCGGTCTCCAGCAGAAGAGTGTCGCCGGCTTTGAGGACGATGTCGCCAATTTTGCCTTCGATTCGCGAGCCACCGCGAGCGACTGCGACGACGGCGGCGGAGTAGGTTGTACGGAACTTGCCTTCGCGGATGTTGGTACCAACAAGTGGGCAGCGGTCGGATACCACAACTTCAATCAGACGCCGGCGAGCTGCGGGGGCATCCAAGGTAAATGCTGGCTCTTGCGATCGCTCCAAGCCGCGAACCTTTAAAAGATCGACCACCGACTCCAGCAGGCCGACAAAGACCAAGCGATCGTGGGCCTCGAGTCGTTGACGTCGCGTCACGGCCGCGAGCACTTCGCCGCGCCGCTCGATTTCAAGCAAGTACAGCCCTGGAAGATTGCGCAACCCTGCTTCTTCCACCGATTTGCCCACCAAATTGCCGCTCTCGGAAACAACCATTTCTGTGGTGTACTGCCGGGGATCGGCATCGAGTTGAATCGCCGGCTTGCGCCGCGGGAGGAGCCAGCGGCTGCAAAGTAAGACCAACGCGATAGCTGCGATTGATCCCGGTGCCGCGACCCAAAACAGGTCAAACATTCGCATCCCATCGGTGCCGCTCACCTTCCGGTAAGCATTATTTACCAGCAGGTTAGTGCTCGTTCCAATCAGCGTGCACATTCCGCCAAACGTAGCGGCGTAGGCCATCGGGAGATAAAGGCTCGATGGGGCAATTCGTGTGCGTTTGCAAATGTCGTCGACCACCGGCATGAACATCGCGACGACCGGCGTGTTGTTGAGAAAGCAGCTGAGCAGCGTCACGGGGCCCATGACCCGCAATTGAGCAGCTTGCTCGGTGCGGGGATTTCCCAAGAGCGGCTTGGTGACGAGGCTCATCGCGCCAGTTTGAACCAGCCCGGCGACGACGACAAACAGCACGCCAACCGCAATCAGGCCCGAGTCGCCCATCTTGCTGACCATAGCCGAAAAGCCGGGCAGCCGGTTACTACCCGACAGTTCACCAGCTAATGCCAGTACCGTTACCACCAGCACAAGGACGGCGTCAGCCGGGCCCCAATTCCTGAGCAACGCCCAAAACACGACGACTACGGCAACGAGAACCAGCCACGCTTCCCAAGGCATCAATCCATTTTCCTGTTACAGCGACTTTGAACGCGGGACTCAAACTTCATCCTTAAACGGCCGGCGTTAGAAACGCGGCGATTCGGTCCCGGTCTTTGCTCTTCAACTTAGTGCAGAAAGTATTTGACCACAACGAATCCAAGCACGATCAAAACAAACAAAGCGATGGTGATCAACTCCAGGCGCTCTTCGAGCAGTTTGCGCACCGAGGGGCCGAAAAAGAAAATCGCCGTGGCCACAAGGAAGAATCGAGCCGATCTCCCCAAAATCGAGGCGCCGATCAGAACCGCGAGCGGAACTTGGAAAATGCCGCCCGCAATCATGAAGACCTTGTAAGGAATCGGTGTAAATGCCGCCGCAAAAATCGCCCAAAAAGCGTTTTGCTGGTACAGCTGGCCGACGTGGTCGACCGACTCTTGGCTGAGGCCCGGGACGAATCGTAGAAAGTAAGGACCGCAAACTCCCCAAAAGGCATACCCGATCAGCCAGCCGAGAATTCCCCCCAGAACCGAGGCGACCGCACTGACAGCCGCATAAAAGTAAGCCCGGCGGGGACGGGAGACCGACAATGCAATCTGCAGTACATCTGGCGGGATCGGGAAGAACGAGCTTTCGGCCAGCGAGATGCAGAACAGAGCCCAAGTCCCATAGCGATGGTCGGCCCAGCCCAAGACCCAGGCATACAGCCTTCTCAGCCAGCCTTTCGGCCTTTCCTTTTTCTCTTGTGACTCTGTCGTGTTCATGTCAAATGCTTGGGAAAAAGTGGAAGCCGCCCAAAGCAGCCCATTCACAACAGGCTACTTCAAACTGGCTGGACCGTTAACTCCAGCCATCGATTTGCCCGCAGGAATTCGTTCTCGTTAGCGAGCGTATGCAGCTTTTGCCGGTTATCGCTTACAGAATTCTACCGCTTGTTGTAAGCTTGTCGCTTTCCCCACACAGGTCAGAGTCCCCTCTTATGTTTCCAGACGGTTGCAATTGGCTGGCTCAACTCCAATTTTTTGGGGGACAAGTATTCGTTCCCGGCGACTTAGCCATCGTCGGGCTGCTAGTGGTCTTGGAAGGCGTACTGTCGATCGACAACGCCTTGGTGCTCGGGCTACTTGCCAAGCGGTTGCCCGCCTCGCAACGTAAACCAGCGCTCTCCTACGGTTTGATCGGCGCGTTTGTCTTTCGCTTTTTGGCGATCGCCACGGCGACCTTCCTGCTGAAATGGACCTGGGTCAAATTGCTGGGTGGCGGTTACTTGCTCTACATTTCACTCAAGCATCTGCTGTTTGAATCAGCCGAAGAGGAACCGGACCAAATTGTTCTCGATGATGCGGGCAACCCGATTCTGGTCGAAGCCGAAACTGGCGAGCCGATTTCGCCGGAACGCGAAGTCCTTGAAATCGAGGAACGCGTCCCGTTCAATTTGGCTGAGGGCGAAGGCTCAGTTCTCGAACAGTCCAATAACCCGAGAGCCAGCAAAGCCAAGCCAACTTCTGCGCCGGTTAATATGCGGAAGTTCTGGTGGACCGTTTTCGTGATCGAGATGACAGATATCGCTTTTGCGGTCGATTCGATAGTTGCCGCGATCGGTGTCGTCGGAAGTCCACCGCCCGGTACCCCGGCCTCAGCTCCCCACCCCAAACTCTGGGTCGTTATCCTCGGCGGATTCCTTGGTGTGGTCCTGATGAGATTCGCGGCGGCAATTTTTATCAAGCTGCTCGATCGCTTTCCCCGATTCGAAACGGCTGCTTATTTGCTCGTCGCGATCATCGGCTTCAAACTCCTCCTCGATTGGGGCTTGAACAGCGACTGGTCGACCTACGGCTGGACCGGTAACGTCGAGTGGGCCAAGAGCTACCTCGGCTGGCTGAAAGAGAATTGGATCTTCAACTTGCCAGCGGAAAGCCATGAGCATCCGCACCTGATCGATTTCCACGATCTTCGTCGGCCTGAGTGCATTCTTTTCTGGTTGACCATGCTCGCCGCATTCTGCGTCGGCTTCCTACCAAAAAAGAAAGCCACCTAGCCCGCGTTCTTGCGATCCGCGAAAAACGCTTTTTTCAATTGCCAGATGCCCCCACAAAATTCCCTTCTCCCCCTCGCCGTTGGCGGAAAGGGGAACGGAGGGTAAGGGTGTCGAGGGAGAAATCCCGCGAGATAAACTCGTTTTGCAGCTAATCTCTCTCGCAAGCTGAGCCAGAAAAACTCACGCTCCCTACTTCCTCACGCGAACCGGAAACGGAGGCTTCTTGTAATCCTTTGGCGGATTAGCCTCCAGTTGCTTCAGCACGACTTCAATCGCTTTCTCAAGTTGTGGATCTTTTCCTGCGATCACTTCGGAAGGCAATTGCTCAACTTCGATATCGGGTGGAACTCCCTCGTTCTCGACGATGAACCCCTCTTCAGTCCAGATCGCGAGGTTAGGTGCGGACACGCTGCCTCCGTCCATCAAGACCGGAAAGCCAAGGACTCCAACCAGCCCGCCCCAAGTGCGCCGACCGATGAGCGTCCCGACGTTCATCTTGCGGAACATGAAAGGAAGCATGTCGCCACCCGATCCGGCTGTCTCGTCGATCAGCATGACCTTGGGGCCAAAGATCGTTCCGGTTGGAGTGATGAAGTCTTTGCCGTAACGAGTCGCCCAGTGACTCGCATACGGTCGCCTCAAATGGTCGATGTAATAATCCGCTACTTGTCCGCCACCATTGAAGCGTTCATCGACGATAATCGCCTGCTTATCGGTTTGCGGGAAGAAGTAACGCTTAAAGTACTCGTGTCCCAATTTGGCCGTGTTGGGAACGTACACATAAGCGACCCGTCCGCCGGTAGCTTCCTGAACACGCCGCAGGTTCCGCTCAATCCAGTCGCGATTTCTCAAAGCCGATTCGCTGGCAATCGGCACCACGGTCACGGTCTTTGCATCGCTGCCGTCGGCTTTCGATCCGACCTTGATTGAAATGTTTTTGCCCGAAGTGTTCTCGAGCAAGCGGTAAATGTTGTCATCGCCTCTCAGTTCTTGGCCGTTGATGGCCAAGATGTAGTCGCCGGAACCCACGCGAACTCCCGGTTCGGTCAGCGGCGAACGCAATTCGCCGTTCCAATTCAAACCACCATAGACCTTCTTCACCCGGAATCGACCAGAATCGATTTCGAAATCGGCGCCGAGCAGTCCGCCGGGGACTGACTTGGGCGCGGTAACATCGTCGCCGCCACCGACGCGATGGTGTCCAACGGCCAGTTCGGAGCACATCCACATCAGCACGCGATTTACATCGTCCCGCGTAACGCAGTGGGGCAGGAATTGGCGATATCGCTCGCGCATTGCTGCCCAGTCACAGCCATGCATGCCGGGGTCATAAAAATAGTCCCGGTTGATTCGCCAGACTTCCTCAAAGATCTGATTCCATTCGGCTCGCGGGTCGACGCGGACTTGGATCGAATCAACGTTAAGTTTTGCTGCACCAGCCGCTGGTTTTCCGCTGCTTTCGACGATGCTCCAGTTTTTCCCGGCGGCGTAAAGCAACTTCTTGCCATCAGGCGTGAGCGCGAAGTCGACGACTTCGGACTCGACCAGCGGGGTCGCTTTTCGCGTTTTCAGCGAAAAGTTAACGAGCGACCGCGTTCCGTTTTGATCTTCTTTGATCAGGAATAGTTGGCCTTCGCTTCCGACCGCGAGGGAGGAATGGCGAGCCGCTGGGAGCGGGGCCGCAACGATTCGCTCTTGAAGTCCATCAAAATCGATTTTGACCGAGGTCGGTTTCTTAGGTTCCGGCTTGGTCTTTTTTTCTTCACCACCGGCGTCCTTCTCCGAGGCAGGTTTGGCTTCGGCATTCGCTTCGGCTGGCTTGTCGCCGCCGTTAGCAGTCTTGCTGCCCTCCTCGTCCGACTCGCGAGCGAATGGATTGGCGCCGTCGTTCTGCAGCACAGCCACATAGAGCTGATTGCTCGCTTCCATGTCGGCATTGCTCATCGCAAACCAGTGCTTGACCGGCCCAGCATCCGTCGATGCAAAGAAGTAGAGATATTTTCCGCTAGGGTCAAACGTCGGTTCGCTGACTTCGCTCATCCCGTCGCTGATCGGATACGACTTGCTCTCAGCGACGTTGTAAACGAATGCTTGTTGAATAAAGGCGAGCGTGTTAACGGTGTAAGCGACCCACTGGGAATCGGCAGACCAAGAGTGATGCAGCCCGCGAAGGCTTTCCGGACCGAATTGCGGCTCGCTCGTGATTTTGTCACAGCGACCGCTTTCGAGGTCGAGCACATACAGGCTCCAAGAATTGTCCCGATAGGAGATCTTTTTGCCGTCAGGCGACCATTTCGGTTCGTCGTAAAAACCCGACCCGCTGAGTTTGTAATTTTTGCGTTCGCCTTCACCTGATTGCGGAGCGACCACCAAGTGGTACTCGCCACCTTCATCCGAAAACCAAGCGATCGACTTGCCGTCTGGGCTCCAAGCTGGCGAACGCTCGTGAACGGCTGGGGTGTTAGTCAGATTGCGGGGGTCACCTTTTTCCGCCGGAACAGTGACGATTTCGCCCCGGAACTCAAAAACCGCGCGGGCGCCGCTGGGGGATACCCCCGAGTTGCGAATCCACTGATTCCCGGAGACAAATCGCGGACGAGTTTCAATTCCATCCGTCGTCACTCCGATTGTGACTTGCGTTAACTTTCCTGATTGAGGCTCAAACAGGTGCAAGTAACCAGCTTGCTCGATCGCGATCCCTTGATCCCCGCCCGAGAGATTCTGGACCGGAAACTCAGTGAAGTTGGTCCATTGTTTCAGCTCTTTGGAGTCGAGGTCGTAAGAGAAGAGATTGAATTCGCCGTTGCGGTCGGATCGGAAGTAAACCTTGTTTCCAGCAAAGACTGGGTTAGTGTCATTGCAGCGTCCTTCGGGTTGCGGCACGATCACCACGGAGTGGTCGGCCACATCGTAGACCCAGACTCGTGAACAGGTTCCGCCGCGGTAGTTTTTCCATTGCTGGAATCGCTCGCCGATCGGAATGTATGCAATCTTTTTGCCATCGGCCGAATAACTTGCCCGTAGCCCGCTGGGGATCGGCAGTTGATTCTCGAGGCCGCCTTCCACGGCAACCGTGAATAGCTGGCGGAAGCGAGTTGTAAAACTGTTGCGGCCACTACTAAAGAGGACTGCCTTTCCGTCGGGCGTAAAGCCCTCGACTTCGTCCGCGTCGGGATGATAAGTCAAGCGGCGGGGAGAGCCACCGGTGACAGGGAGCAGATAGACGTCGACGTTGCCGTCGTACTCTCCGGAGAAAGCGAGCCACTGACCATCTGGCGAAAACCTCGGTGAAGTCTCTCGCCCTTCATGACGAGTCAAGCGGCGCGGATTCGTGCCGTCGCGATCGCTGACCCAGAGGTCGCCATCGTATGTGAACGCCAAGTGCTGGCGGCTGACCGTAGGTGATTCCAACAGCCTCGTATTCTTGGCGTCTTGGCTCCAAATCGGGAGAGCAATGAGTGCACTCGCAATAAACAACCCGATACTCAACCAACTCGAACGCGTCGATTGCATTTGGAATTCTCCCGATGAGTGAACCAGTCCGTCAGCCGCAGCAAGGACCTGCTGTGCCAACGAACAGTTTAGTTCAAATCAATCGCTCGGGGGAATTTGTGGTTTCCGTAAGAAAATGCCGGAAGAGGGGGAAACACAGACGTCACAGAGAGCGCAGAGAGGACAGAGGTGAAGAATGAAAGGTTGAAGGAAAAGGGGCGCCACCCCCTCTTTCTCGCCACTCGCCACTCGCCACTCGCCACTCGCCACTCGCCACTCGCAACTCGCAACTCGCAACTCGCAACTCGCAACTCCCCTCGGTGGAGTGTGGTTGGAAGGGGCTGTTGATAAAAGCCTCGCAACCAATTCCGTGCTCCTATTTCCAACTTCCCCTTTTCAGTGGCAGTCCTCGCTCGCTACTACGGATTGACCACGTGAATCGGCTGGCCGCGCTGGAATGCGGCGATGTTGTCCGCCGTGGTTTGCATCAGGCGGCGGCGGGCTTCGACAGCTGCCCAAGCCATATGCGGGGTGAGCAGGCAGTTTTTGGCTTGCAGCAAGGGATTGTCCGGGCGGATCGGTTCGATGCTCACCACGTCCAGGCACGCGCCAGCAAGTCTTCCCGCATTGAGTGCCGCAGCCAAATCGCTTTCGTTGACCAGTGTGCCGCGAGCTGCGTTGATCAATCTCGCGGTTGGCTTCATCTTGGAGAGAATCGCTGCGTTGACGAATCCTTTGTTGCTTTCCGTTTGCGGGCAGTGCAGGGTGACGACATCGGATTGCTGAAAGAGTTCGTCCAGTCCCGCCCAGCGGAAATGCGACCAGTTGGGCGGATTGGTCTGGCTCACGTCGTGGGCGAGCACTTGCATTCCGAACGCGTGAGCCAGTTCAGCGGTCCTGCGACCAATTCTTCCGAAGCCGACCACGCCGAGAGTTTTTCCTGAGAGTTCGCCGATCGGGCCAAGCCAGAAGCTGAAGTCCTGGCGGCGAGCCCATTCGCCGGCGCGGACGGCCGCGTCGTGAAGTGCGGGCTGGTGAATCATCCCGAGTAGCACAGCGAACACATATTGTGCAACTGCGTCGGTGCCGTAAACCGGAACGTTGGAGACGGAAATGCCTCTTTCCCGGGCGGCAACCGTATCGACGATGTTGAAGCCCGTGGCGAGAACGGAGATGAATTTCAGGTCGGGCAGGGCAGCAATCGTCTCGCGGGTAATCGGCGTCTTGTTCGTCAGCAACACGTTCGCCCCGCGTGCTCGTTCAACCACGTCGGCAGGAGCCGTGCGATCGTAAACAGTCAGCGCTCCCAGTCGGCTGACGGCATCCCAAGGGTTGTCGCCGGGGTTCAAGGTGTAGCCATCCAGAGCGACGATTTTCATCGATTAGTCCTCAAGCGAACGCAAAGGGAAAGATTGTAAAGACAGGCTTGAGCCGAAACGGCTTGGCGACTGCGTCGACCCTGTTGTATCGACTGGGGTGGGGGCTTGGCGAGCACCCCCGTCAGCCGGTTCTTCGCGCCAGCCCCCGGTTGGGAACCGGGTGTCACGGCATGCTTGGCGAACAACGATTGCAAAACCGTCTGTCTTCGTAGCCAATTCTCTTTATCAAGTCCGCAACCAAGTTGGCAACCGCAGGACTTTTCCTTCCGGGCTTACTGAGGCGACAACGGTTGAACCGGAGGCCAACAGGTCCGCGTCGCGTCGCACTTCGTAAATGTGGCGGATTCTTGTTCCCTTAGCCCAATCCACTGTGGTCGTAACCGTCAGTAAGTCGTCGTACCACGCGGGGAGAAAGTATTGGCAAGCGACTTCTACGACCACCAAGTAAATACCGCTCCGTTCCACGTCGCGGTAGTTGTATCCGGCCGCTCGCAGCATTTCCACTCGCCCAACTTCGAAGAAGTTCACGTAATTGGCATGGTGCAGCCGACCTTGGCCGTCCGTCTCTTGATAACGGACTCGGAGCTGGATTTCATGCGATTTGAGCGGGAAGCGACCTGCCGTTTCGGGCTGTTCGGAACTCATGGCCAAGAACCCTTGGGTAGTGGAGCGGCATCCTGAGCGATACCTGTGAATCCATCAAAATCGTAATCCCGGGCGACTGTCCGAGAGCTCAGGCAAGGTTTAAACTATAGCGGCAACGCGACCG
>Ga0169931_10005841_pt1 | contig 18693 bp, 15 predicted proteins | sample Kivu_15m_20L_FD_129675 | JGI IMG/M metagenome (GOLD analysis project Ga0169931, IMG submission 129675) | Freshwater microbial communities from Lake Kivu, Western Province, Rwanda to study Microbial Dark Matter (Phase II) - Kivu_15m_20L... | ecosystem: Environmental > Aquatic > Freshwater > Lake... | reverse complement strand
CGAAACTGACCATGAGAAAATCGTACGGCTTTCGCGAATACGAAACGATCGAACTGGCCCTCTACCACCAACTTGGACACCTACCTCAACCAGAATTCACCCACGAATTCTGCTGAGGAGGCCTATAAAAAGACCTGCCCCACCACTGCAAATGGGAGGTCTTTTTCATGCGCCCATCGAAACACGTTGACTATTTACGCAAGCCACAAAAGCCCGGCTTCGGCCTTGCTGCGCAGCGTGTGTTTCAGGTGTTGGTGGCTCTGCTCCAGCACGCTATTGAGCACGCGATTGAGTCTGCCGAATCGCAAGAACGTCCGTGGAAGTCGGACTTATCATCAGATGCCGCCGCGAACGCCAAGCACGCCACGGCATCTAGCGCTTCGCCTTCCAAGCTTAAGACGAAGCCATCTTTCCAGGCGAAACGCACCCGCCAGCACACGAGCGGAACGACGGACGGTCGCCACCGTCCATCACGCGAACTAGGGGGAGTGTGGACGGTGGAGGAGGTCGCGGCTGCCTGCGGTTGCAACCGCAATACGGCTGGCGCGGCTCTCAAGGAATTGGTCGCCCTCGGATGGATCATAAAAGGCGTCGGGCGTGCCAGCGATGGTGAGTACAGCGGGTTTTGGTATTGCCTCGTCAGCCCGCCGTCCGAACCGACCTCGACCGCGCAGCATTTCTACACATACAAGGTCGATCAGACCGAGGATCGAGTTCAACAGCTTCGTCAGCGCATTGAAAAATCGCTTGTAGGCCATGGCGAGGTTGGCGGCGGTAGTCGAGACTCCTCCGCAACGTCGGCCCCGCCTCTCCCCGCGGAAAGTTCCGACGACGAGGAGGGCCTCTAATGCTGACGAAGCAACGCACTCGCAAGTCGAATCACGACGCATCCCATTTACTGCGGCGGAAAAGTTGTTTCTTGCCCAAGGCAGCGGCGGCGGAAAAAGAAAGCCTCAAGGAGTCAATCAAGCGCCACGGAGTATTGGTGCCGATCCTTCAGAATTCTGACGGCACAATAATTGATGGCAAACTCAAAAAGTCAATTTGCGAAGAATTGGGAATCGTCACCTGCCCAACTGAGATCCTGCAGGTGGATGCTCGCACCGCTGAGCAGATTCGGCTTCAACTGAATATCTGTCGGCGAAATATATCCCTCACAAGCCGTCGCGCGCTGGCCCAGCTCACGCTCCTCGACGATCCTGAGCAATCGGATCGTATGGTCGGACGACTTTCCGGGCTGAGCCACCGAACAGTCGCAGCGATCCGAGAGGTGCTCGTTGTACGCGGACAGATTGCCCAGGTGAAGATTCGCAAGGGGAACGACAAAAAAACCTACAAAAAGTTTACGAAAGTGCGTGCCAAGACGCGTAAGGCCGCGGACAAGGCCGCGGCAATACTGCGTACCCTCGGAGACGCAGCGCCCAAACGCGAACTCGAAATGCGCTCGCTAAAGCGATTCCTAAGGGACGCCGAGAAGAGCCGGAAAAAGGTTCAACCGCCCTTGCCCTGCGAGGACATCAAGATCGAACACGGCGATTTCCGCAGCTTAGATCTGGAGCCTGCCAGCGTCGATCTCATTTACACCGATCCGCTCTACGGCAAGCAACACCTACCGCTTTACAGCGAGCTTGCCACGTTTGCCGCTACCGTTCTCAAGCCGAGCGGAATCCTGATGGCTTACGCACCGCAGGTGTATCTCAACGAGGCGATCCAACGACTCGACAAGCATCTTTCATTTTATTGGGCGTGCGCTCTCATCAATTCCGAATGCCGTCAGCCCAATTTCCAGCGTGGCTTTTTCAGTGGCTATCGCCCAGTGCTCGTCTACACCAAGGGCACCAGTGGGAATCGCGGAGTCGGCGGGATCATTAAATCGGACGACTACGTGCGAGACACTTTCACGCGCGGTCGAAAAGACAAGTCGCTTTACGCCTATCAGCAGCCGATAGACGAGGCCATTTACTATATCGGCAAGTTTACAAAACCCGGCGACCTGATCGTCGATTGCTTTGGCGGTTCCTTCACCACCGCCGAGGCAGTGCATCGCCTCGGGGGACGCCGGTTTATCGGTTGCGATACGGACAAGACGTGCGTCGCTCTCGGGCGCGAGCGGTTAGGCAAATTACTTGAAGATGGCGAACCACAGTAATCACCTTTCTTAAAGGAGCAATAGCATGAGCAACGTAGAAGCAACGCGGGCTGGCGTAATTGGTCGCACCAAAAAGAAAAGCAAACCGAAATTCCAGATTCCAGGGATGGCCCCGTTAATTTGGGACGGAGACTCGCCACCAATTGGAACCGTAATGTCGGTGGCCGACTTTCTAGCATGGATTGACGAGCACCAAATCAACCTCTCGAATCGCCACCTCATCGATGCGACACTTCCGATGTCCCTAAAACGACATCAAAAGGTGCGCGCGAACGCCATTGAGCACCGCAAGCAACGGTTGCTTGAGCGTGATCCAGATCGCTATCTGGCTCGCAAGAAGGCAGGCGAAGAACTGTTTGACGACGCGGACATGTTGTACATCTATGGCCCGCCAACTCAGAAGCAGCTTGCGCTTCTGCGGAAACTGAATTATGTCGGCGACGCACCAATGCACACGGTTGCAGCGGCTGCCTTGATCGACCGGCTTCTAAAACAACAACGCTAGCCGGTGGGAAGTGGGAACATCGCAAGGGGAAATTCGGAGGGTTGCGCGGCACAACGGAAAAAGGATGTGGTTCGAGATTTTCGAACACTCGTAGATCCGTATACACGCGTGCGGCTGAAATAGTGCTTACAGTCAAAAAAGTTGCCGAGCGTGCGGGCGTGTCAGCTGCTCTGGTTTACGACTGGGTGAGCAGCGGGATGCTAGCGCACTACCGAATGGGGCGTGCTGGCAGTCGGGGAGGGATTCGCGTCGCTGAGGCCGACCTGGACGCATTTTTGCTGACGCTCAGGCAAGGGCCGGAGCCGAGGAACCGAACTCCGGCTGCTGCCAAACCCTCCAAGCGCCGGTTCAAGCACTTGTCTATTCGATGACCGACTCCCGATTCAGTTGCTCCCGCAGGTAGTCGTGCCGGTCGCCAATGTGCGAGTACACCTTGCTAAGCATCGCGGCGTCGGCGTGTCCCATCAGGGCGGCGACGGTAATGTGGTCGATTCCTTCTTCGAGCTTACGGGTGGCAAAGCCGTGGCGAATTGCGTATCCACAATACTTGGTGCCCAGATGCTTCTTCAGCGTCGTGAATCGGCAGTTCATGCTTTCGTAGTTCCAGGCATGTCCCTTCGTGTTCAGGAACAAGATTCCCTTTGGATGGGCCTTGATCAACTCGCGGACGATCTCTTCGGCACGCTTGGTCATGTAGATGATGCGGGGGCGTTTCTTGCCCTTGGCCTCGGCGGCGGGGAACAAGACTCGATGCTTGGCGAGTTGAACGTGCCGCGCCTCGATGGCCTTCACTTCTTGCGGACGGCAGCCGGTCTCCCACGCGAATTCGAGCAAGTTCCGGAACGGATCGCCCTTCTTGTAGTAATCGCGGATCGCTTTCCATTCCTCCACCGTGACGACCTGCTCGCGGCGGGTGGCCTGCGGTTTTTCGATATAGGAAATCGGCGAGGCCGTGATATGACCGAGTTTAGCAGCCCAGTTCATGGGCCGTTGGACTGCCACGATGGACCCACGTCGGTAATTGTCGCCCCACGTCGGGTGCGTGTCAGCCCATTCGACAACATGGTAAGGCTTCAGGTTGGCAACCGGCATTTCGTCCGACTTGCCGAGGAACGCCACGAACGAGTTGAGGTGGTCGAGATACCATTCGTAGGTACGCGGCGCTCGGTGCTTCTGGCACCACTCCAGATATTTCTCAAAGATTTCGGCCACCGTTGGGCCAGTCGACGGGACTGCCGCCTTTGCAACCCGTTGCTCGGGCGGCAGGGACATGAGGCGGTGGAACTCACGGTCGGCCTCGTCGTCGTCAGGACCGAGGCGATACCTCTGGCCGTCGATGTTGACATACCAGCATTGCCGGTCCGTGTGCCACCAAGGTTTCGATCTGCGAGCCATGAATCAACCCTCCAGCAAGAGCCATGTGGACTCCCACGGCGTGCCTTCGGGTATGCCAGCCCCCGCCCGGCTGCAACCGGGCGGGGGCCTCGATTCATTTCATTCCGTTCCCAATTCTGTTCCCAGTGCCTTATTGGTCAAGGGTCGAAACCCTAAAAACCTCGAATACGCCCGGCAGGAATCGAACCTGCAACCTGCGGATTAGAAGTCCGCTGCTCTATCCAGTTGAGCTACGGGCGCGCGTGGAACTTCGGAGGATCGTGTCGCGCGGCTTGATCGTTCTGCTGCCAGGCGCGGGTTGCACGTGGGTGGCGATCGCCGACGGACTAGACCAAGTCTAGCAGCGCTCGGCAATCGCAGAAAGACGTGCGATCTCTTGCCGGGCCTTGAACTTATCGACGCACAGGTTGTTCGAATGCCTGGGCTTTGAAGGGGCGGCCGCTGGGGACCCGCTTTCGCGGCGGCGGCGAACCGATTCTCGCCCCGATCTCACATTCCACTGGACAATCGCCGGCGGGGGGATCATGGTTGAGGGGAGTTTTTCACGCCGATCCGTTCGACGCATGCAGGCAGGGATGCGCGCTCCAAGCCCCCCAGAGTGCATCGCAATGCTGAAACAGGCCAGCGCACAGCGCGAGGCGACGACGCATGACGACGCAGCGGTGAGCCTGTTTCCGCTGCCGCTGACGCCGTTCGAGTACTACTACCTGCTCGAAGACCGCTGCGATTATCCGGCGGTGTTCGAGATTCACCTGGTGTGCCGGGGGCGACTGAATCGAGCGGCGTTCGCGCAGGCGTACCAGGTGGCGCATGCCCGGCATCCGCTGCTCTCGGCGCGGTTGGAAAAGGCTGCGAACGGTTGGCCGCAGTGGGTGGCCGGCCAGCGGCAGCCGATTCGCTGGAAAGCAGACGCGCCGCCGCGCGAGATGTTCGACGGCGTGCCGGTGTCGCCGCGACTTACGGTCAGCGTGAACGAGTCGGGCGACGATGAGAATGGCGAACACTGCCGGATCGTCTTCAACTTCCATCACGTGGCCGTCGACGGGATGGGCGGCTTCATGTTCATCACCGATCTGATGGTCGCCTATGCGCACTACAGCGGCGGCGAGCGGGGCGAGCCCGCGCTTCGCACGCTGAAGCCCGCGCTGCTGCGAGACCGCAACGAGCACACGCTGTTTCGTCGGGGGTTCACGCTCTCCGATCTGCCGGGACTGGCGCGGGTATCGGTGCCGCTGCTCATGCAGCGCGTGGCGCGAGTCGAAGCGCGCGGAACACCAGGTGCGGTCAGTACTCCAGCGGAAGAGCCCTGTAAGTTTCTGATTCACACGCTCGAGGCGGAAGCAACGGCCGAGCTATCGAGCGTGGCCCAGTCGCAGGAAGTGCGGCTGCACGAGTTGCTGTTGCGCGATTACTTTCTGACGCTGGCCGAGTGGAATCGCGAGACGAGCCAGCGGCGGCTGCCGATTCGCGTGCTGGTGCCGGTCAACTTGCGGCGGCGCGAGCACTTGCGGATGCCGGCGGCCAATATCTTCGGCTACACGTTTCTCGCACGGCGGATTGCCGACTGTACCGATCCGCGGGCGTTGCTCGCGTCGATCACGCAGGAGATGACCTCGATCAAGAGCACGCGGCGGGCGCAGTACTACGAGGCCGGGCTGTGGCTGTCGTGCATCTGGCCGCGGATGCTGCGAATGTCGCTCGAGCGGAAGAACCCGTTTGCCACGGCCGTGTTCACGAACTTGAACGGCGGGTTCGATCGCGTGCCGCTGCCTTGGGGCGATGGCGGGCGAGTGGTCGGCGACATCGTGGTCGAGAACGGATACGGCGCCGGGCCAATCCGGCCCGACACGCGGCTTTCGCTGGCGGTGCATAACTACGCCGACCGGCTGTCGCTCTGCCTGCGCTACGATGAGCACGTGTTCGCGGCCGACGAGCCGCAGGCTTTCTTGCAGGCTTATCTCGCGCGGCTGCAAGTGACGTGCGCGGAGCGCGTCTGATCGCTCGGCCGTGGGCACCTTCTTCAAGCTGCGGGCACGTCGCAAGATCCTCTCTTGCATTTTACTACATATGTAGTATTATGAGCGGCGTTGGCTGACGCTTCCCAATGCACGGAGGTCCTCTCGGATGGCCAAGAAACGCGCGACGCCCCGGCTTTCGGCGGGCGAAATGGAAGTGCTGCAAATGCTGTGGCAGCACGGACCGGTCACGCTCTCGGACGCGCAGGCCAAGCTCGGCCGCGAGATCGGTTACACGACGATTCAAACCCGGCTTAATCGGCTGGTGGAGAAAAAGCTGGTTGCTCGCAGCACCGAGCGACCGGCGCAGTACTCGGCCGCGATCGAACCGGCCGAGGTGACGGCGGGGCATCTCGATCTGCTCGTCAAGCGAACCGGGGGCGGCAGCGTCGTGCCGCTGGTGGCGCACCTGGTGCGCGATTGGTCGCTCTCGGCCGAGGAGATCGCCGAGCTCAAGCAGCTATTGGCCGAAGCGGAACGGCAAACCAAGAAGAAATCATGAAGGGAGCTCGCGATGCAAGGCTATCTCTCCGATGTGACGGCGCGCTGGCTCCTCGTGGAACTGGCCCGCACGACGCTGCTGGTGGCGGTGCTCGGTGTGGCGGCGTGGCTGGTGCTGCGGCTCGCGCGCGTTCGTTCGCCGGTGCTGCACCGCGTGTGCTGCGTGATGGTGCTCTTGGCGGGCTGGACGCTGGTGCGCTGGCCGGTGGATGTGGCGTGGTATGAAGCGCCACCGGTTGTGGTAGCGGCGGAAGTCGCGGAAGTGGAGGCAGAGCCCGAGCCGGAGAGTTTCACGCCGCCGATTGATCCGAAGTTGCTTTCGCCGCCGCCGGAGTTTGGGGCGGGGATGGGCGCGCCGCTGGTGGTGGAGCCGGAGGCGGCGGTCGTTGCTGAGACGCTGGAAGCAGTGCAGCAGCCGGAGCCGCTCGCTGTCATCGAGGCGGCGCCGGCGTGGAGTTTCACGTGGGAGCAAGTGGCCGTGGCCGGATGGCTCGGCGGAGTGCTCACGATCGTGGTGCTGTGGGCCATCGGCTACGGGCGTTTTCTGTGGCAGATGCCGCGTGGCTGGGAAGGCGAGCCTGAGTGGCAGGCGGAGTTCGCGGACGCCTGCGCGGAGCAGGGGAGGGCGGGGCGCGTCGAGTTTCGGGTGACCGACGATGCGGGGCCGCTCTTGTGCCGGTTGCCGCGGCGCACGGTGCTATTGGTGCCGCGCGTAATGTGGAGCGAGCTCGATGCCGTCGAGCGCCGGGCGATTCTCAGGCATGAACTGGAACATCTCTCGCGCGGCGATCTGTGGAAGTCGCTCGCCGTGCGCGTGCTCGCGCTGCCGCACTGGTTCAACCCGGTAGCGTGGCTGGCAGTGCGACGGTTTGACGACGCGGCCGAATGGGCGTGCGATCGGGCGGCGATGGACGAACAGCCGACAGCCTATGCGGCGATGCTGCTGCGGCTGGGTGAACTGGCCGGCACGCGGGCCCGATTCGGCTCGGCGATGAGCAACCGACCGCTGACGACTCGGATTCGACGTCTCCTGACTCTGAACGGAACGGAGGATAGTGCGATGAAGAAGGCCTGTTTGATATCGCTGTTGTTCGTTGTCGCGCCGCTGGCACTGGTGCGGGTGAACCTGGTGGCGGAAGAGCCGACACAAGAACCGCCGCGCGATCAAGCCGAACTCGCTCAGGAAACGCCGCAGCCCGCCAAGGATGTTGGTGACGGATTCCTGGGCTTCCCGACTGAAGAACAAATGAAGGCGGCCGCCGCGGAGAGTGTTCCGCCTGCGGTGCCGCCGAGCGCTGCAGAACCCGAAACACCTGTGAAGGCCGCGCAGCGGAAGATGGTGGAGTTTGCGAAAAAGACTTACGAGGCGAATGACGCGGCGTACAAAGCAGGCACGATTACGCTCGACCAGTTGTTCCATTGGTCGACGCTGTGGCTGTCGGCTGAGTTGGCACTTGCTGAATCGCGCGAGGAGCAAATTGCCGCCGCGCAAAGAAATCTGGCTCGGCTGAAAGTCGTCGAAGCCAACATTCGCCGGCTGTACGAGCAAGGCAGCCGTGGCGGCGAGCATAACGCGATGTCGGCCGCGAATTACCACGTCGCCGACGCCGAGCGCCGGCTGGCCGAGATCGAAGCGATGCCGGAGCCGCAGGCGAGAGTGCCGCGCCCGGCGGGCAATGATGAAATGGCCGTGGCCGCGGCACGGGCCTTTGAGGCGACCCAGGCGGCTTACAATTCGGGCAATGCCACGCTGGAAGCCCTGATCTCGTGGTCCAACCGCTGGCTGGCCGCCGATCTGGAGCTGGCGCGATCGCGCGAGGAACAACTCGAGGCAACACGAGCGCACTTCAGACGCATTCGTGATATGCATCGCAAGATTGCAGCGATGTACCGCTCGGGATCACGCGGCGGTGAGGCGCAATCGATGGCCACGGCAGACTACTACTTGGCCGACGCGGAGCGGCGAGTGAAGGAGATTGAGGAGATGCCGCAAACGGCTCGGGCGACGCCTGCACCGTCGACGCGCGCGGGCCAACCGGCTGCTGAACGCCAGCAATTAATTGCGCCTGGGCAGCCATCGGCGTTTATTCCACCACTGCATGCGGCGGATGGGATCATGCCGCGAACGCCGCCGCTCGTTACTCAGGCGCCCGTGGCTGGTGCGCCCGGATTTGCGTTGGCCGTTCACGCGCCCGTGGCTGGTGCGCCCGGATTTGCGCCGGCCGTTCAGGCACAGCCGGCTGGCAAAGTGAAGTTCGGCGGCAAGGAGTACTTCGTGGATGATCCTGAACTAAACAAAGCGATCGGGGCCGCTCTCGAATCAGGCACACTCGAGCAGATACTGGAGGCAGTCAACGCTGTTCGGCGAAGAGGGCTGAGTCTGAATGGCTCTGTCTCGGAAGTCATCTCGACCGGCTTTGCGGCCCAACTGATGCAGCTCCTGGGCCATCAGGATCCAGCGATTCGCGATCGGGCAGAGGCCGTGCTGTGGTCAATCGGAGCTGCCAAATCCGAACTGCAGCAGGCCATGGAATCGGATAATCCCGAGATTGCCAAGCGAGCTCGGAGGTTGCTTGAGGGAACGGGACCCGTAGGGGCTGCTGCGCAGGCGGCGAACCGTTCGTTTGCGCTGCCACAGCACATTCCTGCCGAGGGCGATAAGGATTCCACATCCGCCAAAGTGGGCGGCCGCGCCGCTGCTAGTCCGGCAGCAAAATTCAGGACGGTTGACCCCTACGGCCCGGACAGGTTGCTTTACGATGGCAAGACGTTCGACGAGTGGGTGGAGAAACTCGAATTCGAGCTTAGTCCCGTCAAACGCAGAGAGGCAGTCTTAGCCATGGGCGCCTTCGCGGCACACGGATATGGAAAGCAGGCGATTGATGTGATCTTCCGCGTCATGCGAGACCATTCCATTTGGAAACTCGATAGCGCGCCTGAAGATCTACTCGAACAGACCGCCATCGATGAGGCCACGAAGGTTCCGGCCGCCCAGCGACTACCGGCGATCATCAACGCACTCAAGTCGGGAAACACCAACCAGCGGTTGTTTGCAATCGGAGTGATGCCGCTGGATGCGGCGAAAGGCGAAATCATACCACCGTTGGTCGCTGCACTGGATGACATGGACGCCGCAGTCGTCGGTATGGCTCGGATGCAACTGGCGAAAGTCGATCACGACAATCCGCAACTGATCGCTTCACTGGCGAGTGGCTTAGCTTCGAACGACCCGCAAGTCGTGCAAATCGCCGTTCAGATCGTGCGTGGCGGCAACGCGCGACCATTTCCAACGCTGTTGCCTAAAGCCCTTGCCCTGATTGATCATGACAGCCCTGACATTCGCGATGTTGCTATCCGAATCCTTACTGCGTTGAGCGTAGGACCTGAACAGCCGGCGTATGTCGAAGCACTGGAAGAGATCGAGAATGGCGGCGGACCGCAGGCCTTGAATGCGGTGAAAGTTCTGGACGGAAAGATTGGCGAGCAACGGCTATTGCAACGGATGCCGACTAACTCGCAGCCGATCGATCGGCGGAGGTGAGCCGCCGGGTGTTGAGTGACATCGCCGGTGGCGGAAGAACAAATACAGTTCCCAGGGAAGGCATTCCCTGGGCTTTAGTTGGGGTCGAGAGCTGTTGGCGGGTGTAGGCGCGGTTCAAAATATTTCTCTTGCGTTCTCCATGTGTATTGATACACTAACACACATGGCCGCCGACTTTCTATTCCAGGTGTTCCCCAACTCGGGTCTGCCGATCTACCGGCAGCTCATCGACCAGGTGCGTCATCATGTGGCTAGCGGCCGCGTGAAGCCGGGAGACTTTCTCCCCTCGGTCCGCCAGGTGGCGCTCGAGCTGGAAGTGAACCACATGACCGTCTCCAAGGCGTATTCGCTTTTGGAACGCGACGGCGTTGTGGAACTCGTGCGGGGGCAGGGGATGCGCGTCGCCCCGCGCACCGCGGCCAGCGAAAACGGCAGCATCCGCGAGCGGCAGGAGAAGCTCATGCCGCTCTTGCGCCAGGTCGCCGCCGAGGCCTACCAGCTCAATCTTTCGACCGCGCAGGTCAAGTCGCTCATCGATCGGGTCCTCAAGGAGCTCGACCAATCATGAATGCGTTTCCACGTGAGTATGCGCTCGAGTTTTCCGCCGTGTCGAAACTGTATGGCGAGCGGGCGGTGCTCGATCGACTCGACCTGGCGATTCCCAGCGGCAGCGTCGTGGGCCTCTTGGGCAAAAACGGCGCGGGCAAGACCACGCTGCTGCGCTGTGCGCTCGGCCTGGCCAAGCCGCAGCACGGCACGGTCACGATTCTGGGCGAACCGGCCTGGACGCTGAGCGCCAGTGCCAAGCAGTACCTGGGCTACGTACCGCAAACGCCGCAGCTCTATCCGTGGATGCGGGTGGCGCATCTGCTCGACTACACCGGCTCGTTCTACCGGCGCTGGAACGGCGCCCTCGTGCGGCAGCTGGCTGCCGATTGGCGGCTTCCACTCAACCAGCGGGCCGGCACACTCTCAGTCGGCGAAGCCCAAAAGCTGACGCTGGTGATGGCGCTCGGTCACGAGCCGGATTTACTCATCCTCGACGAACCCGTGGCGAGCCTCGACCCTTCGGCACGGCGCGAGTTCCTCAAGGTCGTGCTCGAAATCGCGGCCGGCGGAAATCGCACGGTGCTGTTCTCCACGCACATCACGTCGGATCTCGAACGGGTGGCCGATCGCGTGGCGATTCTGCAGAACGGGCGGATCAGCTTCTTTGGCGAGCTGGGCGAACTGAAGGACCAGATCAAACGGCTGCGGCTCGTCTCGGTGAACACTTTCCCAGAGCGGTTCGACATGCCGGGCATTCTGACGCAGCGCATTCAAGGCAAGCAGGCCCTGGTCACGACGCGGCTGGTGACGCCCGAGATGCTGGACCGGCTGGAAGCGGACTGGCATGCGACGGTCGAGGTGGAAGATTTGAATCTGGAAGAGATCTTCCTGGAGCTGCACGATGAGTAACCGCTACTGGCAGGTGCTGCGCACGTATCTGGAGCGCCCGCGGTTTTGGGTGCTCTCGGTTACCTACTTGCTGGTGACATGGTTCTGGTTCTGGTACTACGCTTGGTCCAGGCCGGACGAGCGGCAAGCCCAGGCGATCATCTCGGCCATTTATGCCTGCCTGATCTGCAGCTTTCTCGGACTTCACATCCGGCGGCAGTTCAGCCATCCCGCGGCCCAGGCGATCCCGGGCTATGCGATGCCGCACCTGGTGGTGGCCGGCGTCCTGAGTTCCGTGCTATGGCTCGTCGTGCCGCTGCTTGCCTGGTGGACGGATCACTGGTCGGGCGGGGCGGTGGCGCTGCACTCTTTTGCGGCGATCCTGATGGGTATTGTCGCCTGCTGGCCGCGGGGAGTGCTCTTGATGATGGCGATTCCGGCGCTGGCGATATGGGCGAGCCGTCCGGTGAAAGCCAGGCAGTATCCTTACATCATCGAGCTGTACCTGGGATATCACCCGTACATGGCCGCGGCATTGATCGCAACGGCGATCGCGGCGCAAGCGGTTGCCGCCTGGTTCCTGTTGCGTTTGCCGCGCAAGGGAATCAGCACGAACGACGAATTCTCGATTGAAACTCCGATCGTTCCCGCCGGCACGAATCCATTGACCGACTGGCTGCTGGCAATGCGAGAAAGCGAGGCCCAGCGACTTACGCGGACGCGGTGGCTGCCGCTCGTGCAGCGCTGGCGAGCGCCGGTGGCAATCGTGCCGCTGCTCTTGTTTGTGCCTGCGGTGTTCGTAGCCACTGGCGCCATGTTTGGCTGGTGGGTCGAAGGGGAGGGACACGCTTGGGCGGCGTTCGCACTCGTACTTTCCTGCGCGATCCTGCTGCTTCTGCCGCTCGGTCCCTGGCAGTCGCGCCGCTGGGCCATGAGCCAGGAGATTCTCCGTCCGGTCAGCCGCGAAAAATACTACCGCCAATTTCTGGGCGCCATGGCGATGGATATGGTCACATGGCTAGGCACGGCGTCCGTATTGATTTTCGTGGTGGTACTATTGGAATGGTACAACATAAACCCAGTCAACCGACTCACTGACGTCACGCGCATGTTTGCGCTCAGCTTCGCGCTGCTGTGGAGCATGGCGGCGTTCGTCTATGGCGTTGGCGTGGCGACGCTACATCGGCGATTCTGGTTACCGATAATCGCGGTCACGACGATCGGGTGGTTCGTCGGATGCTGGTATTCAGTCGCACTGACCGGGCTTTATCTCAACATCCGTAGCGATTGGTACATGGCCATGGCATTCGTGGCGTTTCCAGTCGTTACCGCCGCCATCGGCCTGGGATTGACGCTGTCGACCTACCGCCGCTGGGTGCGCGGCGACGTGGTGTAGCGCGTGGTTCTGGGAATTGCAGCGGTGCGTTCGTGGAAGACATTCCAGGCGAAGGTATTCGCCTGGCTTTCGGGGGCGCTGCTCTTCGCGTTCGGGCAGCCCGCGGGCTAGAATTGCGTGGTCCCGCATTCGCTTCCACTATCCCGCTAGCCCCACGCTCACCCCATGACCAATTCCAACTCGCGCGTCGCCGTCTATACCGGTTCGTTCGATCCCATCACGCTGGGGCATCTGAACGTCATCGAACGTTCCAGCCGGCTGGTCGATCGGCTGGTGGTGGGCATCGGTATCAACGTCGAGAAGCAATCAATGTTCACGCCTGAGGAGCGGGTGCGGCTGGTTCAGAGCGTCGTGGCCCACATGCCAAACGTCGAGGTTCGCTCGTTCAGCGGACTGGCCGTGAAGTTCTGCCGCGAGGCGGGCGCGAGCGTGCTACTGCGCGGCGTCCGCTCGCTGGGGGACATCGAAAGCGAATTCACCATGATCATGGCCAACCGCAAGCTCGACCCGGGGATCGAAACGATCCTGCTGATGGCCGACGGTCAGTACTCGCACATCAGTAGTTCGCTGATCAAGCAGATCGCCTCGATGGCCGGCGACGAGGAGCTGGGCCGCTTCGTGCCGCAGCAAGTGGTCACCGCGATTCGCGGGAAACAGAAGTAGTTCAATTGATTAACCGCAGAGGGCAATTGACTAACCGCAGAGGACGCGGAGGTACGCAGAGGAAGGACAGAGGGAAAGAGCGAAGAGAACCACAGATGGACACAAATGCACACAGATGAAGAGAAAGAAAGAAAAGACAGTCAGCAAGGAACAAATTGAAGCCGGGAAGCCAACTACTTAATTCGCGGCGTCACCCAGAGGTCTTTAGCTTCTGCTGCCGTCCTCTTTTTACCCTGTCTTCCTCTCTGCGCCCCTCCGCGTCCTCTGCGGTTAATTTCTTCGGCGCCCATTCGAGAAGGCAGCGCCGGCGCGATGCCTTCGGGCTAGACGGCGAAAGAGCATTGTAAGAAGCGGACTAGTTCGCTTCGTCGCCGTTGCTCTTGTTGAGATGCCGACGCAGGTAGCGAGCACGCTCGATGTTGCGGTCGGCCGTGTCGAGTTCCACGCCGCGCAGTTTTTGCAAATGCGCCGGCTGCGTGTGGATGAAGAGTTCGTTGAGCAGCGGAATCTGCAGGTCTTCGATCAGTCCCAGGTTCACGCCCATTCGCACGCTGGAGAGCAGATGCATCGTCTCTTCGGAGCTGATCGTCTGGGCGGTGCGGAGGATGCCGTACGCCCGGGCGACCTTGTCGTGCAGGTTTTCGTGGCTTTCGCGCACCAGGAAGTCGCGAGCCTTGCGTTCGTACTCGATCAGCTTGGGGACGATGTCGCCGACCTGCTTGACGAGGTCGTTCTCTTTCTTGCCGAGCGTGATCTGGTTCGAGATCTGGTAGAAGTCGCCCATCGCCTGCGAGCCTTCGCCATATAGGCCGCGGACGGCAAGGCTGATCTTCTGCAAGCTGCGGAAGACCTTGTCGATTTGCCGCGTGATGACGAGTGCGGGCAGATGCAGCATCACGCTCACGCGCAGGCCGGTGCCAACGTTCGTGGGGCAGGCCGTGAGGAAACCGAGCTTGGGGTGGTAGGCGAAGTTCACCGTCTGGGCCAGCAATGAGTCGATCTGATCGATCTGTTCCCAGGCCGATTGCAGGTCGAGCCCGCTGTGCATGACCTGGATGCGCAGATGATCCTCTTCGTTGATCATCAGGCTAACTTGCTCGTTGCGGGCGATGGCCACGCCGCGGGCGCCTTCGCTCTCGGCATGTTCGCGGCTGATGAGCTGCCGCTCGACCAGAAACTGGCGGTCGATGACCTTCAGGTCGTTGACGTTGACGTATTCCAGCTCGCCCGACTCTTGCACTTCGAGCACGCGGTCGCGAAGCGTGTTTTCGATCTCGGTGCGGTCCTGCTGGGTGGCGCGGCTGATGAAGGGGAACTCGGCGAGGTTACGGGCGAGGCGGATGCGGCTGGAAATGACGATATCGCTCTCGGGACCGCTGCCCCGGAGCCATTCGCCACTCGTGCTGACAAGTTCGTTCAGATCCACCGCTAAGAGTCCCGCCGCCGGAGTGTCCGTCGCCCTGAGAGAGTTGTGCTATTTCTTTTTGCTGGGGGGCGACTCTTCAATTTTACGAATGTCGTCGCGAAGCTTCGACGCCAGTTCGTAATCTTCGTCGTCGATCGCCTCTTTCATCTCGCGCCGCAGCCGGATGAGCTGCGTGCGTTTTTCCGTCCCCTCCGGAAAGCGGGCGGACTTCTTGCCGACGTGCTCGGTCTCGCCGTGGATGTTCACGATCAAGGGGTCGAGCTCGGCCTGGAAGCAGACATAATCATAAGGACAGCCGAGGCGGCCCTGGTTGCGAAATTCATAAAACGTGATTCCGCAGACGGGGCAAGCCCGCTGGTCGAGCTTGGCGAGCTCTTCGGCCGTTTGTCCCACGGCGAGCTGCTGGGCGAGTACTCCGGCCAGGCTGGGGGCCACGGCGGGCTCCTCCTCCTGGGTGAGGTACTGCCGGGCGTGCTCTTCGCAGAGGTGCAACTCTTGCGGTTTACCTTTGGTGAGTTCCGTAATGTGGAACGTCGCCGTTTTGTTGCACTGCTGGCACTTCATGGAAGTCCCCAAGACGCGTCTACGGCGGCCGCGTGCGCCGCGCTTCATTAAGTCAGCGACCGCACCGAAAAAACCGCCGTGTCAGATCAATTATATCAAGGGGCGGCGCAAAGCCAGTGGGATTCTAACAGCCGCGCTGGGGGTGTCAAGGCGAGTGCGGCTCTGCGTAGTTTAAGGACGTTGCAAGGAGCGCAACTCCGCGCGTCCGAGGAACTTTTTCTCGTGTCGAGCGGCACTTTTTCCCGGCCAGACGCCGCTCGGATTGTTCGTGCTCCGCCTGCTTGCTACAACAGCCGAAGGAAGTACCCCGCAAAGAGCGAAACGTGCCGAGCCGCGCACGGCGGCGCCGAGCGAACCCACGCGGCAGGTGCGTGTCCAATTGCCTGCGGCTGACGCGGCGCTTCCCTGAGCTAGATTTGCGTATGAAACACTTTCCCGACTTCGACGCTTTCCAGAAGCTTGCCAACGGCGTGGAACTGGTGCCCGTCTATCGCCGGCTGCTCGGCGACACGCTGACGCCGGTCTCGGCGTTCCACAAGATCGACGCCGGTCCGACGGCCTGCCTGTTCGAGAGCGTGATCGGCGGAGAGAAAGTCGGACGCTACAGCTTCCTGGCGGCCGGCCCGTTCCTGCAGCTTGAAGCCCGCGGCCGCGAAGTCACGGTCGTCGACGATGCTGGCACGACAACTTTCACGGCCGAAGACCCGCTCGCGGAGCTCAAGAGCCGGGTGGACGCGATCCGCTCGGCCACGCTGCCCGAGCTGCCGCCATTCACCTCGGGCGCGGTGGGATACGCCGGCTACGACGTGATCCGCTATAGCGAGAATCTGCCGAACGCGCCGGAGAACGATCGCGACCTGCCGGACCTGGCGTTTGCGTTTTACGACCACATGGTCGTGTTTGACCACGTGAACAAAACGAACGTCGTGATCGCGATGGCGCGGCTGGACAAGTTCGGCCGCGACCTGAAGGCGGCCTATGCCGACGCCCAACAGCGGGTGGATCAGATCGTCGCGCAGCTTGAACGACCCGACGCCACGCTGCCGCCGGCCGACATCGAGACCGGCGGCGTGCCGACGATCAAGTACCAGTCGAACTTCACGCAGGCCGATTTCGAGAATGCCGTCCGCAAGTGCGTGGAGTACATCCGCGCGGGGGACATCTTTCAGGTCGTGATCAGCCAGCGGCTCACACTCGACATCCGCTGCGAACCGTTCGAGATCTATCGCACGCTCCGGGTGGTGAATCCCAGCCCATTCATGTTCTATCTGCGGACGCCAAGCGTGACGCTGGTGGGGAGCTCGCCGGAGATCATGGTGCGAGTCGTGGAAGGCAAGGTCACGGTGCGACCGCTGGCCGGCACGCGCCGCCGGGGCGCGACCGAAGAAGAGGATCGCCGACTGGCCGAAGAACTACTGGCCGATCCGAAAGAACGGGCCGAACACGTGATGCTGGTTGACCTGGGACGCAACGACCTGGGCCGGGTGGCTCAATATCGCACGGTCGAGCTGACCGACGTGATGACGATTGAACGCTATAGCCACGTGATGCACATCACTTCCAACGTCACGGGGCAACTGGCCGAGGGACGCGACGCGTTCGACGCTCTGCGGGCGTGCCTGCCGGCGGGCACGGTCTCGGGAGCGCCAAAAGTGCGGGCGATGGAAATCATCGACGAGATCGAACCGCATCGCCGCGGGCCGTATGCCGGCGCGGTGGGCTATGTCGACTTCAACGGCAACATGGATACCTGCATCGCGCTGCGAACCCTGGTGGTCCAGGGAAACAAGGCTTATGTGCAGGCCGGGGCGGGGATCGTGGCCGATAGCCAACCGAGCGAAGAATATCAGGAAACGCTGAATAAGGCGCGCGGCCTGCTGAAGGCGGTCGAAGTGACCGAGTCTCGCCAGCACCGGGGGAAGTAGGCCGCCGGATGCACCTGTGGCGGATCGCTTATCCGCTTTTTAGGCGGCGTAAGCAACGTCAAGCCCGCTTGGGGCCCATTGCGTAAAAGCCCGCCGGGCTTCAAAATGCCCGTTGGCTAGGCGGCATCTCGTTCGGCAGGAGAAACTCATGATTTACGTTGTCGCCACCATCCAATTGACCGGTGGTCACCGCGACGAATTCCTCGCGCTGCAGAAGGATCTGCTGCCGCTGGTGCATGCCGAGAAGGGCTGCGTGGAATACGCCCCCAGCATCGAAGTGCCGTGGGGCGATCCGGCCAAATCGACGGTGAGCGACAGCGTCGTCGTGATGCATGAGCGGTGGGAAACGGTCGACGACCTGAAGGCTCACTCGGTCGCGCCGCACATGGCCGCCTTTCGCGATAAGTCGAAGCACCTGGTGCTGGGCGTGAAGATCGAGGTCTTCAAGTCAGCCTAGCCGCCGTCAGTTTTGATCAACACGGCGACTTGCCGACGGGCGACCCGTTCGCCTGCATGGTTGCCATCTAACGTATTGACTCCCCGACAAGCAAGAAACCGACAAAGTAGGAAAGCAGGTTCAATGAGCGCCATTATCGACATTCATGCTCGCCAAATTCTTGACAGCCGCGGCAATCCGACCGTGGAAGTCGACGTGCAACTCGTCGACGGTTCGTTTGGCCGGGCGGCCGTTCCCAGCGGAGCGAGCACCGGCATGCACGAAGCCTGGGAACTGCGCGACACCGACGAGAAGAACACGTACCTGGGCAAGGGTGTGCTCCAGGCAGTCGAGAACGTGAACGAGAAGATCGCCGACGCCCTGGAAGGGATGGACGCGCTGGACCAGGCTGAAATCGATCGCACGATGATCGAGCTGGACGGCACCGAAAACAAGAAGAACCTGGGTGCGAATGCGATTCTCGGCGTCTCGCTGGCCGTTGCACATGCCGCGGCAGAGCACTGCGGACTGCCGCTGTTCCGCTACCTGGGCGGCCCGGGCGCGCGGATGCTGCCGGCGCCGATGATGAACATCATCAACGGCGGCCAGCACGCGGACAACTCGGTCGACGTGCAGGAGTTCATGGTGATGCCGCTGGGCTTCGACAACTTCTCCGACGCGCTGCGTGCTGGCGTCGAGACGTTCCATGCCCTGAAGAAGGTACTTAAGGGAAAGAAGCT
>Ga0169931_10005840_pt1 | contig 18693 bp, 19 predicted proteins | sample Kivu_15m_20L_FD_129675 | JGI IMG/M metagenome (GOLD analysis project Ga0169931, IMG submission 129675) | Freshwater microbial communities from Lake Kivu, Western Province, Rwanda to study Microbial Dark Matter (Phase II) - Kivu_15m_20L... | ecosystem: Environmental > Aquatic > Freshwater > Lake... | reverse complement strand
GCGGCGCGCGCGAGCCGGTTCGCGCAATCCCTTCGTGCTTAGCGATCCCACCGAGGGGCGCGTTTTTGCGAGAACAGCGGGACGTCCCGGCGTTTGAAGAGGCCGATCAGCGCCAGCCCCGAGACAAATCCTCCAATGTGGGCGAAGAAGGCGATCCCGCCTCCGGTCGAACCCAGGCTCATGCCTCCGCTGACGAGTTGGCCGAGAAACCAGATGCCCAGCACCACGACGGCCGGCACATAGGTCGTGCCGTAGAAGGGAGGCGGAGTCAGCACCAGCACCCGGGCGCGTGGAAACACCAGCAGATAGGCCCCCAGAATGGCGGAGATGGCACCGCTGGCTCCTACCATCGGGACTTGAGATGAAGGGTCGGTCACAGCATGGCTCACGGCGGCTAGGACTCCGCAGACAACATAGAAGACGACAAAGCGGGCATGGCCCATGATGTCTTCGATATTATTGCCGAAGATCCAGAGGTAGAGCATGTTCCCCAGCAGATGCATCCAGCTCCCGTGGAGAAACATGCTGGTGAGCAGCGTGAGCAGGCCGGGAAGGGCCACTATCTCGCCGGGCAGCGTAGCCTGGCCGAAGACGACGGCGGGGATGGCCCCGTACTGAAAGACAAAGGCTTCATCGGAGTTGTGCGGGAGCGATGCCTGGTACAGGAACACGAGCCCGCAAATGGCGATCAGCGCGATGGTGACAAAGGGGGTTCGTTCGGTGGGATTGTCGTCGTGCAGCGGGAGCATCGGCCTGTCAGGGGGAACGGCGGCGATCGATCACGGGTCTGGGCAGAGCCGGATTCACCGGCAGCGATCCATCGTCATTGAGCGGAACGGAAAACCCCGCAGCATGGGTATGGCCGCCGCCGCCGAACGAGGCCGCGATTGTTCCGACATCGGTTCCCTCCTCGCGGGAGCGCATGCTGAAATAGCGGCGCCCGTCGCGGTCGTGCCAGATGAGGCAAAAGGGATGGCGCGGCGACAACCGCTCGCCGACCTGGGTGGTCAGAATGGCGCTCTGCACCGCGGGGATGACGGCGCCGTGGAACTCCACCATCACGGCCTGGGCCGCCAATTTCCCCACAAGTTCTTGCTCGTAGCGAAGAATCGCCCGCCCTTCCTGTTCAAGGTCTGATTGGGTGAACCCATTCCATCGCTGGAAGTCGAACGGATAGGACGCAAGGGCGGCGTTGATTTCACGGCTTCCGGGCAGGGCCCAATTCCACAAATCCTTGTCCTGGATATATTGCAGCAGCCAGGGAGCCGGTGAGCCGTGGGCCCATTCCCAGCCCAGCACCGCGCCGGACTTCTTGAGATCGAAATAGGCGTAGGGCAGGCCGGCCAAGACTTTTTCAGCCGTGGTGTGATGGTCGAGGACGAGGAGTTCCTTGGCCTCGGCGGCCATTGTTTCCAGGATGGGCCGGGCATAGCTGAAGTCCACGATCACGACACGTTCGTCTTTCAGATCGGCGGGGGGAGGGTTTCCGTGTTTGACGGGGATAAATTTTGCGCCGGGATATTGTTTCCAAATCGCCCAGGCGGCGCCGAACCCATCGGCGCATTCGGCGTGATAGAGCACGACGCTCGGCGGACTGCTGAATTGACGGGTCTGGGGCGAATCACTCATGGACGTAGGGCCACAATACCATGCTTGCCTCGATGGACAAAAGAGGCGGGCTAGAGGCTATTCAGATGGTTGATGAGCTGCCGCAGCCGTCCCGCGCTGCGGCGATTGAAGGGGAAGGCCAGCCGGGGCAGCGCGGCCAGGGCCGGCTCATCCAGTTCCTCCTCCAGTGTGGCGCGCAATTCAAACTGTCCATCGATGAGGAGATCGCTGAACTGGCGTTGGATGCGGTCGAGCTGTTCGGCGGAGATGGGCGACTTCAGGCGCATGGCCAATTGGCGGCCGACAAAACGCATCGAGTGGTAGCGACGATAGAAGGCCTGGATTTCTGCGACGGCTGCCTCCGCCGAATTCACGATGGTGAAGAGGCTGAGATCTTCTTCGTTGATCAATTTTCGTGTTAAGAGCTGTTTGACGATGAAGCCGGACCAGTCGTCCCAATAGTCGCAGCCGGGCGCCTGCAGGCAGACGATCGGTTGCGGGTCGCTCTTGCCGGTCTGCGCCAGCGTCAGGATTTCAAACCCTTCATCGTGCGTGCCGAAGCCGCCCGGGAAGAGCGCGATGGCGTGGGCTTCTTTCTGGAACATCAGCTTGCGGGTAAAAAAGTATTTGAACGTGATTAACTTGGGATCGTTGGCGATCGTGGCGTTGGCTCCCTGCTCGAACGGCAGCATGATGTTCACGCCGAAGCTGTTGTCGCGTCCGGCGCCTTCCTGCGAAGCCCGCATGATGCCGTCGGCGCCTCCGGTAATGACCATGTAGCCGGCGCGCACGATCTGTTCGGCGAACTGATGCGCCAGCCGATAGTTGGGATCGTCCGAGGGTGTGCGGGCCGAGCCGAAGATGCTGACTTTCCGCCGGTCCCGATAGCCGTGGAAGACGCCAAAGGCATGGCGGAGTTCTTTCACCGCCCGGTTGACGATCTTGAGGTCCAGGAGGTCGAGATGGGCGTCATGGAGCCGCAAAAATCCGGTCAGGAGCTCTTTCATGATCGCGGCCTGGAGATCGTCGTCTGGCCGTTCCAGGAGCATGCGAATCTGCGCCAGCATATCGTCGTTGGAGAGCATGGGCCGTTGGCGGTGTTGGGGCGGCTGGGTCGGAGTATCCATCGTCTGCACCTTTGTGAGTCGGAGGAATTCCAATCCAGAAAAAATTTTACCAGTGGACCGGCAGGCGGTCAAAGAAGATCGCAAGTCCGGCAGAGCGGGGAATGGCGGTTCGGGACTTGCTTAAGACAGGTCGGCCGCTTTGGGCGAGTTCTTCAGCACCCAGGCCTTGATGCGGGCCTGCTCTTCAGGAGAGAGATTGGTGAACTGGATATCTACGCTGGGGGTGGCGGATGCCGCCTGTTTGCCGGGACCGGCGGTCTCGCTGTCATCGAGAATGGTGCCGGTGATCGTCAGGGGGGCCGGGAATTCGGGCAGCGAAAAATTCACGAGGACGGCGGTGCCCGGCAAGAGGAGCGTGGGGGATTGGACCATCGCGCCCACATGGCTGAGCTGCACGATGATCGCCTGATGCGGGGCGCCCGGTGCGTCTTCATCCAGCACGCTGATGGTGGCCGGCACCCGGGTGTGGCAGCGTTTGGGCGAGAGGATCAGATCGCGCGCGGTCAGCGCCCCGACGGGCTGTTCTTGTTTGGTCACGATCAAAATGGGCGAGCCGGACGACATCATCAAGGTCGAGGCCTCATCGGCAAGACAGTCGTATTCGATAAACTGGACGGGCCGCGACATGATGGCGCGCACTTCAATGTCATCGGGGTGGAGGCCCTGGGCGACGACTTTTTTGACGATGTCGGCCGGGGTCATCAGTCCGAAGTGCGTGTCCGTGTCTTTCACCAGCAGGCAGGGCATGCGTTCCTGCTCGAGCAGCGACGCGGCTTCGGTGACCGAGACATCACCGGGAATTTGCACGACACCTGGAGTCATCATATGGGCTACCAAGGTTAATAGGGGGTTCGGTGTTTTCGGATGTTGATTGTCCTGATTTGTCATCGCGCAGCCAGGTCCTTGTTTCTCTTCATCCACTGTCCTGATCGTCGCGATGTAGGGCAAGTATAGCAGACGATGATGGACGTTCTTGCCATGCTTAACACCTTGTCATTGCAGCGTTTCTAGGCATACACTAGATTTTAATCTTGTCAAGGCGCAAGGGCTTTGGAAAGGGTTTTCGTGAATTCCCCGCACCGTGAGTATCAGCGGCGTGTCGATCAGGTTCCCGTGCAAGGGCTGGGACTCTCCGTCGATGTGTATTCCCCGGATGTGGGTAGCTTGCTCGCCTCTCTCCGGTGCCGTCAAGTCATTCCTGCTTATCTGGAAGTATTCCACGCGGCATCCACTGCGCTGGCGGCTGTCCGGCGCGAGACGGAGATTCCCCTCACGTACCATGGCGAAGGGCTCTGGGTGACGCAGCCGGGAGCGGAGAGGGACCGGCTGTTTTTGCAGGAGGCCTGTGCGGTGGCCGGCCAGTTGAAGATCCTCCGGAGCGCCTGGTCGAACCATGAATGCGCCACGAAGTCCATTGCGGGGTATTCGTTCGGAACCTATTTGCCGCCCCTCTATACGGCGGCGAGCGCGGCGGTGGTGGCGGGAAATATCCGGGCGGTGCAGGCGATTTTCGATCGGGACTGCCGGCTGCCAGGCGGGCAGTCGCCGTTGTTTCTCTTGGAGCTGCCGCCGCTCACCTATTTTGTGGCGGGCACCCTCCCGATTCCGGAGTTCTTCCGCCAGGTCACGGAACAAGCGGCTTGCGGACTGGTGTTGGATATCGGGCATCTCTGGACGGTCTATCGGTATTCGCGGGCGTGGCGCACGCTCTCGTTGACGGCATTTCTCGATCGATTCTTGGCGGAGTTTCCGCTGGAGCGTGTCGTCGAGATTCATGTGGCGGGGCTGTCGGTGCATGAATCGATGCTCACGAGCCCCGTGCGGCCGCTGGCTGAGCAGGATCAGAGATTGCCGCTGTGGACCGATGCCCATGCCGCGCCGATTCCTCCGGTGTTGTTTGAGATGTTGGATCGTATTCTGACCGATGCGCGGGTGATGCATCTCAAGGGGCTGGCGCTGGAAGTCGATACCAAGCCGATCGAGATGATTGCCGAGGAGTTTGAATTGTTTACCAGCCGGTATGGGACGGTATTCCCGATCAAGGCGCAGACCGCAGGTGTTTCGGAGCGTGCTTTGCGTGAAGATTGTGAAGATATGGGGGACGCCGTTCGATCGGATGGGCGCGCGGAAGAAGCGGCCGTGTCACAGGCGTATGAGGCCTATGCGCGTGTGGTCTCGGGCCAGGCTGTTCCGGCGGGGCCGGAGTGGACCTCACCGATGGCCTGTTCCGATGGGCTGAGGTGGTATCAATCGAGCTATCTCCCGTATGAAATTCTGCAGTGGGGCGGCGAGATCGGGGCCATGTTTCCCGAGACCTGCCGTGAGTTGGCGGCACGGGCGGTGTCGCTCGATACCTTCGTGGTCTTCTGGTTTCGGGAGCCGCGTCCGGTCACTGGCTCCTACGACTTTTTCGAGATCAAGATCGACCGGTTTCTGGAGTTCGTGCGGGAGGCCGCGCCGGATATCCAGGCGACAGCGCAACGTGAAGCGAACGAGTTGCGCGAGGCCTACCGGTCGGCCAACGAAGCCCCTCTATCGGTTGTGAGCGATCAGCCATGAGCTTTTGGATGACATTACCCAGGCCGATTATCGGCTTGTCACCCATGGATGGGGTGACGGACGCCACCTTCCGGCGTGTCATCGCGCAGCAGGGGAAGCCCGATGTCACGATGACGGAGTTCACGCACGTCCATGACATTTGCCGTGGCCCGGAGTTTCTGCTGAGCACGCTGGTGTACAGTGACCTCGAACGGCCGATTGTGGCGCAACTCTATGGCAAGGACCCCGCCCTGTTCTATCAAGCGGCGCACGCGGCCTGCGAGCTGGGGTTTGACGGCATCGACATCAATATGGGGTGTCCGTCGAAAAGTGTCGCCTCGTCAGGCTCCGGGGCCGGGCTGATTAGAACGCCGGAGGTGGCCCTGGCGATTCTCCGCGAGACGCGGCGGGGCATGGACGATTGGGCGAACGGACAGACGTTGGAGCAGGCCGGCTTCAAATCTGCGCGGATCGCTGCCATTCACGCGCTCAACGAACGCCGCCAGGCATCCGTGCCTGTTCCGCGGCGGAGGCTGCCGCTCTCGGTGAAAACGCGCCTAGGGTATGAGCGAACCATTGTCGAATCTTGGATTGCCGATCTCTTGGAGGTGCGGCCGGCGGCGATTTCGTTGCATGGACGGACGTTGCAGCAGATGTATCGGGGGGAGGCGGATTGGTCGGCGATCGCCCAGGCCGCGCAATTGGTGAAAGGCACCGGCACATTGTTGCTGGGGAACGGAGATATTCAGAGTTTGGACGAGGCGGTGCAACGGGTGCGGGCCACGCAGGTGGACGGGGTGCTGGTGGGGCGGGCGGTGCTAGGCGCGCCCTGGTTTTTCCGCGAGAAGGAGCAGGCCCGGGCGCTGGCTCAAGCGGGCGATCCCGCTGGCCGGATCGACGTGCCGGCTATTACCCTCGAGCAGCGGTTCGCGCTGGTGCTGGAGCATGCCCGGCAATATGAGGCGATTTGCGGCCCCGGCCAATTTCACCGCATGCGCAAACATCTGGGGTGGTATTGCAAGGGGTTCGCGCATGCCGCCGCGTTGCGCGCCCGGATGTTCGGCGCCTCGTCCGTTGACGACGTTGAACGGATTCTTGCCGACTATCGGGCCAATCAGGTGCTGGATTCCCTGCCTTCTCCCGGCTCGATCGATCGGGATCCGGACGATTCCATGACGACGCTCGTGTCGCGATGCAGTTGATTCTCGCCTCGACCTCGCCGCGCCGCCGTGAACTGCTGGCGCGGCTGGGGCTTCTCTTCGAGAGTTGCGCGCCGGCATTCGAGGAGCAGCCGCTCCCAGGGCTGACGCCGCTTCAACAAGTGCGCCGCTTTGCACAGGAAAAGGCCCGCTCAATTGCCCGGCAGCAGCCGGAGTATCTGGTGTTGGGGAGCGATACTGTCATTGAGTGCGATGGCCGGATGATGGGGAAGCCGTCGGATCTGGTAGAGGCGAGCGCCATGCTGACGACGCTGGCAGGGCGGGAGCACCTGGTGCATACCGCGGTCGCGCTCTGTTGTGTGAGCCGCTCGTTCGATCGGGTCGCGGTAGCCACGGCGACCGTGCGGATGAAGGGCGATGCTGGAGGCCGCATCGAGCAGTATCTGGCGACCGGCGAATCGCTTGGGAAAGCGGGCGCCTATTCCATTCAGGGCGAGGGCGGGGCGCTGGTGGAATCCGTCCAGGGGGATTATCTTGGCGTCGTGGGGCTGCCGTTGCGGCTGGTCGCAACCTTGTTGGCCGGCGCAGGGCTCCCGGTTTCTGCCGATCTCGACGCGCTCTATCGGGAGAAGCCCTATCCGAATTGGGCGCGGTTTGCGCGTGATTGAAAAAGGGGGGAGGGTTTCTCTACAATGCGCCAGTCAATGATTCTGTCTTTATCTTGAGGGAGGCGGTCATGTCGTTCGGATCACATCGTCGTTCATCGGTCTGGGCCTGTTGTGCGGTGGTGAGTGTGCTGGGAGTCACAGCTCCGCATCCGGCGTCGGCGATCGATGTGAAACTGACGATGGAGGAGGCGCAGAAGAGTCTGGAAGCCGGGCGCGTTCCGATGGATAAAGCGAACTCACCGGAAGATGTGAAGAAGGTCTTGCAGCAGGCGTCGCTGGCCACCCGCATCGGGGCCGATCCTGAAAAAGATTCGTGCGGCGCCAGCGCCATTTTGCGCACGAAGCGGTTCCGGCTGGAAGCCTTTGGGCGCCAAGAGGCGGCGGAATCCAAGAAGCAGAAGAAAGAGATCCGCATGCCCGACGAGTTCATCAAGAAAGTCGTCGAGATGCCGAATATGGAAATCGAAGTGCAGCTCTGCGGCGACGATGAGTATTTTGCCGAGGGCGCGCAAGTGGCCTTCCAGCAGGGCAGCAAGAACATCAAACCGGTCGATGTAAGTCCCGCCGAGAAGGGCCGCAAGAACGAGAGCCAGGGGCCGGCCTACCGGTCGCGCTTCACCGCCCGTTTTGCCTACGAAAGCTTCGATCCCAACGGGAAGACTAAAATTATCGTGTTTTCCCCGGACGGGAAAACCAGCGAGTTCGACGCGGACTTTTCAAAGGTTCGATAACGCGCGCCAGCCGGGTTTGTACGTTGTCTGGCCTTCCGGGTTATGCCGGTTGTTCGTTGAAGCGGATGGTATAGAGGTAATGGTAGAGGCCTTTGCGCTCTAAGAGTTGTGCGTGAGTGCCTGATTCGACGATACGTCCCTTGTCCAGAACAAGAATGCGGTCGGCGCGCTGAATGGTCGAGAGCCGGTGCGCGACGACAAAGGTTGTGCGTCCCGCCATCAGCCGCTCCAGGGCTTCTTGCACCAGCCGTTCCGATTCAGTGTCGAGTGACGAGGTCGCTTCATCCAGCAAGAGCACGCGGGGATTCTTCAGAATGGCGCGGGCGATGGCGATGCGCTGGCGCTGTCCGCCGGACAAGTTGATGCCTTTTTCTCCCACCACGGTCTGGTAGCCATCCGGAAATGCGGAAATAAATTCGTGGGCATGGGCGGCCTTGCTGGCGTCCTTCACCGCGGCCTCGCCGGCCTGCGGATTGCCGTAGCGAATATTTTCCAGGATGGTGCCGCCGAAGAGGATCGTTTCTTGCGGGACCAAGGCGACTTGCCGGTACCAGCTTTCGACTGAGACGGTTTTCAGGTCGTGCCCATCGATGGTAATGCGGCCTTCAAGGGGGTCGTAGAACCGGTGGAGCAGATTGATAACGGTTGTTTTTCCGGCTCCGGTCGGCCCGACAAACGCGACGAGTTCTCCGGGACGGGCCTCAAACGACACGTGTGAGAGGACCGGTGTGCGCGGATCGTAGTGGAAGCTCACCTGTTCAACCTGCACGTGGCCTTGTACGGCCGAGAGCGTAAGGGCATTCGGTTCGTCGCGAATGTCGGGCTGGGCGTTGAGAATTTCAAACACTCGCTCGGTCGCGCCCTGGGCTTCTTTGATCTGCCCGAAGACTCTGGCCGCTGAACTGAACGGGCCGATCAGAATGCCCGCGAACAACACGAAGGCAAAGAGATCGCCCGGCGTGACGGTGCCCTCGATGACTTGGGTGCCGCCGTACCACAGCACGGCGGCGGCGGCCGAAAAAGTCAGGAGCGTAATCACGGGAATAAACAGCGCCATCACGCCTGCCCGGCGGAGCGACAGCGCGAGGCCCTGATGGAGTTGTGCGGTAAAGCGCGCGTCTTCACGCGCGGTTTGTACGAACGATTTGACAATGCGAATGCCGGAAATCACTTCTTCCAGGAGCGTGTTGAGTGCGGCGGTCTGGTCCTGAATGGAGGTTGAGAGGGATTTTAACTGGCGTCCAAAGAATTTTGCGGCGAGGACCAGCAGCGGAAGAAGTACGAGGATCAGCAGGCATAACCGCCAGTTCATGGAGAGCAAGAAGCCGATGCCGCCGATGAAGGTGACGAGTTGCTTGGCTGTATCGATCGGTGTTTCAGTGACAATGGATTGGATGACGGTCGCATCATTCATCAGCCGCGAGAGCAGTTCGCCCGTTCGGCGCCGGGCAAAGAAGCTGACGGCTAAGCTTTGAAGATGCGTGAAGAGATGCGTGCGAATGTCCGCAATGATGTGTTGAGAAATCCAGGCCGTGAGGTAGCTGTGCCCCATCGAACAGAGGCCCTGGAGCAGGACCAGCCCGACAAACAGCGTGATCAACTCCGTCATCCGCACCGGATCGTGCTGGACGGTAATGACATCCCATAAGGTGCCGGCCAGGCGCAGCAGGGCAAGATTGATCGCGGCGACCCCCATGACAAGGAGCCCTGCCACAGCCATGCGTGAAAGATAGGGGCGGATAAACGGGAAAAAGCGTTTCAGGTTCGACATCAGCTGATCGCGCGAGTGCGTGATGGCAGTGAAAAGCCTAGACGGCATAATCGCAGTCACACGGCAGCCGTGCAGACGCGCCCTTAAAAGGGAACGTCTACAGTTGCGCGATGGACTCGATGAGGTTCTTGTTCAGCGCCACGAAATCTGAGCGCTCCTGATCATTGATGAGCACGTCTGTCAAACTAATGAACAGACGTGCTTCCTCATTGATGGCGTCAGAGACACGATGGCGCCATCGGCGGAACGAGAAAGTCCCCCACGTAGGTACAGCTTACAGTACGGACGCGGATGCGAACCTTTTTGCCCTCCGGCACAATCTCCTCCTCCCGGCGAACGGGGTGAGCCTAGCTTTTACGACGCAAGAATTTTTGGCGCCGGCGCAGCTTCTTGTACTTGTGCTTGCGCATTTTCTTCCGACGCTTTTTTAACACGCTCGACATGCAATGAATCTCCCAAGTCGGGGGAGTCTAGAGACTTTCGGCTGAAAAAGCAAGCCATAAGCGGGCGGCTATGGAGCGATGCGTGAGAATGGCGGCGGACATTTCCGCTGAATTGTGATGCCTTGACCGCTCCCAGCGACGTTCCTATACTGCGGTACGATGAATACATTTTCTGCGTTGCCGTTGCTCGCGCGTCTCTGTGTTGTGGGGTGTGCCGTTGTCGCGCTCTCATTGTCGGCCGCCTGCTCCGGGAAGGTGATGCTGTATCCTGAAGACCATGAGCGCTTTGTCCGGATCGATAAGGCCGTTGAGGCCTTGCGCGAGGCGTATCAGAAACGGGATCGCTCGGCCCTTCAGGATGTGATGCTGCCGGTGGAGCAGCTGGAACAGCTGCAGGCCGATGCGGAGCGGGATTTCGAGATGTTCCAAATAATTCGGTTGGAGTTCAAGATGGAGCGGATCTTGATCGACGGCGACAACATCGATGTGTATGTCCACTGGCAAGGCCTGTGGAAGAAAACCGGCGAGGATGCCGGCATCCGGCAGCGCGGGCATGCGCGCTTGCAGTGGGTGGGAACGCAATCCATTCTTCTGCGCGGGGTGCAAGGCGACTTGCCGGTTGGCATGAAAACACGCCAGGCCCTCTCCGATCTCCCCCCATCTGGCCGGAAGTTGCCCCAGTGAAGACGACCGTGCAGACAACTCGTCGTGCCTCATCGGCGCCCCAAGCCGATTTTCTTGTGGTCGGGAGCGGTGTGGCCGGGCTTCGCGCCGCGCTTGAATTGAGCCGGGCTGGCCGGGTCATCATGTTGACGAAGGGGCACCCGCTGCAAAGCAACTCGATCTATGCCCAAGGGGGCGTGGCCGTGGCCTTGAGCGAAGAGGACGATGTGGCCATTCATTACACGGACACCTTGAAGGCCGGTCATGGGCTCTGCCGCCAGGAGGCCGTGCGGGTTTTAGTCGAGGAAGGACCTGAGCGGATCCAGGAATTGATTCGCTGGGGCGCCAAGTTCGACAAAGCCGGGGGCAAGTTCGCGTTCGCACGGGAAGCCGCCCATAGCCGCAGCCGCATTTTGCGCGCGCGCGGCGATGCCACGGGCAATGAAATGGTGCGCGCGCTCATGGCGCAGGCCGGCCGTCAGAAGCGGATCCAGCGGCTGGACTATCACTTCACCGTTGATCTGGTTGTGGAGCAGGGGCGCTGTTGCGGGGCGGTCGTGTTGGGCGAAGCATCGGGCAAGCAATTCATCATTCCCGCCAAGGCGGTGGTGTTGTCCACCGGCGGAGCCGGGCAGATCTACGCACGGACGACGAATCCGCCCAATGCCACCGGCGACGGGATGGCGATGGCCTTTCGCGCGGGTGCGATGCTGCAGGATATGGAATTCGTCCAGTTTCACCCGACGTCGCTGTATCTTCCGTCGAGTCCGCCGTTTCTGCTGTCCGAAGCCATGCGGGGAGAAGGGGGGCAGCTGCGGAATAACAAAGGCGAGCTCTTCATGCAGCGCTATCACCCGCTGGGGGCGCTGGCCCCGCGCGATATCGTCGCGCGCGCCATTTGGGCCGAAATGGCCGCGACGCGGGCGCGGCATGTCTATCTTGACGTGACCCATCTTGGCGCGGACTTCGTCAAACGCCGGTTTCCGACGATCTATGCGACCTGTCTGCGCTACGACATTGATATCACGGAAGAGTGGATTCCCGTGTCGCCGAGCGCGCATTACATGATGGGCGGGGTTTGGACTGATCTGAATGGCGCGACGACGCTGCCAGGGTTGTTTGCTGCCGGAGAAGTGGCGTGCAGCGGTGTGCATGGGGCCAACCGCCTGGCAAGCAATTCGTTGCTGGAGGGATTAGTCTTTGGCATGCGGGCGGGTGTTGCGGCGACGGCGTTCGCGCAGCGCCATGGCCGGCTCGATCTGTCGGCGCAGGCCACGGCGCTGGCCGGTGAAGCCGAACAGCGGTTGGAGGATGCCGAAAAGTTGAGAAGTTCATTGCGCCGCACGATGTGGGGACAGGTCGGGGTGGTGCGTTCGCGCGAGTCCCTTGTTCGGGCCACGGCGCAATTGTCTCGCTGGCTCAAAGTCGTCTCAGGCCCGTTTGTGAGCCGGGCCGCTCTCGAAGTGAAGAACATGGTGCAGGTTGCGCATTGCGTGGCCGAGGCGGCGCTCTGGCGCGAGAACAGTATCGGCGCGCATTTCCGGTCCGATTTTCCCCAGGTCAAACGGGCCGGGTGGAAGCTCCATAGCCAGCTGACCTGTACGGATGAGTTTACTCCGCCGCAGCCGGGGCGGAAGCAGGGTGTGGTGATTGCGATGCAGGTTGGGTCGAAGCGATCACGTGTCCGGTCGTCGCCAGGTCTTTCATGAGAAAGGTCCGATAGTAGCGAATGACCTTGCGGACGTATTGGCGCGTTTCGTCGATCGGCGGCAAGCCGCGATAGCGATCCACCGTGTGTTCGCCGGCGTTGTAGGCGGCGAGAGCGAGCGGAAGGTTTCCGCTGAACCGATCGAGCAACTGGCGAAGATACTTGGTTCCCCCTCCGATATTGTCTTCCGGATCATAGAGGTCGTGGACATCAAGGCGCACAGCGGTCTGCGGCATCAGCTGCATGAGCCCGACCGCTCCGGCGCGAGACACGGCCATGGGGTCGAAGTCGGACTCCGCTTTAATCACGGCGCGAATCAGGGCGGGGTGCAACTGATGTTGCTGGGAGGATCGGCTGATCATCGGCCCCAGTTCCCGTTCGGACAAGGCGGGGTGCAACCGGTTCGATTGGGGGGTGATGCGGCGGTAGCGAAGATCGTTCGGCACATTGGTGAGAGCAATCGTGCCATTGGCGTCGATGTATTGATAGATTTCAGCGTGCAGATCCTGGGGTGACAGCGTGAGCCATGTTGCGCCAAGCAGCAGGGTCGAAAGAAGAATTCTGGTCGTAGGCAATGGAAATCTCCTCAACATGGTGGTTCGCTCGTTTGCGGGCATGGTCAAACGATAGCAGTCTGCTGCTACCTGTCAAGGAAATGCAGTTCCTGTACCCTGCAAGGAAATGGGAAGAGACCGTGAAAACAAGAGGATCGGAGTCTAGGGCAAAGCCGGCGGTTCCAGAAAACGGCGATGATTGTCCCCAAAGTGCTTATGCAGTTGCCGAGTCAGAGGCCCTGGAGTTCCGGCGCCGATTGGCTGGCGGTTGATCGACATGACGGGCATGAGCTCCATGCTGGTGTTGCTGAGAAAGCATTCATCGGCCTGCAGCAGGTCGTGAGGGGTGAAGCGGCCTTCGATGGCCGGGATGCCGAGCTCCCGTGCGAACTGTAAGATGAGTTCTCTGGTGATCCCGTCAAGAATGCCGCACGCAATCGCCGGTGTCAGGAGCCGGTTCTGAGAGACAAAAAAGAGATTGCTTACGGTGCACTCCGTGAGATGGCCTTCCCAGTTTAAGAAGAGGCTGTCGAATGCTCCGGCGGCGATGGCTTCGCGCTTGGCCAGAATATTGTTCAAAAAGTTGGTGGATTTGATTTGAGGCGACAACGCACTGGGCAGGTTGCGTCTGGTCTGCGCGATGATCAGCGCCACTCCGCGCTGGTAGGTGTCCTCGGTTGGCGGGTGCAAGGGCTTCGCCATAATGACGAGCGTGGGGTTCGGGCACAGCGCGGGGTCGAGGCCGATTTCGCCGACGCCTCGAGACACCGTAATTCTGAGATAGGCGTCAGTCTGGTCGGTTCCCACCTGATTGCGGTCCATCGCGTCATGCAGAAGGCGCGGCCATCCGCCGGAAGGGACTGGGAGCGTCAGGCCAATGGCATTGGCCGACCGCTGCAAGCGCGCCAGGTGATGATCGCGCATGAAGATCCGACTCCCGTAGGAGCGGATCGTTTCGTAGACGCCATCACCATATAGAAATCCGTGATCGAAGACGGAAACGACGGCATCCTTCTCTTCGACAAATCGGTCATTCAGATAAATCCACATCGGTGTGGTCACGATAAGGCGCTCAGGAAGGCCTGGGCCTTGTGCATCGTCTCCTCATATTCTTTGGCCGGGTCCGAGTCGGCGACGATGCCGGCTCCGACCTGAAGGTAGCCGGCTTCTTTCCGGAGGACCAGCGTGCGAATTACGATGTTGAAATCCAGATCGCCGCTCCAGCTGACATAGCCCATCGATCCAGTATAGGGGCCTCTCCGCACGGGTTCCAGTTCATCGATGATCTCCATGCAACGGATTTTGGGCACGCCGGTAATGGTGCCTCCGGGAAAGACGGCACGGAGGAGGTCAAAGCCGGTCGTGTCTGCCTGGAGCCGGCCGGAGATGTGGGAGACCAGATGGCTGACGTGGGAATATTGCTCAATGGCCATCAATTCATCGACACGGACCGAGCCGAATTCACAGACGCGTCCCAGGTCGTTCCGTTCAAGATCGACGAGCATCAGGTGTTCAGCCCGTTCTTTTTCGCTGGCTCGCAATTCTTCCATCAGCCGCCGGTCGTCGGCCGCGCCTCGCCCCCGCGGCCTGGTTCCCGCAATCGGCCTCGTGTCGGCCTGCCGGCCGGTCAAGCGCACCAGCCGTTCCGGCGAGGTGCTGATGAAGCTGGTTTCGCCGACACGCAGGAGGCCGGAAAAGGGCGAAGGGTTCATGGTGCGCAAACGCGCATAGGCCTGGAGTTCCGAGGCGAGGCGTGATTCCTGGGCAAAGCGCGGGCTCGTGACGGAAAAGCGGTGCGAGAGGTTGGCTTGATACAAATCGCCCGCGGCGATGTAGTCCTGGCAGCGGCGCACGCGCTCCATGTAGGAGGCTTGGGATTGCTGGGGCGCAAAGGTGATCGGTCCCGACGAGTCAGCCGTGCGCGGTTCGTGGGCCGGACGGGCGAGCCGATCATGCAGCCGGGCGAGCCGGTCGCAGCCCTCTCGATAGAGGGATGCCCGCGATTCTCCGGAAAACCGTTCAAGCGGAGGGCAGAAGATCAAGTGGAGATCGTGTGAATCATGATCGAATGCCGCCACGAGGTCGAAGAAGGCAAACTCCAGATCAGGGAAATGCAGATCGTCGAGAGCATGGCTGGGTAAGGATTCGAATTGACGGACGAGATCGTAGCTCAGATAGCCCACGGCTCCGCCGAAAAACGGAGGGGCTCCCGGCGGGCGCTGGATTGGTGAGCGCTGCATCAATTGAGCAAGGGTGTGGAATGGCTGCTGTCCTGTGCGGGTATTCCCGTCCGATGTTCTGAGGGCCCAGTCATGGTTCTTTCCCGAGAACGTTTGATAGGGGGCATCGGCAAAGAACGAATAGCGGCCGGTTGAGAGGGGGCCTTTGCCGCTCTCAAATAAGAAGGAGGGGCCAGAGTTGGACGTGGCTCGGCTATAGCACTCGAACGGACTGAGGGAGATTCCGCGAATCGTGACGATCAAGGGCTGGGGAGGTCCATCGAGGAAGGGCGTCGGTGATGGCATGGTCATAGGCGGTCGAATCTGTGCTCCGATAGGGACCACACTATACCGTAGCCATCCGGTCGAGGGACAGGGCCTAACGGCTTGACATTTCAATAAGGATTCTGTTTGAATTGCGCGCCCGCAAACGGTGGAGTGCTTATTCGGTATCGTGGTCTGAGTACTCGCCCCCAGTGGGTATGGTATGCCCCCTTCACAAGATCCGTTCTATGCGGGGCTCGGCCAGGCGGTCCGAATCGGGACCGACCTGCTAGCTGCGTTGATTGTCGGAGGAGGGTTAGGCTGGGCCATCGATACCTATCTCCTGGAGTCTACTCCCTGGGGAATGGTGGTGGGGTTGGTGCTGGGCGTCATAGCCGGGATACGGAACGCATACCGGTCGGCGATGAGATGGCCGGGGTCACCGCAAGAGAACGAACGTAAAGGATAGCCGTGGAAGAAAGTCCGCTTCACGCATTTGAACTGCATAATTATATCCCGCTCTCCATTGGAGGGTTGGATATCTCCATCAACAAAGCCGTGATTCTTATGTGGCTCGTGGTCGCGTTGGCGGCGGTATTGATGGTGATGGCCGGGTCGGCCCGCCGTCTGGTGCCGGGCAAGTTGCAAAATCTCGCCGAAATGCTTGCTGACTTTATCCGGAGCATTATTCTCGACACCATGGGCAAAGACGGGATGCGGTTCTTTCCGCTGATCGCCAGCCTGTTCATTTTTATCCTCTTTTGTAATTTGCTCGGGTTGATTCCCGGATCGTATACGGTCACTAGCCAGATCGTGGTGACGGCTGTGTTCGCGTGCCTGGTCTATGGGTTGAGCCTGGTGATGGGCTTTATCCTTCACGGAGCCAAGTTTCTCGGGATTCTCGTGCCGCCGGGAACGCCGGGATGGCTGCTGCCCTTGATGATTCCGATCGAGTTAATCAGCCAGTTAGCCAGGCCGATTTCGCTGGCTGTCCGGTTGTTCGCCAACATGACGGCGGGCCACGTTATCTTGGGCGTGCTGTTCGGGTTGGCGATCAGCGGCGGGGTGCTCATCGGCTGGCTGCCGTTTGCCTTTACGATCGCCATGAATGGGTTGGAAGTCGGTATTGCGTTCATTCAAGCCTATATTTTCACCGTGTTGACCTGCGTCTATTTGGGAGACGCATTCCATCTGCACGGCCACGATGACCACGCGCATTAATCGCGTGTCAGATCAGACAAGGGAGGAGTAGCACACAATGGATTCAGCAGCAGCAGCGTTGTTAGGCATGGGGTTGGCGGCGGCGGGTTTCGCCGGTGCCGGTGTGGGAATCGGGTACATCTTCGGCAAGATGATCGAAGCCGTGGCGCGCCAGCCGGAAGCCGAAGGCCGCGTTGGCAAGTACATGTGGATCGGATTCGCGCTGGTCGAAGCCATCGCGCTGTACGGGTTGGTCATTGCATTTATTATCATGGGCCTTCGCAAATAACCGTGCTGAGCAGTGAGTGCTCAGTGCTGAGCAATGCGCTCGGCACTCAGGACTCAGCACTCAGCACACCGCACGTAGGGGCAACTATGCCGCAGTTTGAATCGAGTTTTTTCTCGTCGCTGATTTTTTGGGAGGTCGTCTCCTTCGGGATTCTGTTCTTCGTGCTGTACAAGTTTGCCTTCCCGGGCATTCTTGGCATCCTCGAAGAGCGGGAGAAGAAGATCAAGGACAGCCTCGATCAGGCCGAGCGGCACCGTGCCGACGCCGAGCGGGCGCTCAAGGAGTACGAGGCCAAGCTCAGCGCGGCAGCCAAGGAAGCCGAAGGCCTTCTCGCGGCAGCGAAGGAGCGGGCGCAACGGCTGTTGGATGAAAACGAACAGCGCCTGACGGCCGAAGCGGAACGTATCAAGGGAGACGCCACGCGTGAAATCGATCACGAGCGGCGGAAGGCGGTGCAGGAGATTCGCAATCAGACCACGGAGCTGGCCTTGCTGGTGGCTGAAAAGGTTGTGCAGCGCAGCCTGACCGATGCGGATCACCGAAAGTTTGCCGATGAAGCCCTTGAGGCGCTTTCGAAAGCCCACTCCTGATCAACAGACTATCTGGCCGGGCGCGGTGAGCCCAGACTGACCCCGCCCGGCCGATACCCTTCCAAATCAATCGTCACAAAGCGAAACCCCAGCTCTTTCAGCTTCCTGCTGATGCGCAACCCTCGCTCGTGGTCAGTCAGGCGTGCCAGCTCGTCCTGGCCTACTTCAATTCGTGCGATCTCCCCATGGTCCCGCACGCGGTAGTGCCGGAAACCTTCACCTTGCAGGACGGCTTCCGCCTGTTCAATGCGGCTGAGTTTCTCTCTCGTGATCGTAATCCCCCGCGGGATGCGCGAAGAGAGACAGGCCGCGGCAGGCTTGTCCCAATTCGACAGGCCGAGCTCCTGGGCGAGCGTTCGGATTTCTGCTTTGGAGAGGCCGGCTTCCACCAGCGGGCTGCGGACGCCCCACTCGCGGGCAGCCTTGATGCCGGGGCGGTCGTCTCCGAGATCGTCAAGGTTCGTCCCGTCTACCATGACGGATCCCGCATGCGCATCTCTGAGTGCGCCCAATAGCTGGTAGAGATCGGTTTTGCAGTGGAAGCACCGGCTCGCATCGTTCTCGGCGAAGGCGGGAATCTTGAGTTGATCGGTCTCTATGAGCTCATGGCGGACCCCGATTTCCTCAGCCACGCGTTTTGCGCCCTCCAGTTCCGAGGCCGGGAAGGTGGGAGACAGAGCGGTAATTCCCACGGCGCGGTCTTTGAGCTGATCGTAGGCTACTTTCAGGACCACCGTACTATCGATGCCGCCGGAGTACGCGACCAGCACGGAGTCCATGCCTGCAAAGATCTGGCGAAGACGGGTGAGCTTCTGCTGGAGAGGAAGGGGCTGCATAGGAACTCGCGGCAAACAGGTGAGTGGTTACTGGCGAACTTTGGCCTTGGCGACATTGCCCACGACGACGAGCGCATACCGGGCGGGGTCGAGATACTGTTTGGCGGCTCGCTGCACATCTTCTTTGGTGACGCGCTCGATCCATTTAGGGTATTGGCTGAAGTACTCGAAGCCGAGCCCATAGAATTCAACTTGCGCGAGCACCTGGGCCAGCTTCGCGGTGGAGTCAAGCCGAAGCGGAAAGCTGCCGATCAAAAAGGTTTTCGCCTCGGACAGCTCTTGCTCGCTGACCGGATTGTCTCGCATCGCTTTGATCTCCGACAG
>Ga0169931_10005839_pt1 | contig 18694 bp, 8 predicted proteins | sample Kivu_15m_20L_FD_129675 | JGI IMG/M metagenome (GOLD analysis project Ga0169931, IMG submission 129675) | Freshwater microbial communities from Lake Kivu, Western Province, Rwanda to study Microbial Dark Matter (Phase II) - Kivu_15m_20L... | ecosystem: Environmental > Aquatic > Freshwater > Lake ... | reverse complement strand
GCGATTCTATTGGTGTCGGTAAGATAGTTGTAGGCAATTTGCGAGGTAAGCATGTGTCCTTTATCCCACCAGGCCTGTGTGAGCAAAAGCAGACAAAAGAGTAAGAGAAGTCTAAGCATGGTTATGATATATTAAAGGATTATTGATGGTGTTGATTTAAGGAGGATTAAAATTATTATCGCTTATCCTACAATAAAAATGCAAAAAATATTGTAACTAAACATGGCTGATGACTATTAATCATATGTTAATTATTAATTATGTTAGTATGTTTGCGATTGGCTTACCGTTTTGGACGCAGACCAGTTGTTTTTTAGCCCAGTTACGAGCAAATAATTCAATCTAAGCTGGATAGATTTAGTAAGTATACTCGACGTTACAGCTCAGATCATAAATTTGAACATTAAGACATATTGTACTAGTAGTTTGTGTATGGTCATAGCTGCCATATTGCTGGAGTTACAACTAATAACTTTCATTCGCAAAAGTTTACGAAATCAGTCATGGAATATGCTAAGCCTAATTTGCTTATTTTGGGAGGTCTTTCTGATAGCTGGACTCGTCTTTATTAGCGTCTTATGAAGATGAAAAAACGATATTAACACCCTATCATTCGAGCCTAAAAAATGATGTGCAAATAGCGGCTGTCAAAGATACTACAGGAGCGTTTATTGAAAGACAAAGACTTCATCTGGGATGACAAAAAGAAAGAAATAAGTATAATAAATCACAGAGATCGAGTTATTCAGCCTGATGACTACCTGACCGTGGGACAGATGGCCACTGAAAATGATCACACGAAGTTGGCTTTCGGAAGGCCATCAGAGATTTTTATTTTTGAAGATTTGATGCTGAGATACAGCGTGGATGATCTCAAAGGTATTCTTGAACGAGCAGTCTCAAAAGTAATGGAAAAACAAGGTAACTCTAATGCTTGGAGGCGGTCTTTATCTTTGTAGGCTATCAGAAATTTTGTGATGAGCGAGTAGCCTGAGATACACTCAAGGGAAATGACATATCAAGCAGCTTTACTAAAAAGATATGCTAAACTTTAAAATAATATTCTGCTGGTAACTCCAGGACACTTCGTCGAAAGAATCGCTCAGCAGGTGCATCAGGTAAACATGTAACCTGACAAAGTGTATAGATAATGGCTCGATGATAAAAATTCTTAAACTTATAGCTTATTTCAGCAGGCTATGGCGGGAGATGTTCAAGTTCTGTTGTAAAAATTTGCACTGCTATGCGTACTTAAATAAAACTGTATCTAGTCTTAATTTTACACTGGAACTAATGTATTCAAGTCGATGTGTTTTGGAAGTTTATTTGAAGAAATGAGCATTTCGTAGCTGCACTAGCGCTACTATCGAGCTAAAGACAGCACTGAAGACAAATGGTTTTAGCTCATGCAGCACAGAATCAAAGTAAAGTTGATTTTAATAAGAATGTTCAAATCGAAGCCAAGGGGCAGATAAGACTTACTCTTTAGCAGCAGTTTCAGCTACAGCATAAGCGAGCTGAATTGGACTTTCCCTACACATACTAACCCAAGAACTATCTATCTTAATATGAAAATAAGGTTAAACTGGTGCAGTTGTAGGCCAAAATGCGTGAGATGCTCAACTAATAAGATGATAAGCACCAGATTGAGCTGTTCGATAAGTTCACTAAAGGCTTCAGATCACGATAAGGTATCATTCTTTACTCTAAACTGCTAGGCAAAGCTAATGTTTAGTCTTATGATCGTCTCAAGTTGCCAGTATTTCACTATCAGGCTTTTAGGGGCATATATAAGGAATATTTGCGTTAATTTCTGCTTAAAGGAGTATAAAACTCTAAAATTGAAGATTCAATAAAAAAGCGCATGAAAAAGATGTAAGGCATAATGTAAGAACATATGCGCAAAATTGATGACCCTACTGAACTCAGAAAGTACCTGACAGGGTAAAAAGGCAGAGTTCTAAATGTAAGTATGAATCAAGAATAAGGGCCCAAAATAGATGAGGAAGACATAAAACATTTGAAAAACGTTTTCGGATAGATGACTGCGGAAGACTAGCAGGAAATGGAACATCAATTCGGAAAAGACTGGAATAAGGTAGAATGATCGATAAAGCTTTAATAGAGTTTCACAATTTTACTTTAAATTTATTTTTAATTTATTTTTAAGCACTTTTTAATATACAAATATTTATGTATGGACACAAGTATTGATGATAAAATGATCAGTTGATGATTCTGAAGTACTTGAAATAATCCTTCATCATGAGCTGGTATTGCAAAAATGTTAGATTAGTTTATTTTTCTAGAATAGTTATTATTTTGATTCCTTGGTTGAGCTGTTATAGAACCCAACTTGCATATTACAACATTTTAAGCTGCTAATGCAATATTCTTTGTTGTTCAAGCTGGTAAACAACAGCAAAATACTCATGATAGCCTAGTTTGTTATCGAAAAGTTTGCCCTAAAGCTGTTCTATCGTCATTTGGTAAGCTTATAGCTTGCTTGTGAATATGTTAGCGGTCATCTTTACGACCTCCATCTCTCTGCCTATATTGCTTATATAAAAAATGTTTTAGATATCTTCTTTGTAGTTCCAGAGAAGTCCTCGATGAAACGTCAAAAGCTAGACACATAATTTCGTCCTTTTGACTTTGATTTTACGATATTTATTGAAATTTATCTCTTGCAAAGCTATTCGCAAAGGCTGTGAATTTTGAACGAATTCGGTAATGTCTATCCTTACAAAAAGATGATTGTACTTATTGTATTACAATGCGATGCCATAACGCATAAGAAGAAGACGATTAGGCAATCGACCGTAGCAAAAGTAAACCTGTGAGCCCTTCTGGAACTGATCTTTGCCTCCGCAGACCATAAGAAACTCATCAAAATTGTCTTTTTTGGAACAACCTTCGAAGTAGTTCCTGAAAGGATCGATCTACTACTAAGCTGTGACAGTTGCTTTCTTTTTTTGCTTTAAACCGTATGAATACTTGTTGTACTGAAGTGTATTGTAAAATTATTTGACTAGCTTTACGTATCTTACGTTGTTTGAGTGGACACTTTACATTATTTTTTTAGCCATCTAAGCGTCCTTAATGTTTTTGGCTTAGCTCATCTGCTGATATGTCTGTGCAAGAAAAGATAGACTTACACCATCATTGAAACTAATAAAAGCCATTATGTAAGCATGAATGCTTCTAATCTATGTTTCGACAAGAGAATCACCTTTAAGTAAAGGCTAAAGCTCCATATCTGAAAAAAACTAATCTTATGCACTGACGTCTGAAGCATCGTATGAGCCATCACTCGAAGCCATTTAGTCAGCTTACTAGTCTGTGAGCGTTTTAGGTTAATCTAGATCCTAGTGGGGATCGTGAGGATTTCCAGGTTTGTAGGCCATAGTGTAGTAGACATCAGTGCATTAATGATTGAAAAGCTATGCGTATGGTACCATAGTTGTATATTCAAAGTACTTGCCAAAGCATCTAGTTACTAAATGCACGTGAATCCACTGGATATTCTATCGCGTGAAAACTTTTTTATCAAAAAATTAAGGATATTTTTAAGCTATTTTTAATAGTTAATCTTGTTCTTTGACCACCCTTTATCTCTCCCGAGCGATGGAGTTTACTATCCAAGGATCTTCTAGCAACTAGAGTACTTTTTACTACCAAAAAATGACGTAATCGATGTCTCTGGGCAGATTGTTAAGTAAGTGAAACCATCTTGAATCAGAGCCTCTTTGAAATTAATAGAGCAGGTAAGTCAAGATCACTCGATCCTACCAGTCAGAAGAAAATGCTTTAGCATAAAATTTTGGATTCTATTAGAAGACCCTATTTTACACAAAATTTACTTTTGAATCGGACTCAGGAAGGCATCTCTAGTGGTGAGTAAACTGTCGACAGGTACTCTAAGCAGTACTGAATAAGCAGGTATATCCTCTGCTGCGATGAATCCAGGGTACCTAAGTCCATTTTTAGTGCGAAACATAGCAACTTACAATGGTCCTATTTTCATGCCCTGACTCTAAAGTTGTTTTTTATAGTTGAGAAGCTACTGGCTAGGTGCTACAATCTCAGCAGTGCTGTCTGTTTTTCTGAGACCTTTGAGTTTTCTCAGTGCTTTGCCGATAGTGTGTTTATTTTTGAGACTGTTTTACAAATACATTAATTGTCAATTAAATTAAGCAATCTTGATTCAAAATATAGTAAGTTGCTCACGTATCAAAGTTTTTTTTAATTTGTTGCACAGAATAGATATGCCTTTATTAAAGCAAGTAATATCTCAACAATCCACAAGCCTTTATTATTTTAATTCAGCCATAATGTTTCTCTACCGGCTGTTCCGCTCAACTGCTCCTTTGCGCCGGATTTATCTTCATAAAAACATTCTCTTTAACTTCGCTAAGGGCAAAAAGGACCTCTACGGTACTTAAGTTGTAACGCAGCAACTCTCGGAGTCAGTCGTACTGCCACAGCCAGCGAAATAAAGAAGGCTTACTACAAAATAGCTCAGGAAATTCATCCTGATAAAAACCCTAGTCCTGATGCCAAGGAACGCTTCTCTTAAGTCAACTAGTATCGCTGTATTTAGCTAGAGCATATCAGGTTCTTTCAGATGATTCTAGAAGAAAAATGTACGATCAGACCGGAAATACATAATAAAACATGAATGGGTTTCCCGGAGGATTTAATCCTTAGGACATCTTTGGAGGCTTCAGGGGTCAAGGTAACGCTCAGGACTTCTCCGATATTTTTTCAGAAATGTTTGGCATGGGCAGAGGGCAAGGCCGAGGAGGTAGAAGGAGACAGCAAGGCAACAGTATGGAGGAACTCAGTGAAGACATAGTTGTTGTGCACTAATTAGATTTTAACTAAGCAGTTAATGGCACTATAAAAACAGTTTAAATGTAACGAAGAGCAGTTTGTAAGGTTTGCAACGGAACTAAATCTAAGCCAGGCTCGAAACCTGCTAAGTGTTCTACCTGCCATGGAACTGGCTACGTGACATTCCACCAGGGAATGATGACAATGCGTATGTAGTGCCAAACCTGCTAAGGAACAGGTCAAGTCATCAGCGACCCTTGCGGACATTGTCATGGTAAGGGCTATTAAAATCTAAAAGTTAAAGAAGATATAAAGTTTCCCAGAGGAATAGACAATAACAATACTTTGCGTTTTAGTGGCAAAGGTCATCTAAAAGGCGATTTAGTCATTAATATTAAAGTCAGAAAGCACCCTTTGTTTAGACGTGAAGGAGTTGATTCGCACGCTGATCAATCTGTTTCTGTCATTGATGCTATTTTGGGAACTTAAATTTCTATAGCTAATATTTATGGAGAAATCAAAAAAGTAAAAATTCCTGCAGGGGTTCAAAATGATGAAAAAATAAAACTTCCAGGTGAAGGATTTTATCGATTAAACTCCACTGTAAAAGGAAATCACATTTTGACTGTAAAAATAAAAATTCCGACTTCAATCAAGCAAGAAGAACGTGAGCTTTACTAAAAACTTAAGGCAATTAAGTGATGATATTATTTGTATTTATTTGAGTTTATTTTTTAGAAAAAATTAAAATTATCGAAAACATTTTCATTCTTCCTAATCGCGATCAAAGTACCATCCCTTGACTAGCCTTTTAGGAAAAGTGAATTCATCGTAGTCTTTATCAATTTCGTATGATATTTGGATGTGATCTAGCTCAAAAGGCTAGATACGGAGCCCCTTACCCATGCGACGCGTTACTTAGGTCCAGTCTGTGCCCATAAATATATCATGCTATCGCATTTTTTATAATCTTTTACCTGGTTCTTTCGCTAAGGTTTGTTTCAGAAAAGATATGAAATTTATAGGTAATTGTCTGCTGATTTCAGGCTAATCATTTTTAATTTTGTTGATTACTGAGTGATAATTACCACCTTGAAAGGGACTATGACCGTGAAGTACTTAGTAGAATACACAGCCGACACCATAAATATCACTTTTGTAATTTATTCCTCCGCTGCCCACAAAGCGTTCAGGAGGCAAGTAAAGAGGAGTGCCCAGAAATGATTCAGCATACTAATCCTCTTTGGTCAGCTATTTTGCTAATCCGAAATCAATCAGATAAATATGTCCAGATGAATCTAGCATTATGTTTTCAGGTTTTAAATCGCGATAGATAATATTGTGCTTATGTAGATACTAGATCGCATAGACTAGTTCTTGCAGAAATGAAAGTGCCTAGCTAGGTCCAACTGGCCCATTTTTCTTTAAATAAGAACCTAAATATACTTATTTTTTACCCAAATCACCTGTGGAAATATTTTTGAGCACAAGGTAGAGAGAGTCCATGGTCTGGAAAGCAAACTATAATGGAATGACAAAAGGACATTTTCTGCACTTTTTGAGCACATTTAACTAGGTCAACGCATATTTTAACTGATTTTTCATCAGTAGCTTTTATTTGCTTAGCTGTTTCATTGCAAACATTTTTCCTCCATGCTCGACAAGATACACTACTGAAAAACTACCACTGCCTATTTTGGAAATGATCTTAAACTATGAAAGTTTTATTATTTCTATGTATTTGAAGGATTACTTCTGAAGGAATGCTTATAGCTGTCTTCTTATGGCAGTTTCTAATAAACTGAGGCTTCGAGCGTCTAATTTGTAAGGTTTACCACTTTAGAACTGTCAGGTTTAGTCAAGCTCTGCATGTAAACTCTAAAAGACTCTGCTCTTGAGTAGAGTTTTTTTTAGTCTAAAAATTTATTGAATTTCATAGCCTGGGTTAGGTAGCCCGTCCACTCTTTGCACATGTTGCTATTGGTAAACTTGAACTCTATGTTTTCATTATCCAGACTTAAACTAAGGAAAAAATAGCGCTGCTTACGAAAAGTTCTTATTCGGATGATCTGACCGATGGGAAGTACTCTTTTGAGTGTCTGATGGTCGGCTGACGAATAAAATTTAAGGTCTGTGCATTGCAAAAGCAAATGTACGGTTGAATCGAAGCAACAAAAAAATTTGTTGCACTGATTGACTGCCCCCTTGACTAAAGGAGGTTTTTATGGCTCAACTGCCAAAAATTACTTCGCCTAATCTTCGTACTCCATCTCAACTATCTAAAACTAGCTGTCCATGCTAGCTTTTTCCGACAGCGCAGAAACGCCTCTACGTTCGTCTACTTCTATTATAACGATCTTTTGATTGTTTTGTGAGATCTGATTGTTTCGAAAGTACTTTTGGAGGCGCATCAGCTGAGACTATAAAATTGCCAAAATTTTTAATCCCCTACTGCTGGAGAATTTTTAATTGTATGTCTTCTATTTATGTGCCTATTTTGCACTTAAGACTGCCAGAAACAACGTTAGAATTCAATAGATGGATCTAGTAAGTCACTCCAACTTGCATCATTCTTATTTTTAGTTATAATATTATACAAAAATCTCCAAGATTAACATTTCATCAACACTTTAAAAAAGCATTCAAAAAAGATTGTAATCAATATAAAAGAAACAAATCAAATGATTCTAAGCTTTTTCAGTTTATCGTACAGATGCAGCATATGACCCATGGTCAGCTTTATCTAACTTCCTTTTAGTAGATCTTCAAGCCTTGCTTGATCTGAAAACTATTTGATGTCGAGAGTGCTCAAAAGCTTAACGAATTGCCACATGCTCACTAGATAATCTAAAATCTTCACATCATTCTAAACGAATCTGGTGTTCTTTTCGACTATTCCAAACATTTCTTTGATTTTGTCACGCAAAAGTCGACTTAAAGTTACCAACTACTAATAGATAATATTAGTCGTTGTTTTTTGTTAATAATGAGTAAGAATTTAAATGATTTGTTTATGCTCTTAGCTGTTTTAAAATTTAGCCTTCGATATTTAGTCCAAAGGAGTCAGTTATCGTACTTAGGACAACAAGCGTACACTTAGACTTTCTAAGTGAAGTTGAAGCACAGTTTCTGGGTCATACTAAGACTTTGAAAGTTTGTAAGTGATGCGTTTAATGAAACGGGTTAGATCGATGTATGCCAGAAACCAATTTGCTATAGCGGAATTGGTGGACATATTATCAGAATTAGTCATCATTTTTCTTTGCAAAGGTAAATTGTGTCTTCCTGGTCTGTTTCTGACATTTTTAGTTGGCTATTTATCATTTTCTGGTTATTCTGGCTGGAAACTGGCTAGCAGATTGGTTCCGAAGCGAGTGGTACGTCTGTTCTGAGTGGCTCTAATATTGATATCGCTAATGTCTTGAATAGTTTTCTAAAATTCTCTACTTGGTTTCGGCTCTAGTATGTTACTTCGGGAGCTGATCTTATCAAGATCTACTGGTTTGATTTCGCTATCCTATAAGTAGTTGTTTGAAATAACTGGTTAGACAACATGCATTTTGTACGAACTGTTATTCAAGCCCTGGAAAAGCAGACTATCTTCTTTTTATTTAGTTCTATATATACCTTCTTCCGTCTATAAAACTGGCTCCATAATAGCCACATGTTTACTTTAATGTGAATTTTTGTGGTTGATCTTAACCGAATACTTTTGATTATCTTGTGGCTTTTTCAATGTTTTGCTTTCTTTTTGATTACTAACGAATGTAACAGAGTTGTAGGGAGAAGAGCAAAAACCTGCGATAGATTCTACTTCTTCCGCCTATAAATCTTCGTGCTTCATAGGCTCTAAATTTGACTTGAGATTTGCCCAGAGTTTGTTGCTGGTAATTTGCATACTTTATTAATAAGACATCTGGATATTAATTTAAGATTTTTTTAAGTTTTTCTGGTCGAAAGATGTGTTTGACTATACTTACTCTTCAAATTCAAACTCAAAAAGTTCTTAGGGACTGAATCTATCTTAGATCACTTAAGTTATTGCCCTTCCTATGAATTCTATCGTTTTGAAGGAAAGATTAGTAGGAAGACTGAGTTCTTAGCATCCATCTTCCATTTTTTTTAATATAACTGATCTGCTTGTACCTTTGTAGGGGGCCTCACCGTTAAGCATGTAATAAAAAATAGCTCCGATTGAGTATATGTCTGATGCGCGACTGAAAGTGTGACTGGAAATGACCTAAGGAGCTTGAAAGTTGTTGAGTGGAAGTTAAGAGCATCTAAAAGCCTGAGAAATAGGCACTGAATCGCTGAAATCTGATATTTTGAATTAAAGTCCGATGCTAAGTATATTTTCGGGTGATAGGTTTCTGTGTAATATATTAGCTTAATGAATATGTCTATATCCTGAAATTATCTGTTTGATTATCTAGATGCTTCTTGCTTAACTAAAAGGTCCTTCGTTTTTGATCATTTCGGTTTAAAGAGTCCCGAAATCACAGTACTATAGTACAAGATAGCGAGTGTCATTTTTGTTGACATGATTCCTTAGCTGAACAATATGTTCTTTATCTTTGAGCTGAGTAAGTGCCTTTAGTTCGTTCTCAAAATGTTTTTATTTTCGATTGGTTTTAAGAAATTAGTTGCTATATGTTTTGATAACAAGGCAAGGGGCATTCGGAGATTCTTTGTTAGTCGCTTTGAAAACTGAGCTATCTCCCTTGTGAATAGGATTGTTAAGAAAATTGTATTTTTCGAAACTAAATTCCTTTTAGCTCATCCTAAGTGATATTAATTATTGTTAAATTATGTACTATGCTTTGATATAATGAATGTAATCATTTGACGAATAGGCTTTTCAGACCGTTTAAGGAAGCAGGTAGCGAATTTATCCTTAACACGAATGCGAAATCTTACATTTTGTCAGGCAGATAGTTTTTTACAAAGTAGTATCCGCAGAGACTAGTGTAGAGCCATATGTTGCTTTCTTTTTCCTATATTAAATCGATTTTCTTAACTATCCAATCGTACAATGTTGTAGGTTTGAACCCCAGCTAAGCTGCAATCGCACAAGGCCAGTAAAGTTAGGTATTCCTTTATCCTTTAAAGCCACGCATAGCTGATACAACGGCTTAATAACGAGAAAGATAGTCTATATAAAGCTCGACCATGCGAAGTCTGTTTGCATCAGAAAGTGTAAGTTTACTGTCTACTATCAAAAAACTCATCTGATGTTGCAGGTTTTTATGAATTTATTTAGAATCTGCTTGATCGATCATTTTTTTGATAGAAGTAATGAAGGTTTATTCAAATCGTTCAGGGGCAAAGTAAAAATAGTAAACTGTTTCCAGAAGAGGATCCTCGAGCGTATGTATGATTGACAAGAGAGTCTGCTATTATAGTATTTTTGTTTTGAGATTCTTCAAGGCAGGCATTTACTCGGGTTATTTTCCAATTGCTGAGAACATTTTGTCTAATACACTCTTATTGTTTTATTTACTTCTTTAGTAGCTTTTTACTATCATCTTTTGCAATTTTATCAAGATCGTAAACTTATTGAGTTAAACTTTTTTGAGCTAATGTTTCTTATCTTTTGTCTCGTCTAAATCTAGCAACCATTTCAGTTATGTTAAAAGAGTAGTTTTTTTATCTAAATCGTTTTTAGGATTTAAAAATTATTCCATTTTATTTTAGTAGCTAGCAAGCTTATACTATTTAGATTTAGTATCATAAGTTGCCATAAAAATTCTAGCCTATGAAATTTATTTAATTTCCATTAGATATTTGGTAAGATATTCCGGTAATTGATCATATTTACCGCATATTTCAAGAACCTTCTAGCTCTCTTTAATCACTTTAACCTAGTTCCATAGCTTGTAAAAGCGAGTGAACTGATGATTCGCATAAAATGATATTATTTTAGCGAAATTCTAGTAATTTTAATCAGAACTTTAGCGAGTCAGAAATGAGAAAAGGGCAGAATGAAAGTGGGAAACATCGGCAGTCAAGGCCTGACAAAATGGCATTTCCGGTAGGCTTGGCAGACTGCTAACTAAAAATAAAAGCTGTCTAGCTTTCTAAAACCAGCGTGTAATTTGACCAAGTGGTCCTTTTTCATCAGCCTTTATTTTTTTCTGAATGTTCGAGATATAAAGCACGAGATCGCTATTAATCTGCATTATCACACTGCAAGGATCGGCTGTAATCTAGTTTATATTGCGGTTCCAAACTGTTCGCAAAAGACGACCTAAATACAAAAGAATTCCTTAAGCCAGATTTGATTATTTTTAATGAGAATCGGACGATTAGTATCTACCAGCTATTGATAGCATGAAATTTTGAAGTTAATCCTTAAGCGTTCTTTCTATTAAATCATAATTGATAAAAGTTAGTTGCTTGCACCGATTATAAAATTTTTATGGTTTGAAAGAGTAAAGTTGCTTGATGTTTTGATTGATGTCTGCGTTGATATAGTAAATTCCCTTCCTATCAGTCAGTATTTGGGTAATCATAGCAATCAGTTCGCAAAAAGAAAATGTGGTAGAACAGTTAAAAGGTATGTAGTTTTTAATTATTTTAATTAAATTTTGCTAATTTTGATGAAAACATTGAAAAATAGTCAGAAATAAATCGATTGGTCTGAGCATGGTTACGCGTTGATAAGAAGAGTTACTGCAGAAATAAAGCTGCTGAGGTTGATAAAAACACTGTTTAATTTTGTCGTTTAAATCGCATATTTTGGCTTTAGAAGCCTAATTTTTCAAAATGATTAATTTTTCTATACTGATAGGTTATAAATCTCGGCCATGGAGATAGTATTCCTAATGTTATTATTCTTGCAATTGTATGTAGCTAATTTTTTATTATGTATTTTGGTTCTGCCACTTCGATATCAACAATCCATATTCTTTGTCAGAGGGTTTCAGTCTGATTAAACAGCTTTCTTGGTAGTAGTTGCTTTTGGGCATGATAAATTATTTATTAGCTGATTTTTTATTTTAAAGCCGGCCCTAAATGGCTGAGGCATTATACACAATATACTTGTTCAGATCTTCACATGTTAAATCCAAAAACACTCGTTTTCCTTTCTTACAAAGTATCAAAAAGTTGAAGCCATTGTTGAGAAAAGCATTTATTTTGATTATTTAAGTAATTTCTTAGTGTTATTTGAAGCCTTGAAGCTGTTAACTACTCAGCATGTATACCAACTTTTTTTATCTAAGATCGTATACTCTTGCGTGCTACTGTTTTCCTAATGTATTTTGTTTTAGCTTAGGGTCTGGCATAACTAAGATGACGGCTAGATAGCGTTAATCATCAATATATAGTTTGCTTGTCATTTAGATTTTTGTGATAAAAGAAAGCATATAATTTTTTACTATTTTGCCAAATTCTGCTAGATTAGAGACGAAAACTTTTTTAAGAGAATGTTGCAATTACACTTTTTTTGAGCCTCCATATTTTTTTAGTGAAAGTTATATATTTTCGCCCGAAAAGCTAAAATTTTCATTTATCATGATAAGATTGCCCTCTTTGTCAGAAATATAGAGTCGGTTGTCTTTGGCAAGAACAAGTTATGAATGTCTTTAACAAGGCAAAGGCATTTTGATGTTGATAGACGTAAGTTTAATTCTTCTAGCTTTTTATGGAAGGCAAGGAGTTTCAATTTTGTACTCAAAAAGCTCAGCACCGTAAGGCATCAGAACAATTATAACATTTTATTTTGCCTTAAAGTATGGCTGTTTGAGTGTGAAGCACTGAAGTGAGTAAACTGCCATATGCTCTTGTTGATTCAGCTGCGCCATAGCATAAACTGAACCCTAGAGATGCTAAGCATCACAAAGAAAAATAGTGTCTTCGACAGCGTAGTACATAAACCCTATTTATGGCAAAAATCCCTGCAAAAAGTTTATATTTTGACCGCTTCTGTTATTTTGTATTTATCTTTCCTTTCTTGCCTCGAAATGTTGTTCGACAAAAGAAGGAATCTTTTTACTTTACTACACAAAAATGCAACCATCTAAAGATTTTTCTGTATATTTGTGACTGTAGTCTCTTTGTTGTTTAGCCTTTATGCTCTAACGTTCATCTTATTTGACTAGCTAGTTGAGCTTATGATTGATTTAAAGAACGCCTTCGGACGGGTCTATATTCTATTCAAAAAGATTTTATGAGTGATTTGCAATACTCTGGCGATTTACGGGCTCTATCATTGATGGTTTTGAAATCGGGGGTAAAGAGAACCGAGTGATTGGTGAAGATCCGGGGTTAATTTGATTGGCAAACCGAGAATTAGAGTGCTCAAATGCATTTCTTTTGAGATTTGGAAGCATAAATCTGCTGGGAGTGCTGCTTGTTTTGTTCATGTTTGTGCTAACTGCGACAAAATAAATATTTGCCGGTTCAAATCAATCTCTGTATAAATGATACTAGTCTGTGCAAGTTAATAAAAATAAAGTAATTTTGTATGATAAGATTTTTCATCAAATCATTTATATTTTAAGTGTTTTAGAGTGAAATTTAATATGAATTGTGAGATTAAAGTTTTGTTTTTACTAAAGTAAAGTCAATATCAACTTGTAATTTTATCATGTACTCTACAGTTCAGGCCATCGTTCCCTACGAAATTAACGGAGAAAAATACTTTACCCACACTTCCTGGTTCAGCGAACGACAGTACAGGGCTTTCCACAACATTCCTGTAGAAAATAACAATCTTGCACTTTATTTCGGACTCTCCACTGTTGCGTGTGCAGCCATCGTACTGTGATCAACACTTAGTTTTTGCATCGTTCATCACTGCTCAGACCCTTCAAGGGCAGTTTCTTTAAAGTTTCTACTGGATTCGTAGGCGGAACAGGATTGAGCTATCTGGCCTGGCTGACTGCCTTCAGAGGTCAGGAGACATCATAAATAACTGACTTAGTCAGCCGAAACGACAACGGAGCCATGCCTTTGTGGAAAAGTTAAGAGTGTGTTGTCAATCTACGAGATCGTGACTACAAAACCTTCATGAGAAGAAGATAACACAAGTAAAGCTATCATAAAAAAAGCACCTTTAAGACTGCTGATATCAAGTCCTGGAAGCCAGATGGAGTGCTGGTGGGCAGCAAGGGAGGTCTCAACGTATAACAAGTCGCCTGATACCTAACCAAACATATTAGATCTGCTTTATCACTTTCTTATTCAAAAAGCATTATTTTTTATTTAAAAAATCATTGAACTCTGTCTGGTTTGCGATGTTAGCTGTACTTGATGGAAGGAGTATGATCCATTTTGCTTCTGCCTCTTAAAAAATTTTAAAGTTGATCAGGCATTGCATTTCGAAAAGGATAAGCTATAGAGTCTTTGTCGATTATTTAAGGGTAGTTTCTGTATACATGTGGGCTTCTTGGGTACTGCTTCTGAATTCTTGGACTTAGCTATGCTTCTGAGTTAAAATGATAACCGCTTTTATTGGATAGATCATCCTCATGATAGGGATAGGGCTGAGGCATGGCTATACTGTGATTTCTTTAAAGAGTTGGTTGACTATGCTAAGGATTCATAACTCTTGAGTGATTGAAATCTTAAATCTGCTGCTCAAGAGCTTATCTTTTTTCACTCTAAGGACTTTCTTCTCTTTTATACCTAGGACTGAGGCGTTGCTAGTATGTTGGTTCTGCTATTTTCACGAATTTGTTATTCATTTGTTGTTCAATCATATTGTTGTAGACCTGCTGAAGTCGATATCTATCCCTATATTTTCTTGGTATGTATTACTGAAACTACTTTTCAGGCAACCATCCGACTGGATTCTTGCTTTGCATTTGATGAAAAGCTAACTATCTACAACGCTACCGAATTCGTTAAAAGGCTTTCTACGCTAGAAGCTACCAACCACATTTTTATTGAAATAGTCATCCATCTTACAATTATAAAGAAAATCATCATAAACAACAAATTTTCATAATAGAAGTCATTTTCTTTAAAAAATCAAAAATTTTTATATTTTTTGTATCACGGCTGGTATAGACTGCTTACTATATATGATTTTTATTGCTGGATGGTAGTGAGTAATAGTATAATGAGTGATTTTAGCTCAAAGATTGAAACAAGAGGTCGTCCTCGAAAGCAAGCCCATGAGTTACTGCCTCCCATATCCCGAAAACTCTTCTCATAGCACTGTGCTGTTTTCTACGCCTGCTGCATGGTGTACGTTCTGGAGCTGTTCCTCAACACAAAACAGGAAAAAAGGATAGGTCACTCTGAAGGAGGCTTTACTATCTATGACAAACTCAACGACTCATACTGCTTTGAGTCCTTCGAAGAAGACATAAAATAGTGGGAATTCGCCTCAGTTATCATGGGTCAACATGAGCTAGCTGGCTTTACTAGGACTATTAATGGGTGTGCTCCTAAGTTCGTGTTTAAAGAAATTGTTAGTCTAATCGTCTAAATTCACAATTTTATTCGACGTGAGCGTATATAAAGTGTGGAGGAGCTCTAAGGGAATCTCAACAGACTTTTACATCAAGAAGAATCCCATCTAGACATCATATATAAGTACATCAGATTCACTTTTTCAGCCTTAAAAGAGCTGAGGATGGACAAGTGGAGTCAAGAAATAAGCCGGCGACTGCGAGAGCTGTGGCATCCTTTTGTAAGAGTTGTAGCATATACTATTTTTTGTGTTTAGCATAGAATCTAGAAAAATAAGTATCTGAAACCATTCTTTTCAGATGCCTAAAAACCAGAAGAGACCATTATAGGACAGCTTAATCTAAAACAAATCGTATAGGAAGAAAAAGAAAAGCCCAGCGTGTTTGAAGGATTTAAGAAGATCAGAGAAGAATAACATTACGTAAATCTTAATAGACCTATTTTTGATCGAAACGAACAGATTACACAAACATTTAGAAGACCTATTACACTCATTACTTTTCCATCTAATAACTCTATCGATTCGCCATTCAAGTCTCCAGCATTACGTTCTTAATTTAATGTTAAAGAGAATCAGGAAAGAGAATTAGAGAAAATGGCTTTAATTAACATAAATCGATAGTTAGAATTAGAATAACTTCAAATACTAAAATAGGAGTAATAAAGTGAGAATATGACAAAAAAAGTCAAAAGATAATGATTATGGCATAATCAATATATTTTCATAAAAATAGCTTACTTATAATCTAAAAAAGTAATATATATTTATACTTACTACAAGACATATCATAATGTTCACGAAACATTTGCTGTTGCTTGCTTTGGCTTTTGTCGTATTGACGAATTCCATGGAAAATGTTACTCTTGACTCTAATGACAAACAACCTGATATTGAATGCCTCGAGAAGACGAAGATTGATGACATTCATTTCAAAGTTGAAGATTATGACCTTACTGGAAAACTGACATTAGAAAATAGCTCTTCATTTATTACAATTACTCTCACAGACTATCAAACCAATTTCTTTAAAATTTTAATAGATGATTGCCTTTTCCAAAAACATCTGCAATCTTAGTTCGGAAAGATCGAAATATTCTTTAAATATCTATAATCTATCGATAAATAGCTGATTTCTTTTGAAAAACAGGTCCTGACAGTCCGAGTCAAGAGATATGTGGTTTCTGGACAGATCTTCTAAAAAGAATTCTAATTCCTGGCTGAATTGCAAAAACTCACACAAGAGTAAATTAATTAGAATTTATGGATAAGAGTCAAATCGCTTTAAAGCAAGATAACAGGGCGATAGTTTAGCTAAGGACAGGAAAAAAGAATGAAGGAACTAGAAAAAGCAATTCAAACTTTACAAAATATGCCTGGAGAGTATTTCCAATTTCGCAAATATTCTTTTTCTGAGAGTGAAAAAGCGTAAAAAATCTAAGATATAGGTCTAGCATTCGTGTGAGTCAAAACAACAAATTTGCTTAAAAAATACAAGGAGATTCAAATAGTTTTGTAATGCTGTAAGAAACCCTAGGTTTAAGAAAGCATCGAGTGGAGTTTAAGATACATTCTTTGCAACATGCGATAGTTTTTGGAATAACTAATTATTTTGGAGTTAAAGCCAAATCCTTTGTTGGTAGGTATCTAGTTATTTAGACTAACATTGGTTAAGACACAGCTATGGATTTCACAGCAACCGAGTCATTTATGATGGATATGGAAATCATCTCGGACATTCAATTTCATTAGTAGCTGGTGAAATTTTAGTGCTGGAAGTCCTAGACAATAAAATCATATTTTACAAGAAAAACACCAAATAAGCTCTCGTGATGCATATAAACTACAGCTAAGAACAATGGAACGATGCCTGTCTTTACGTTTTTCTGTATCGTGCTGGTGACAGCGTTATCATCCTCAATTGATCTCATACATGAAAACTTCAATTACTAAAATATTTATAAAATAGTTTTAAAATTTATTGATAGTTAATCTATTTTAAAACACATATAACTAAATATTTTTTTTTTATTTTTATTTATCATGCCCTCTCAAGGATTTGTATAACTAAAATATAATAACTCTTGAAGATATAGTTAATACTTATTACTTGATATGTCTAAAAAATTGGAGTAGTTCCAGTTTGCCATCGGCGATTTCAGCTTCACTGCCCAACTGATACTGAACGACGGGGCTCATACGATTGAGCTTACTGCCATAGATGAATACAGCAACCTATACACTGCCCAGATCAGCCAGGAGCTATTCAAGAAATAGTTTGAAGGATAGTTCTAGAAAATATAGTTTTTGTACCAGTACGTGAACTCCAAGAAGAAGAGTGAGTTTGTGACTTTCTAAAACGGATGTTTGACAGTGCGAAGTCGCAGATCTATCGTTGAAGAGGAATTCATTGATCGAACTTTCGCCATCCCGATGAAGGTTACTACTCCCGAACAGGCCAAAGTCAACCAAGATCTGTTCTTGAGGGTCAAAATCTTAGAAAATCAACTGAGAGGACGGGAATTCACCGAAAAGCAGGAGCTTAGATTCAGGGAACTATAAAAAATGGTGCGGGAGTTGAGTGACAAACCTCGTAAATATTTCTTCGATCGACAGTACAGTTTTTCAGAGACTCAGAAAGCGTAACTATGAAAATATTCAGAGGGGACTTAAAAGTATCCTAGAATGGAAAATTTTGTGAAAAAATAGTCGGAGCTGCAAACCAAAACAGCTTCGTGCTTCTTGAAAACACTCTTGGCAAATAGCACCACAAGCTTGAGATCAAAATACATAATATCGCAAATATTATTTGTTTTGGTATAGGCAATATGAAAAATTTGCAAACTAAATTATATATTGGTAAGATAACATTAATTAAGATCCCAACGGATGTAGTTCGACCTTTGCGATTGCTACGAATGCAACCACATATGGAGGAAATGGCCAGCATACTTTGGGAATCGTTAAGGGCGATATTATAGTGGTGTAAGTGGTAGATAACAAAATATTGTTTTACAAACAAAATACATTGGCTGCCGTGGTATTGCAACTACCTTTCGAACAAAAAAAGAATTGGCACGAAGTATGCCTTTATGCCATGTTTGTCTCTGCAGGAGATAGCCTAATGATTCTTAATTGATACATATTCAAAACATTCAAATCATTACTTCAACAATTTATTTAACTTCTGAAATGTTCTGAATTTCTTCTTGTATTTAAACTCATCCTCTATCTCGTATCTCTGATGCCTGTTTCGAGGAAGACTATTGCTTTTCTTTTTTCTCAAATCATCTCTCATTAAAATATCATTCATTCTAAGCTGTTATTCTCTTTCTGCGACTATTTTCCACGCTTCTTCATTCCTTTTTCGCTATAAATATTCCTACAAACTCTAAATATCTGTATTCTTACCTATGGATTAATATTTGTTTTTACATT
>Ga0169931_10005838_pt1 | contig 18694 bp, 18 predicted proteins | sample Kivu_15m_20L_FD_129675 | JGI IMG/M metagenome (GOLD analysis project Ga0169931, IMG submission 129675) | Freshwater microbial communities from Lake Kivu, Western Province, Rwanda to study Microbial Dark Matter (Phase II) - Kivu_15m_20L... | ecosystem: Environmental > Aquatic > Freshwater > Lake... | reverse complement strand
TTTTTTTGGCCAATCCCACACAGAAACCATCACAAAGTGGGCCAGGCGGTGGGCAGCGCCGCCTGGCCGGTTAAACCATGGGCACCGCGAAGGCATCCATGGGCAGCGTGCTCACCAATCCACTGCGGGTCGGACTCCGTCAGGAGCGGGTGATTCCGCCCCAATGCCTCGTGATCTTCGGTGCCAGTGGCGACCTCACCCACCGCAAGCTGATCCCGGCACTCTTCGAGCTGTTCCGCCAGCGGCGCCTGCCCAGTGAATTCGCGGTGTTGGGCTGCGCCCGCCGCCCCTGGAGCGACGAGGAATTCCGCCAGAAGATGGCCGAAGCGATGGCCAGCGAGGTGGCCGAGCACCGCATGGCCTGGGAGCAGTTTGCGGCGGGCCTCTTCTACGAGCCGGTGGATCTCCAGGATCCGCCCACGGTCGTGCGGCTCGGCCAGCGGCTGGACATGCTCGACCGGCAACGGGCCACCCGCGGCAACCGCACCTTCTACCTGTCGGTGTCGCCGAATTTCTACGGCAGTGGCTGCCGGGCCCTGGCGGCCGCCGGCCTGCTGAGCGATCCGGCCCGCAGCCGGGTGGTGATCGAGAAGCCCTTCGGCCGCGACTACGGCAGCGCCCAGGAGCTCAACCGGGTGGTGCAGGCCAGCGCCCAGGAAAACCAGATCTTCCGGATCGACCACTACCTGGGCAAGGAGACGGTCCAGAACATCCTGGTGCTGCGCTTCGCCAACACGATTTTCGAGCCGATCTGGAACCGCAACTACATCTCGAGTGTGCAAATCACTGCCGCCGAAACCGTCGGGGTAGAGGAGCGGGCCGGCTACTACGAGAGCTCGGGGGCTCTGCGGGACATGGTGCAAAACCACCTCACCCAGATGCTTGCCCTCACCACCATGGAGGCGCCGGGCCGCTTCGACCCCGAGTCGATGCGCAACGAGAAGGCCAAGGTGCTGCAGGCCGCGCGCCTAGCCAACGAAGACGAGCCCTGGAAGTGTTGCGTACGGGGCCAGTACGGACCCGGCGGCTCCAGCACCCGGCCGATCGCCGGCTACCGCCAGGAGCCGGGGGTGAATCCCGAGAGCACCACCGAGACCTACGTGGCGATGAAGCTGTTCATCAACAACTGGCGTTGGCAGGGCGTGCCCTTCTACCTGCGCACCGGCAAGCGCCTGCCCAAGCGGCTCTCCGAGGTGGTGCTCACCTTCCGCGAGGCGCCGGTGCACCTGTTTGATGCCGCCAGCGGAGCCCCCACGCCCAACCAGCTGATCCTGAGGATCCAGCCCGATGAAGGGGCTGAGTTCAAGTTTGAGGTGAAGGCCCCCGGCTCCGGCATGCGTAGCCGGCCGGTGGACATGGCCTTCTCCTATGACGACAGCTTTGGCGAACCCAGCGATGAGGGCTACGTGCGCCTGCTTGCCGACGCCATGCTGGGGGACCCCACCCTGTACACCCGCAGCGACGAAGTGGAAGCCGCCTGGCGGTTGTACACGCCGCTGCTGGAGCTGATCGAAGACGCCCCAAACCAACTGCCGGTCTACCCCTACGAGGCCCGCACCTGGGGCCCTGGCGCCGCCGACAGTCTGCTGGCCGAGGACGGCCTGGCCTGGCGTCGCCCCTAACTTTTCACCCCCTGCCCCCATGTCGACCCAGCTCACCCTCCAGGCCCCACTCGCCCTGCCGCCCGCCGAGGTTCCTAGCTACCTGGAGCGCCTCTGGAGCCAGGAACTGGGCAGCTCCCACGGAGCCGCCACCTTCACTCTGGTGGTGTGGGAGGGCTCCTGGCTCGAGCAGCAGCTGGTGCGCTGCGGCCTTCTCAACGGCCCGATCACCGGCCTGCTCAACGAGACGGTGCTGGAAGCGGCCCGCGCCGCCGCGATCAGCTGTGGACTGCCGCTGAGCACCGCGCCGATGGATCCCCAGCTGGCCTGGGCGATTGGCAAGCTGGGCGGCGACCACCACGCCGAAGACCTGCGCGGGCAATTTGTGGAGGGGGCGATCAGCGCCCACATGCCGCGGCGGCTGATCACCCTGGCCCCCACCCTCGATGGTGGCCATCCCCTCGAAACCCTGGTGGCCGCCTACTGCCCACTGCCGGAGGAAGGCAGCGGCGGTGACGCCTGCGGCGATGTGGTGGTGCTGCGTGGCGGCACCGGAGCCCTGCGCCAGAGCCTGGAGTTGGTGCAGCCGCTGATCAGCCCCGACCTGCCCTGCTGGGTGTGGTGGAACAGCAGCCTCGATGAGGCCCCTGAGGTGATGGCAACCCTGGCCAGCGGCCATCGGCGGCTGGTGGTGGATTCGTCGCTGGGCGATCCGCGCCGCTGCCTCGACCTGCTGGTGGATCGCATCGATGCCGGCCAGCCCATCAATGACCTCAACTGGCTGCGGCTGCGCAGCTGGCGGGAATCGCTGGCGATGGTGTTTGACCCGCCGTCGCGGCGTGATGCACTCAACCATGTGGTGCAGCTCGACCTCGACGTGGAGGGCAGCAACCCGGTGAAGGGCCTGCTGCTGGCGGCCTGGCTGGCCGACCGGCTGGGGTGGCACCTGATCTCCACCTACCCCGTAGACGGCGATGGCGCGGGCCAGGGCATCGGCGCTGAATTCGAGCGCACCGATGGCGAAACCGTGCGCTTCCGGCAGATGCCGGTGCCGGTGGGCGTGCCCAAAACCCATCCGGGGGCGATGGTGGGATTGCGGCTGATCTGCCAGAGCAGCCAGGGCTCGCCCCTGTGCGTGATCCTCTGCTCCGAGTCGGGCGGCTGCATGCGGCTCGAATCCGGCGGCATGGCGAGCATGGAACTGGCCGAGGAGGTGGTGCCCCTGCCCAACGAGAGCGAGGAGATGGAAATGGCCAGGCTGCTCTCCGGCGGCCACGACTCCACCAACCCCCTGCTGGCCGCCGCCGCCCCGCTCGCCGCCAAACTGCTGCCCTGAGAGCCCGCCCTGAATGGCCTGTCTGATCGCCGCACCCAGCAGCGGCAGCGGCAAGACCCTGCTGTCGCTGTGCCTGGCCGCCTGGGCTCGGGCCCAGGGCCGGCGGTTGCAGCCCTTCAAGGTGGGGCCCGACTACCTCGACCCCCAGCTGCTCAGCCGGGTGAGCGGCCTCACCTGCCGCAACCTCGATCCGCTGCTGTGTGGGCCGGAGTGGCTGGAGCGCTGCTTCGCCTGGCACAGCAGCCGGGCCGACCTCGCCCTGGTGGAGGGAGTGATGGGCCTGTTCGATGGCCGCGGCCCCAGCAGTGAGGGCAGCTCGGCGGCCGTGGCGGCCCAGCTGGAGCTGCCGGTGGTGCTGGTGGTGGAGGCTTCCAGGCAGGCGGGCTCCCTGGCGGCGCTGGTGCGGGGCTTCCGCGACCATGGCCCGCCACCGGTGCACCTGGCCGGCGTGGTGCTCAACCAGGTGGGCAGCGAACGCCACCACGCCCTGCTGCGCGAAGCGCTGGCGAGCATCGCCGTGCCGCTGCTGGGGGTGCTGCCCCACCACCCGAGCCTGGAGCTGCCGTCCCGCCACCTGGGGCTGCTGCCGCCAGGCGAACTGCACGACCTGGAGCTGCGCCAAGAGCAGTGGGCGGAGCTGGCCGCCCGCCACCTGGATCTGGCGCGCCTGGAGCCCCTGCTGGCGCCCCCTGCGCGCCAGGCCGGTGCCGAGAATCCGATTCACTGGTGTCTGCGGGCGCACCTGGAGGCTCCGCTGCCGGAGCTCGGCGGGGGGCCCCTGCCGGTGGCGATCGCCAGCGACGCCGCCTTCCACTTCCGCTACCCCGAAGCCGGCGAGCTGCTGGCGGCAGTGGGGCTCGAGCCAGTGCCCTGGAGCCCCCTGGCCGATGAAGCCCTGCCGCCGGGCTGCCGCGCCGTGCTGTTGCCCGGGGGCTATCCGGAGCTGCATGCCGCCCAGCTGGCGGCCAGCCGCCGCAGCCTGGGCGAGCTGGCCCGGGCGGCGGCGGCAGGATTGCCACTGGTGGCCGAATGCGGTGGCCTGTTGCTGCTGGGCTCGGCCCTCAGCGACGCCGAGGGCCGCCCGCACCGGATGGCCGGGATACTGCCCTTCCACGCCCAAAAAGGGGCGCTGAGCCTGGGCTACCGCGAGGCCAAGGCCACGACCAGCGGCCTGCTGGTGCGCCCGGGCGAGCGCTTCTGCGGCCATGAATTCCACCGCTGGCAGCTCGAATCTGTGGCTGGCAGCGGCGGGCTGTGGCAGCTTGAAGGCTGGGGGACTCCAACCCGGAGCGAAGGATGGACAGCGCCGAACGTGCACGCCAGCTGGCTGCATCTCCACTGGGCTGGATGCCCGGTGATTCCCTCTCGCCTGGCCGCCGCAGCCCGGCGCGGCGCGCCGCTGCCGACGAGCGCCGCTTCATCCAACCCCACGAGCCCAAGCCCCAGATTCAGCAGGAGCGCTGGCGTCTGATCGTGCGCGGCCAGGTGCAAGGGGTGGGCTACCGCGCCGCCTGCTGCACCAGGGCCACAGATCTTGGCCTGAGCGGCTGGGTGCGCAACCGACCCGATGGCTCGGTCGAGATCGAGGCGGAAGGCTCGCCCCAGGAGCTCACCGAACTGCGCATCTGGTGCGAGAAGAGTCCGGCGCTGGCGGCGGTCAACAGCGTCGCCTCCACCCAGGTAGCGGCCACGGGTGCCGACTGGTTTGAGGTGCGGCGCTGAAGCGTGGTGGCTAGGGGTGGTGGCGGGGGTGGAAAAAAGCGCGAATGACGGTGTTGAACACCCTGTTGCACAACCTCTTGCACAACCAGTGGCACAACCTCTTGCACAACCTGCGATCACCGGTGTGAACACCGCTCCCAAACTCGAACTGTTGCTGCTGCGCCACGGGGCCACCGAATGGGCCCTCAGTGGGCGCCACACCGGTCTCACGGACCTGCCCCTGCTGCCGGAAGGTGAAGCGGAAGCCCGGGCCCTGGCTCCGGTGCTGGCCCGGCAGCGCTTTGCCGCCGTGCTGGTGAGCCCACTGCAGCGGGCGCGGCGCACCGCCGAGCTGGCCGGCCTGGGGGCGCAGGCGCGCGTCTGTCCCGACCTGCAGGAGTGGGACTACGGCCGCTACGAGGGCATCACCACCGCCGCGATCCGCGAGCAAGTGCCCGGCTGGACCGTGTGGAGCCACGGCTGCCCCGACGGCGAAAGCTGCCCCCAAGTGGAGAAGCGCTGCCAACGGGTGATCGCCCTGGCTGAATCCCTGGCCGCCCCCCAGGCCCCGGCAGTAGCCCTCGTTGCCCACGCCCACATCCTGCGCAGCCTGGCGGGCACCTGGCTGGGACTTGGAGCGGCCGGCGGGGCGCTGCTGAATCTCAACACCGCCACGATCAGCGTTCTGGGGCAAGAGCGGGAACGGCGCACGGTGGTGCGCTGGAATGCCTCCGTCGCCACCGCCGCGTCATGACTGATCGAAATGACTGATCGAAATGACTGATCCACATGACTGATCCACAGACCGCGGCCAACGGCCTGGGCGCCCTGCTGGGGGAGCTGGCGGCCTTTGGGCTGGCGATCGGCTTTTCGCCGCTGCACATCGGCCTGCTGCTGCTGCTCGGCCCCAAACCCTTGCAGCGCGGCGGCTGGTTTGTGGCGGGCTGGCTGGCCACGGCGGCCCTGGCCGTCACCCTGCTGCTCACCGTGGGCCACGGTCTGCTGCTCACCATGGACAAAGGCAGCAGCCACCGCACCGGCCTCGACCTGCTGGCCGCCGGCGCCCTGCTGGGGCTGGGGCTGAAGGAGCTGCTCACCTTGGAGGAGGAGGGGGCCGGGCCGCCGGGCTGGACGCGCAAGTTGGATCAGTTCTGCGCCATGCCCCTACCGCTGCTGCTCGGCCTCAGCGCCGCCCTGGAGGTGGTCAGCCCCGACGATCTGTTTCTGTTTGCCAAAACGGCCGGCAGTCTGCTGGCGGCCAACCTGGGCCGGGGCAGCGAGGTGCTGGCCACCGGCGTGTTCAGCCTGGTGAGCGCCAGCCTGCTGCTCACGCCGCTGCTCGCCCTGCTCCTGGCGGGCCCGGAGCGGATCCTGCCCCTGCTGGAGCGGGGCAAGCAGTGGTTGTTTGCCAAGGGCGACCTGCTGGTGGGCCTGGTGAGCGTGGCCTTGGCCGTGTACCTGGGCTGGCAGGGCATCGAAGGCCTACGGCTGGCCTAACCCGAAGCTGGCCTGATCAGGGATCGGACTGGAGACACTGGCTCCAGAGCTGCTGCTCGGCGAGAGCGCCAGGGCCAGCGGCCGGAGCGCCAGCCTGGAGCGTCACCGCCTGGCTGGCGCGGCTCACCGCCACGTAGACCAGCTGGCGGCGCAGCACCGGGTCACTGGGCCAGAACACATCCGCATCGACGAACACCTCGGCAAAGGTGCTTCCCTGGCTGCGGTGCACGGTCAGAACGGCGGCCGGACCCAGGGAAGCAAAGGCGTCCCGCACCAGGAAAAAGCGGCGCCACAGACCCTTGCCCTCCTGCTTGCCGGCGTCCCTGGCGCGTTGGCGCAGGCGGGCCAACGCCGCCTCGAGGGCGCTCCGGGCCTCCGAGCCCAGGGGCGGCAGCAGCCGCAGGCTCAGCTGGCTGTCGCCGGCCTCCACCCGGGCCGTGAGGGTATCGATCACCGGCGGGCACAAATCACCGCCCAGATCCGCCGTGGCGACGCCGAAATCGGCCAGGTCGCAGCGCTCGGGGATGACATCGCGCACCACCAGCTCCCGGTTGGAGCCCAGCAGCATGTCGGGCTCCTCGGCGGCGTCCTCGCCCTCGCGGCAGGCGGGAGCCATCACGGCGGCGCGGGTGATCAGCACCTCACCGGGCAGCACCGGCAGCTGATCGGCCATCTCGCCGTGCAGGGCGCGGCGGGCGATCGGCACCAGCTCCTCGAGCGAGCGATTGGTGTAGCAGAGGATGCGGGCCAGATCCGGGTTGTCGGTGTCGGCGCTGCGGCGTAGGGCGGCCTGGGCGGCCGCGAGCCATTCACGCCGCTCCAGCAGGGCCACCTGACCCGCGGCGGTGCGGATCGGCGGCAGCGGCGGCGGCCGGCGGCAGGGCAGGCTCTGCTCACGGATGCCGCTGGCCAGGCGCAGCACCGGCCCCTGGTGGCGCACCACCTGGCGCAACTCAGCGCGGCAGGCCCGGCCCAGGCTGAACACCGGACTCTCGGGCTCGCCCACCGGCGGCAGCTGGGCCGGATCGCCCACAAACACCAACCGGGTGCGGAAGGGGTGGGCGCAGCGCAGGCTGATCTCCAGCAAGGTGGAATCCACCATCGAGGCCTCGTCGATCAGCACCAGGCCCAGGTGCTCGAGGGCCATGGCGGTCTGCTCGGTCTCTTCGCAGCGCTCGATGTCGCGCTGACGCTTGAGCTTGAGGCGCAGCAGCCGGTGGATGGTGGAGGGAAACCAGGTGGGCGAGAGGCTCGCCAGAGCCAGGTGGGAGCGCAGCACGCCCACGGCCTTGTGGGTGGGGGCCACCACGGTCCAGCAGAGGCCGGTGGCCTCCACCTGGGCCAGAAAGCGCATCGACAGAAAGGTTTTGCCGGTGCCGGCGTAGCCGCTCAGCACAAACGGCGTGCCATCCACGGGCGCGGCCAGCCACTCGGCAAAGGCGGCGGCTGCGGCCTGCTGGTCGGCGGTGAGGGCCGCGGAGGGACCGGATGCTGCGGCTTCAGCCAACCGCGTCAGCCAACCGTGGTGAACCAGCCCAGCCCCTGGGCCAGATGCAGCGGCGAGCCCAGCAGCACCAGACCGGGCAGGGCTACCAGCGGGCCCATTAGGGCACCAATCAGCACCTCCAGGCGGGTGTGGCCGAGGTTTTCCTTGAGGGGCTTGGCGGGGGGCTCCCCCGCCACCAGGCCACCGCCATCGGCCACGAGGGCATTGACGCGGGCTGCAGTGAGACCAGCGGCACGGCGCACCCCGGAGGCGTCGTAGAGCACCACGAAACAAAGCACGGCCGCCAGGGCAAACAGGGGCCCGTCAAACCCCTGCACCCAGCCGAGGGCGGCGGTGGTGCCGGTGAGCAGGGCCGAGTGGCTCGAGGGCATGCCGCCGGTTTCCACCAGCACCCGCGGATTCCAGCGGCGGTGCACCACCAGCTCGATCACCAGCTTGGAGAGCTGGGCGGCGCCGCAGGCCGCCAGGCCCCACCACATCACACCGTTGTCGAAGATCCCAACGACCGGGGAACTCATCGGTCGCGGCTCGTGATGTAGTCGGCCAGGGCCAGCAGCGGCGCGGCACTGGCGTGCCAGGGCGCCAGGGCGGCCTTGGCCTCGGCCACCAGGGCATCGGCGCGCTGGCGCGATTCCTCCAGGCCGAGGAGCTTGGGGTAGGTGGTCTTGTCGGCGGTGAGGTCCTTGCCGGCGGTCTTGCCGAGCACCTCGCTGCTGGCCGTCACATCGAGGATGTCGTCGATGATCTGGAAGGCCAGGCCGATGCCGCGGGCGTAGGTGCCCAGGGCGGCGAGCAGCTCGGCGGAGGCGCCGGCGATCAGGGCGCCGGTGAGCACGCAGGCGCGCAGCAGGGCGCCGGTTTTGTGCAGGTGAATGTATTCGAGGGTGTCGAGGTCGACGGATTTGCCCTCGCACTCCAGGTCCACCACCTGACCGCCCACCAGGCCGGGGGCACCGGAGGCCAGGCTCAGCTCGCCCACCACCGCCAGCAGCCGCTCGGCCGGCACGCCCGGGCTGCGCAGGGCCACGATTTCAAAGGCGCGGGTGAGCAGGGCATCGCCGGCGAGGATCGCGTTGGCCTCGCCATACACCTTGTGGTTGGTGGGGCGGCCACGACGCAGGTCGTCGTTGTCCATGGCCGGCAGGTCGTCGTGGATCAACGACATGGTGTGCACCATCTCCAGCGCCACCGCCGTAGGCATCGCCAGCTCGCTGCTACCGCCCGCCAGCTCGCAGGCCGCCAGACAGAGGATCGGCCGCAGCCGCTTGCCGCCGGCCAATAGCGAATAGCGCATCGCCTCCCGCAGCGATTCGGGGCGCTCGGGTCCCAGGGAGCCGTCCAGGGCCGCTTCCACCCGCAGGCGGCTCGCCTCCAGATAGGCGGCGAAATCAAAGGAGGTGGATACCGCCGAGGTCATGGGGGCTGGGCCTCTGGCCATTCCTGGCGGCGATTCTCTCAGGCGAACCGCCGGGGCTCCGGTTCACCGCCGCCCTCTCCCCAATTCCTTACAGGCTGTACGGAATTGGGGAGACCTCAAGATCGCAGACACAACAACTCTGATCGCGAGCCGCTGTTGGCTGGAGATCAGGCTGCATCCAAAGCACGAAGAATCTTGCGGGCCAGAAGATCACGCCGTTGCGGGGATTCACCCACAAAGAATGAGAAGCACCTTCTCGCTTGAGCAGGCAACCCGCCCGACGCAACTTGCGCTCCAGCTCCTTGCGTTTCACCCGATCAGCAGGGGCTCACGGATGGCGTCGCTGGGCAAGCCACGCAGGATGTCTTCCTCCCGGTCTTGCAGGATCAGCTCCACAGCCGCCACAAGATCGGCTTTGGCGTCCTGGACCGTGTCGCCCTGGCCGTTGGCGCCGGGAACTTCCAGACAAATCGGCCAGTAGCCTCCCTCCGAAGCAGGCTCAATCACAGCCGTGAGTTCTCCCTTCACCGTGATGGCAGATTCGGTTGGACTTTCAGGCTAGTCAGGAGGAGACAGCAGGCACCAGATCGCCCAGGCCGTGGTCCACACCGGCGCGGCGGCACCAGGCCACCACCGTGTTCACCAGCAGCATCGTGACGGTCATTGGGCCGACGCCACCGGGCACCGGGCTGATGGCGCTGGCGATCGGCTCCACCTCCTCGAAGCGCACATCGCCGCAGAGGCCTGTTTCGGTGCGGTGAATGCCCACATCCACCACCACAGCCCCGGCCTTCACGTGCTCAGCGCCGATCATGCGGGGCCGGCCGGCGGCCACCACCAGCACATCGGCCTGGCGGGTGAGGGCCGCCAGATCGGCGCTGCGGGAGTGGGCCACGCTCACGGTGGCATCGGCGGCCTGGAGCATCAGCGCCATTGGCTGGCCCACCAGGATGCTGCGGCCCACCACCACCGCCCGCCGGCCGGCAAGCTCCACCCTATGGCGGGCCAGCAGGGCCATCACGCCGGCGGGGGTGCAGCTGCGCGGGCCCGGTTCGCCCTTGAGCAAGCGGCCCAGATTCAAGGTGTGCAGCCCATCGGCATCCTTCTCCGGATCGATCGCCAGCAGCAGCGGCGCCTCATCGAGCCCGGCCGGCAGGGGCAGCTGCAGCAGGATGCCGTCGCAGGCGGGGTCGGCGTTGAGCCGCTGCACCGCCGCCAGCACCTCGGCCGCTGGGGTGCCGGCGTCCAGGTGAGCGCCGAGGCTGGTGATGCCCACCCGGGCGCAGGCCTTCTCCTTGTTGACTACGTACACGCCGCTGGCCGGGTCGTCGCCCACCCGCAGCACCGCCAAGCCGGGTGGGCGCCCGACCGCGGGGAGACGCTCGGCGATCAGCGCCTGCAACCGGGCTTCGATCTCGCCGGCGAGCTGGCGGCCGTCCAGACGGGTGGCCATGGGGCAAATCAAGGTTGCTCCTCTCCAGCTTGCAATCCCGCCCGCGGGCAGGCCCGCTAGCGTTTTGGAATGGTGTTCAGGCAGCTGCGATCCCTGTGGCGGAAGCTGCTGCGGCTGGAGCGCCCGCGGCAGCCCCCCGGCATCTGGCGCAGCCGCGAAACGGCCTCGGTGCTGCTGGTGTGCGCCCTGGTGGCGCTGGTGGCCAGCTGGCCCTGGCTGGTGGAGCCCAACCTGCGCCCCGGCATGAGCGCTCCCTTCACGGCGCGAGCCCCGAAGGCAGCCCGGGTGGTGGACAGCACGGCCCTCGAGGAGCGGCGCCAGGAGATGGTGCCGCGCACCACCGTGCAGGTGGTGGACCAGCAGACCAACCAGCTGCTGCAGCAACAACTGGAGAAGGGCCTGCAGGCGGTGGAACAACAGGCCAACGCGGAGCAGCCGCGGGTGGAGCCGGTGGCGATCACCGCCGAGGAGCGGGCTTGGCTGAAAACCGTGGGAGCGGCGGAGCTGACCACCTGGGGGCGGGAGGTGCGGCAGGCCCAGCTGCGCATGCTCAGCCAGGGGATTGCTCCCGGTGTGGCCGAAGGGCAGCTGCTGCAGGCCGCCACCCTGCAATTGGAGCCACTGCCCCCGGTGCCGCGGGGCCTGGGGGCCCGGTTGCTGACCAATGCGCTGCAGGGTCACTCCAACCTGCGCAGTGATCCGGGGCTGAGCCAACGGCGCATTGAGGCGCTGATCACCCAGCAGGGCATCCCCACGATCGTGGTGCAGCAGGGCGATCTGATCACCCGCCAAGGGGAGACGATCAGCCCCCAGGCCTTTGACGTGCTCGATTACTTCGGCCTGGTGAACCGGCGGCCCAGGCCGCTCACCTGGCTAGGCCATTTCCTCGAGGCCCTGGCGTTGGCGGGAGTGCTGGTGCTGGTGCTGCGGCGCTGGCGGGCCTGCCTGGAGCCGCGCCAGGCCCTGCTGGCCCTCGGCACCCTGCTGGTGCTGCAGGGCTTTACGCTGTGGCTGGGGCCGCTGGCCAGCCCCCTGGTGCTGCTGGTGCCGCCGGCCCTGCTGCTGGCCCAGGGGCTTGGCACCCCCTGCGGCCTGGCCTGGCTGGCGGCGGGCACCTTGCTCTGGCCCCTGCCGGTCACGGGCCTGACGGCCGTGCGGCTGCTGGTGGCGGCGGCGGTGGGCAGCGTGGCGGCGGTGGCGGCCGGACGACAGCGCAGCCGGGCCGAACTGCTGCAGCTGGCGGTGTTGCTCCCCGGCGCCGGACTGCTGATCCAGTGGCTGCTGCTGCAATGGCTGCTGCGCCAAACCCTGGGCCCGGTGGCCCAGGTGGATGTGCTGAGCGAAGCGCTGCTGCTGGGCGGGCTGCTGATGGCCGGGCTGCTGCTGGCGCCGCTGGTGGAAACCTTCTTCGGGTTGGTGACGCGGGCGCGGCTGATGGAGCTGGCCGACCTGCAGCGGCCGCTGCTGCGGCGGCTGTCGGTGGAGGCGCCCGGCACCTTCGAGCACACCCTGATGATCGCCGGCCTGGCCGAGGAGGGGGCCCGGGCGATCCAGGCCGACATCGACCTGGTGCGCACCGGAGCGCTGTATCACGACGTGGGCAAGCTGCACGGCCCCGAGTGGTTCATCGAGAACCAGGGCGAGGGCAGCAACCCCCACGACGCCCTCAACGACCCCTTCGCCAGTGCCGCCATCCTCCAGGCCCACGTGGATGAGGGGCTGAAACTGGCCCGCCGCTACCGGCTGCCGCGGCCCCTGGCTGACTTCATCCCCGAGCACCAGGGCACCTTGAAGATGGGCTACTTCCTGCACCAGGCGCGCGAACGGGATCCGGCCATCGCCGAGGAGCAGTTCCGTTACCGGGGGCCTACACCGCGCAGCCGCGAGACGGCGATCCTGATGCTGGCCGACGGCTGCGAAGCGGCCCTGCGCTCGCTGCCGCCTGGCACCAGCGAAGCCGAGGCGCGCCAGATGGTGCGCCGCATCGTGGAGGCCCGCCAGTCCGACGGGCAACTGGCCGAAAGCGGCATCGGCCGGGCCGAACTGGAGCTGCTGATCCGGGCGTTTGTGCGGGTGTGGAAACGGATGCGCCACCGCCGCATCCCCTACCCGATCCCAGCGCACAAGGCCTTCAGCGCTTAAGGCTGGGCCGTCATCGGGGCCAAGCGCGCAGCTTGCGCTCCAGCACGATGCCGGCGGGCACCAAGGTGATCAGGTTGGCGGCAATCAGGGGGCCATCACCGGTGCACACCCCGTAAACCGCCCACAGGGCGATGCCGGCGGTGAACAGGCCATACATGCGCAGGGAGATGCCGCTGGTGTCGCCGCTGCGCAGGGTTTTGAGGGCCTGGGGGAAGAAGCTCACGGTGGTGAGCAGGGCCGCCACGTAACCCAGGGCACGCACGGCAGGAGGCACCAAGGGAGCGGCCATGGGCTGCGGCGCAGAGTGTGGCCAGCATGGGGGCCGCCAGACGACTTTGCATGGCGTTCCCGCCGCGCCCGCCGATGACAGCGCTCAGCTTCCGCGAGCTCCAGGCCCAGCTGCAGCCCGAGTGGAGCCGGGTCACGCAGGCCCAGGGGCCGGACGTGGATGTGCTGATGGTGCCGTCGCTGTCGATGGACCAGAACCAGATCGACCTGGTGACCGGCGCCCACCACTACGAGGAGCGCCAGCTGTTTTCACTGATCCGGCTGCGGTATCCGGGAGTGCGGATGGTGTACGCCACCAGCAAACCGCTGGCAGAGCTGGTGGTGGATGCGGTGCTGGAGCTGCTACCAGGGGTACCCACCTCCCATGCACGGCGGCGGCTGCACCTGGTCGACACCGACGACGCCTCCAGCCGGCCCCTCACCGCCAAGCTGCTGGAGCGGCCGGCCCTGCTGGCGCGAATCGCCGAGCTGCTGCGGCCGGGGCGCAGCTTCATCAACTGCTTTGTGGTGAGCGACCTGGAGCGCCAGCTCTCGGAGCGGCTGCAGGTGCCGCTGCTGGGCACCGATCCGGCCCTGGGCTACTGGGGCAGCAAGGCCGGCAGCCGCGAGCTGTTTGCCCGCTGCGGCGTGCCCACCCACCCGGCTCGCCCCTCACCCACACCCTCGACGACCTCACCGAAGCCACCGCCGAACTCTGGGAAGCCCACCCCGAGCTGCGTCAGTGCGTGGTCAAGCTCAACGAGGGCTTCAGCGGCGAAGGCAATGCCCCCCTGCCGCTGGAGCCCCTGCAGCTCGCGGGGCTCAGCGGCGCCGAACGGCGGCGGCGGTGGGGGAGGCCCTGGCGGCGGAGGGGGCGCTGGAGCGCTACGCGGTGGATTTCATCGCCCGGCGCTTTGGCGACAGCTGGGACCTGCAGGCGATCGAGGTGAACCTGCGCCAGGGGGGGACCACCCACCCCTATATGGCCCTCAGCGCCATCACCGGCGGCGCCCTGGATCCGGCCAGCGGGCTCTACCGCGCCCCCAGCGGCCCTGCGCTGCACTACAAGGCCACCGACAACCTCACGGCGCCGCACCTGCGCGGCCTGCTGCCGGTGGACCTGATCGACATCGTCGCGGAGGCGGGCCTGCACTTCGACCCGGCCCAGCTGCGCGGCAGCGTGTTTCACCTACTGGGCTGCCTGTCGGAATAGGGCAAGCTCGGCATGACCTGCATCGGCCGCAGCGCCGAGGAGGCCGACGCGGTGTACGCCGCCACCGAGGCCGAGCTGCTGCGGGGCGCTCGGCGGCTGGGGCACGGATCGGCTTGACAGGCACCGCGCCGTCCGGTTGGTTGGAACGTGTTGTCTCTGCCCCATGCAGAAGTCGAAGGCTCTCGCCATCCTTCGCCTGAGCGCCCGGGCCAACACGCTGCTGGTGTGTGGTGCGGCAACCCTGCTGCTGGTGGCTTGCAATGAATTGGATTGGTTGCAGGCTGAGCGCCAGCGGGCTGCGGAAGCTGAGCGGCAGCGGCAACTGGATGCCCTGGTGAGCCGCTGCCGCCGACAGCTACCGGCGGTGAAACAGCACGTGCAGAGCCTGAACGGCAGCAACGCCGCCCTCAACCAGCTCAACCAGCAGAGCTACGTACCGCTGCCCCAGCCCCCAGCCCCCGATCCGGCGTTGCTGAAGCGCTACACCCGCGACGACCAGGAGCTGGAGCTCGAGCGCCACGACAAGGCGCTGGCCCGCTGGCGCGAACGGGATGGGGCGGAGCGTCGGCTCTGGGAACTGCAACAGGAGCGGCGGCGCCAGCAGCTCACGGCGCAGCAGCTGCAGGCCCGCAACGCCCTCGACAAGCTCGGTGTGGCCACCACGCCAGAAGCCCAGACCGCGTGGACCAGCTGCGATCGGGCGCAGCTGCAAGCCCTGGCCAAGCGCTGAAGGCACCACTGCCGCAATCTGCAGCACTGGCGCTACGTTTTGACCAGCAGCCCCTGCCCCTGGGATGACCGAAAGCCCTGCCAACCCCGCAAGCAACCCGCCACCAAGGCGCTCGCGGCGGCCGCAACGGCGCCAGCTGTTCTGCCCGGCCCACCCGGAGCAGCGGATCGAGGGCAATGGCAAAAAGTATTTCCTGCACCTGCTCAGCTCCGAGCAGCTCAAGGCCAGGGGCATGGCCCATCAGAAAGCCATGCTGGTGATTCAGGCCTACCCGGTGCTGGTGCTCAGCAACGAATGGCTGGAGGAGCTGTTCTGCCCGGCCTGCGGCAGCAGCCGCTGGTGCCACGTGACCAAACACGACCGGGTGGCCCACACGGTGCGCTGGGCGCCACGGGATCTGTGGGAGCAGGTGGCCCATGTGGATCCGGTGGTAGCCAACCCCACCGTGAGCGAGTTCACCCGGCGGGAAGCGCGGCGCCATCGCCAGAAACGCGCCGACGGCAAACGGCTGTTCGACCCGGGCTGAGCAACGGCCAGCGTCCCCCGAGGGAACCCAGCGGCGCTCACGAGGCCACCGGCCTGAGCGCCGCGGCAGGCAACGCGGAGCTCTCCCCGGATCCGCAAGCAGCTGTAGCCCCGAAAGGACCCTGGCCCCTGCACAGCCAACAACCCATAGCTGCACCAGGCTCTGCATGGCTTGCAGCCCTACACGCCATACGGCGCCCGTTTGCGGGCAACTGCCTGAGGCACCGGAACCGGAAACCACAGCGGCGCCAGCCAGGGCCAGGAGCCCCATCAGGCCGGGTACTGCCAGCGGGCATGTATCGCAGATCAAGTGCCGAAGGCCTTCAGGGTGCATCGGATGTCCTTGAGCAACAGCACCAGATGGAGGAGATCCGTGGGTGAGCGCTGGAACTCTGGAATCAGATGCTCGTAGAACCCCCGGGCTTGCTCTGATTCGGCATGCACCAGCAACGCGCGACAGCCAATGGCATCGCTGAGGCTGGCCACGCGTGTGATCACATCAGCCAGCAGGGCAGCTCCAAGGCCTTGATCTTCATGGCGTTCATCCACCCCCAGGCGCGCCAGCAAGGCCACTGGCTGGGGATAGCGGCCGGCACCGCGGCGCAGCCGCTCAGGCAGATCAGCGATGGCCACGCTCGCCATGCACCAGGCGTAATAGGCCACCACGGCTGGCTGATCGACGGGAGACACAACGAACAGCCTGGTGGTGCCGGTTCCATGGGCCTGCCGGGCCATCTCAACCAGCCAGGCTGTTTGCGCCTGGGAGCGACATTGGAATCCGCCGAGCTGATGGCTGGCCGCCAGCAGCACCGGCGGCCGGTATCCACTCATGCCTGCGGCACAAAGGGTGAAGGCCGCTCCAACAGACGCTCCAGACCAGGCAGGACGCGAGCGGGGCAACTGTTGATCCGCTCCCATTCCTGTTGGGCAGCGGCATCGAGAACAAAGTGCTCACGGTCAGCCAGCACTTGATGGGCTGCCAGGCGGCCTTGACTGAGCAAAAAGGAACTGCGATCGGTGCTGAGAGCAGCGGCGGCCCGATCCAGCAGATCTCGATCGGCCTGACTGGCCCTCAACTCAATGCGGCTCGCCTTGAGCGAGCGGGAGGACGGAGGCGGGACTCGGACCATGGAACGTAGCGAGCAACAAAACGTACGGACATTGTACGGTTTCTGAAGACCGGTTCTTGCCATCACGATGCAAACCCGCCTTATTTATCCAGCAGGGAAATCACATCTCAGACACGTTGGGTGTTGGGTCGCTGGGCTCGAGTTGGTGGCGGAGCTGGACGAGATTGCACTGAGCTTGGCGTTGAGCTCGGCGAGCCGTTGGTTCTCGCTCTCGATCAACGTTCATGCGGCTTTCACGAGGCCGCCGGCCTGAAAGCTGCGTTGGCCGCAGGCCTACACCCCCTACACACCACAATCCGCCCGTTTGCGGGCAACGATCTGGGGAACCAGCCAAGCGCCGGTGCTGCCGGGGCCCGCCAAAGGCTGAGACGCAGGGCATCGCGAAGCAGCTTGCGGCGTTCAGCGGGGCTGGGGGTAGGCCAATCGGCCGGGCCAACGCGAATGCCCTGGCTGCCAAGGGCACTGCGGGGCAGGGGCTGGTGGCGCAACCAGTGGGCGAGGGCGGTGATCTGGGCAACGCCGAGCTCTTAGCCAGCAAAGGCAAGCTTTTATCGCTGCTCTGCGAAGCGCTGGCATCGAAATCGACGACAGCTGATCAACACCCACGACCAACTCTGTAAATGGGTGTAAATGGGTGTATTTTTGGCGCATACTTAACGCCGACGCCCTTCGGATCACTCCGGAAATCTTGCGGCTCATTGCAAGGATCGATGAATTCAAGGGCGCCTGGCGTTCCCTGGATACGCTTGCACCTGAGCGTCTCTCGGCTCTCAGGCGTGTGGCCACCATCGAGAGCATCGGCTCCTCCACGCGCATTGAAGGCAGCCGCCTGAGCAACCGCGAGGTGGAGCAGCTTCTCGGCAGCCTCGAGATCAAAGCCTTCGCGACCCGTGATCAGCAGGAGGTGGCAGGCTATGCCGAGCTCATGGAGCTGGTGTTTGCCTCCTGGCAGGAGATTCCCTTCAGCGAAAACTACCTTCAGCAATTGCATCAGATTCTGCTGCGCTACAGCGAGAAAGATGCCTGGCACCGTGGTCGCTACAAAACCAATTCCAACAGTGTTGCCGCTTTCGACGACACAGGCACCCAGATCGGTATTGTTTTTCAGACTGCATCGCCGTTTGACACGCCACGTTTGATGGCCGAGCTGGTGGATTGGGTTCAACAGCAGTGCAAATCAGGCCAGCTTCATCCGTTGCTGATCATCGCCATCAGTATCGTTGTTTTCCTCGAGATTCATCCGTTTCAAGATGGCAATGGACGTCTCTCACGGATAATCACCACCCTGCTGCTTCTGCAGGCGGGTTACGCCTATGTGCCCTACAGCTCCTTGGAGAGCGTGGTCGAGAAAAGCAAGGAGGCCTATGACCTGGCGCTGCGTCAGACCCAGGCCACGATTCGAACCGAGCTTCCCAACTGGGAGCCATGGCTTCTGTTTTTCCTGCGCTCCCTCACTGAACAGATCCGCCGACTCGAGGTCAAAGTGGAGCGCGAGCAGCTCGTGTTGGCAGCCATGCCGGAGCTGCAGTTGCAGATCGTCGAGTTTGCACGTGAACATGGCCGGGTCACGATCGGTGAGGCCATCCGTCTCACGGCTGCAAGCCGCAACACCCTGAAGCAGCATTTCCGCCTGTTGGTAGAACGCGGCACGCTGAGCCAGCACGGGCGCGGCCGTGGCGTTTGGTATTCATTGCGCTGAAATTTCAATGGCCCCCGCCCCGGCGGGGGCTTTTTTGTATCTGAACGCAAACGCTTGGCTTCCACCTGCTGCATCCTTGGCCTTGGCTACATCGGCCTGCCCACCGCCGCTGTACTCGCCCTCGCGAGCAGACACCAATTTTGACTGTTTATGACCATAAACACATAAATAGCTTGCAAAAAATTAGGCCTCTCATGTGAGCGGGCAAGCGATTATGAGCTCAGCTGAGCAACGCGCAAAATAGCCGTGGCTCACTTAGCCATCTGCGCTTGCCTTGGGTTACCTCAATTCGGTGGACAGCTGTCAGGCCGTTACAGCACCCTCTGGCTGCCCCCGCTGCCACTCGGGCACCAGCTGGGCCAGCAGCGCCAGAGCCGCCGGCTCATCACGTGCGTGCAGGGCAGCCTCGAGGGCATCGAGCTGGGGCCACAGGGCTTCGGGTGGCAGGGCGGCTTCGCGGGCGCGGTAGATGAGGG
>Ga0169931_10005836_pt1 | contig 18704 bp, 17 predicted proteins | sample Kivu_15m_20L_FD_129675 | JGI IMG/M metagenome (GOLD analysis project Ga0169931, IMG submission 129675) | Freshwater microbial communities from Lake Kivu, Western Province, Rwanda to study Microbial Dark Matter (Phase II) - Kivu_15m_20L... | ecosystem: Environmental > Aquatic > Freshwater > Lake... | reverse complement strand
TCGTCCCACACGCTCATCAGCAGGGGCACCTGCATTACACAGGCGGCGTTCATGGTTTCCCAGAAGATGCCTTCGCTGGTGCTGGCGTTGCCGATGGTGCCAAACGCGATTTCATTGCCTTTCAGCGAAAAATCGGTGTAGGTGTGGAGGTCGGTATTTTCGCGGTATAGTTTGCTTGCGAGGGCCAAACCCAGCAGGCGTGGCATTTGTCCGGCGGTGGGCGAAATATCGGCGCTGCAATTGGGGCGGTCGGTTTGGGGCAGCCAGTTGCCGTGTTCATCGAGCAGTCGGGTGGCAAAGTGACCGTTCATGCTTCGGCCGCCGCTGGCGGGTTCGCGGTCGGTATCGGGGTCGGCGTAGAGTTGGGCAAAGAATTGCTGCACGGAGCTCATGCCACGGGCAAACATGAAAGTTTGGTCGCGGTAGTAGCCGCTGCGCCAGTCGCCATTTTGAAACACTTTGGCCATGGCAATCTGGGCTACTTCTTTACCGTCGCCGAAAATGCCGAATTTGGCTTTTCCGGTCAGCACTTCTTTGCGGCCGAGTAGGCTTGCCTGACGGCTTTCGCAGGCCATACGGTAATCGTGGAGTACCTGTTTGCGAAAGTCTTCCCTTGTGAGGGCTGCGGGGGCGTTGGCAGCTTCTTCCATTTGTGCTGCAAAAATACGGCTTTTTCTTTTACGGCATTATTTCCTGCGGCGCAGCCACCAGGCCAGCGCTATTCCCATGATGGCACCCAGCAAAATGGGCAGCCAGTAGTTGGTGGGTTTGGCGGTGGATTGCAGGATGGTGTTGGCGATGCAATGGGGCATGGGGCAAAGGTAGCGGTGGGTGTGTAAAAAACAGTTTATTCTATAACCCTATCAAATATTCCTATCACACTAAATGTCTTCTCAGCAATCGCGTGTGAATCTATTATAATATCTTCATATGAAGAATCAAACGACTTTGGTTTTAAGATAATTTGTTCATGATGCCACCCTTCTCCGTCACTAACTTTTTGACTGTAATATTCCTTGAATGTATAAGAAGACCCGTAATCTATATCTTGATGATTGTAATATTCAGCCAAAACCAATAATCCGTTCCTACTACCCCCGTGATACCTCTTAAACAAGGCTATTTGACCATCTTGAACTATTTTGTTCATGGAATTACCGATTATTTTACAAGCAAAATGGTCTTGTGTAATTTTTATGCCATCAGGAACTACAATAAATTTTTCTTCCGATATATTATCATTAAACTGAAACTCTCCTGCAGCAACCTTTAATGAATACAGAGGTACACTATTAACAAACGGAATCAAATTAATTTTCTTTTTTTCTAATGTATCAATAATTGAATTATTATTATCATTAAATAAGTTTGTATGCTTTTTGAAATATTCTCTAAGCTTTTCATCACAAACATAAATGTAGCAACCAAGTATACCTCTTAGCATAATAGTTTTGTAAATATTAATTATATATTCTTTTAGTATTCCATTATCTTTTATTGTGGCGGAACCATTTCTGTCTTTATAATTTTCTCTAATAATATCAATTTCTTCTGTAATTGGATTGTAAGTAATTTCAGGGCCGAAAATTATTCCGGCATAATTAAGGTCGTAACCCTGTGTGGTATGTATGCAACCAACCTCCTTTGCATCAAGATCTGAATTTATATAATCAGTATCAGTTGAGTTCCATTTTAATTTAATATTTTCTATTTCAATGTCAAATGAATTGTGATTATTTTTACTAACCCAAGGCCATGCATAGCCCGCAATAAATCTTGAAAGCTGATGCTTCTGATTTTTATCTCTAAGTTCATTTATGAAATCAGAAAACTTATCGAAAAGCTGCACATCATAATTTCTATCGCTATATTTTACATTATCATATTTAAAATTATTATCCAATAAATTATTTACAAAATCTACAAAGCCGTTGCCACCTTTTACCCTGAACTGAGAATGTAATTGAATATTAATGGAAGTTGGTGCAATTTTCAAGTTTTCAAAATCAACAGCATTTACATCAGATGGCTTAATAGACTGTTTAGCATCATAAAAATATAATACTTTATTTGAACGTAATTGAGTCCATGCTAATTCCGATGTATTAAACTTATCTAGATTCAATGAGTTGCATACTCTGTCATATATTTTGAAATACGGGCCAAGATTCACCCTTTTTCTCAAACGATGAGATTCGTCCACAAATAGAATATCATACGTATCATATTCCAGATCAGAGGGACCTATAACTAAATCAGCATTTAACCCATTTATATTCCGAAAAACCTTTTTTATGGTTTTCCTGAAAGAACTCATTGCTATTACCAATCCCATTTTAGGGTTTGGAAATTTAATCTTTAATAGTTTTATTTTTTTTATAAACTCAATTTCATCCTCCCCAAATTCTTTATAATTAAAATCCTCATTAGAAGTCAACATTAACTTAAAAAGGAAAATGGCGAGAATTGTTTTGCCTGTGCCTGCTCCACCTTCCACCAAAACTGTTTTTTTATTCTCAGAAAGTAGAGCGTCAATAATGAGCATTAAGTTTTTTCTCTGATCAGCAGATAAGGTTTTATAGGGCGAGTATTTAAATAAGTCGCTATTTGTAATGTGTTCTAGTCTATGCTGAGCTACACCATTTCTTATTAGTCCATTCCATATGTTCTTAAACATATCCCAGTAAAAATCATCTCGTTGGAAATACGAGTGATTTACTAAACCTAAATTACCATTCAATAATTTGTATTTACCATCAGCATGTAAATACTTAATTAAATTCGATTCAATATCAAGTGTTACCGACTTATTGAATTTCTTACTGGAAATCAAATGAGCCTCTTTTAAATGACTTTTACTTGGTGCTTGTAAATGTGTGGATATCCTTGAATTAGCATCAATAGTTTCACCCACATAAGCTTGTTTTACACCATTATTGTTTAATATATATACAATTGGCCAGTTATCACTTAAAAAATATTGTGCTTGTATTGAATTTAAACCTTCATTACTGAAAGCAATTTTATTAATTTCAAAATCTTGATTATAATTCATTATACTTTTTTGCTGTCCCTTTTGCTTTTTCTACCGGGTATTTTTCAGCATTTCGCTGAATTTTCTCCAGCACTATTTCTTTCACATCGAACTTATATTTTTCCGCCATAAGAAACGCAAAGGCGAAAACATCAGCCAATTCTTCTTTCACTTTTTCCTTATTGGCCTCATCAGCATTCTTCCAAAGAAATAATTCAAGTAACTCTCCAGCTTCAACGTTTATAGCCAGTGCCAAATCTTTCGGATTGTGAAATTGCTCCCAATCCCTTTCATTTCTGAATTTTAAAAGTGCTTGAATGATTTCTTCGTTTTCTTTCATGTTGTGTGCAGCAGAAATTTGATAAGGCAAATTACATCTCATTTAGAAATGTTTGCAGTACAATAATAAACGATAAACATAACAAAACAAAGCTTCAGGGGAATTATGTAGGGGCGGCTGTGGCTTATCGGTTTGGGGCTTTGCGGTCAGTGTAAAATACAAATACGGACACAGAGTTTCGCGGAGGGGTCATGCTTCGACAAGCTCAGCATGACAATTGCGTTACCCCACATAGCCCACGGTTTAAAACCGTGGGCCAACCAACGGTTCACTCTTGAGAACTACCTTTGTGGTATGTCATCACCCTCCGCAATCCTTCCTTACGATGGTGAAGCCCTCCTCTACCCCGATTGGTGCGCGGCTGGTGAATCGCAGCGTTATTTTGAAGAACTGCTGCTAACTTCCGAATGGCAAAACGATGAGGTGGTGATGTTTGGAAAACGCCTTACCATGAGCCGCAAAACCGCCTGGTATGGATTACAGCCATTCCATTACACCTACTCGCATGTGGAAAGAACAGCCCTGCCCTTTACTCCGGTGCTGGATGAATTGCACAGAATGTGCGAAGAAACCACGGGCTATTCATTCAACAGCGCCCTCCTCAACCTATATCACCACGGCATGGAAGGTATGGGCAAGCACAGCGACGATGAAGACAGCATTGTTCCCCAAAGTGCCATTGCATCCTTGAGTTTTGGTGCTGAGCGTCCATTTACTTTTCAGCATAAAACAACCCTGGAAAAGATTAAAATCGCCCTGCCCGACGGGAGCCTGCTGCTCATGAAGGACCTCTGCCAGCAACGCTGGTGGCATGAACTTCCCAAAACCAAAAAGGTGAGCGGTCCCCGCATCAATATTACGTTTAGGTTAATGAAAACCTAAGACAAACCGCTAATTATCAATTAAAACAGAATGTTTATCTGATTTGTAAAAATTGGCATGATAACTGCTCTTTATTTTGCAACGACTTATGAAAAGCAATCACGAAATTGATTACAAACTGCATGGCGAGGAAATGCAGTGCGTGCAGATTGAACTGGACCCTCAGGAAACCGTAGTGGCCGAAAGCGGCAGCTTTATGTTTATGGATGATGATATCCAAATGGAAACCATCTTTGGCGACGGCTCCAATGCCGGTGGCGGCGGGTTTATGGGTAAACTGTTCAGCGCAGGCAAACGCCTGCTTACCGGTGAAAGTCTTTTTATGACCGCCTTTACCAACCGTGGTTCCGCCCGACGCACCGTCTCTTTTGCTGCGCCGTATGCCGGCAAAATCATTCCCCTGGATTTGTACGAACTGGGCGGTAAAATTGTGTGTCAGAAAGATGCTTTCCTCTGCGCTGCCAAAGGGGTAAGCGTAGGTATAGAATTTCAGCGCAAACTGGGTACAGGCCTGTTTGGTGGTGAAGGTTTTATCATGCAAAAACTGGAAGGCGTTGGACTGGCATTTGTGCATGCCGGCGGATTTATCATGGAACGCAACTTGCTGCCCGGCGAAACCCTGCGTGTGGATACGGGTTGTCTGGTTGCCTATACCAAAGACATAGATTACGATATTGAATTTGTGAAAGGCATCAAAAACGCTGTTTTTGGTGGCGAAGGGCTGTTTTTTGCCAAATTGCAGGGACCGGGAAAAGTGTGGTTGCAAACCCTGCCCGTAAGCCGCCTGGCCAGCAGAATTCTTTCCTATGGTGTAGGCGGACGCAAAGAAGAGGGCTCCATCCTCGGTGGATTTGGCAACCTGCTGGATGGTGATTAAAAATATTAAAGTTGATTCATTAACAATTAATTCTATTACCATGAAAATGAAAATCATCCTATTGCCCGCAGTGCTTTTGTTTGCTGCGGCAATATCTGCCCAAAACCCGGCAGGCGACGAAAAACCCTACATCGAAGTGAATGGCAGCGGCGAGCTGGAAGTCATACCGGATGAGATATTTGTATCCATCACCATTCGCGAGCGCAGTGCCAACAAAAAAACCATTTCGGTGGAGGAGCAGGAGCAGAACCTGAAAAATGCGCTCAAGAATCTTAAGGTGGACCTGAAAAACCTTTCGGTTTCAGGTGCAAATTCCGATTTTGTGAGGGTAGACTGGCGTAAGAAAGGCGTAATTACTCAAAAGCAATATTCGCTGAAACTGGGCAATGCGACCATTCTCGGGCAGGTTTTCGCCGAACTGGATAAACTGGAAATTACCGATGCATTCGTTTCACACGTGCAGCATTCCAAAATAGACAGCCTTCGCAAATTGGTAAAGATTATGGCCATTAAAGCCGCCAAAAACAAGGCAGATTATCTTCTTGCTGCCATAGGTGAAAAAACAGGTAAGGCATTAATCGTAAGAGAAAATGATGCGGCTTATTATCCTCAGCCCATGTGGGCAAATGTAAGGGGTACCGATAAACTTGACGGGAATTCAGAGCCGCCCGCCGACCCCATCGATTTTAAGAAAATCAAGGTGGAAAGCAGTATTTATGTGAAGTTTGGAATTCAGTAGGATATTTATTCCCCTGCTTTTTTCTTCCATTTTACCCGGCAGCCAATGGCTTTGGTGAAGTTCACCTCAGGATCTTTGCCTGCTAAAAGAGCGTTTACTGCATCTTCCACATATTTTTTGTCAGCAGATGCTGCGTCCTCAGAGTTGTTGTCTATGGCACCCACATATTTTACCACAAACGTATTTTTCTCTTTTTTAACCACGTAAACATGCGGAGTGCGCTCAGCGCCCCACTGTGTGGCAATAGCCTGAGATTCATCGTGAAGATAAGGGAAGGTAAAAGCCTTGTCTCTGGCGCGTTTCTGCATCTCCGGATAGCTATCATCGGGATACTGGACTGCATCGTTGGGATTGATGGCCACCACCGGATAACCCTGTGAAGCATATTTGTTGTGCAGGGCAATGATTCGGTCTTCATACGCCACGGAATACGGACAGTGGTTGCAGGTAAACACCACAATGTAGCCTTTGGCAGATTTGTTTGAAGCCAGGCTCATCTTTTTACCATCAATATTCACAAGTTTAAAGTCCTTAACAACATCACCGGGCTTATAGCCGGAATTGGCCGTAGTAAAGGCCATTACTGTCAAAACAGCGGCTGAGAAAAGTATGTTTTTCATGGGTTTAATCTTTCAGTTTTAAAAATGTTTCTATGAAACGCTTCAGGTCGTTAAATTGTTCAAAGGAATCCTGTTTGCTGCCCTTTATTTTCACTGATACAAACCAGGTTACCGGCAGTGCCCCACTCCAGGTGGAGTCAACAGCATTGATAAGATTTTGCATGTCAGTGGTTTTTATCAGCAAGTGCTCGCCGGGTATTTTGTATTCCGCAATTTTCTGCATTACACGGGCGGTATCCCGCAGACGATCGAACGCCACAAATACAAAATCTATTTTACCGCCATACAGGCTATCAGCTTTCAAAAAATGGGGCATTTCTTCCATGCAGGGCTTGCACCAGGTGGCCCAGAAATTAATAATTCGTGGCTTTTCACCAGGTCTGAAACGTTCAAGCAGTTCTGCATCATTAACAATCCGAAGGTTCTGAGCCATTAATCCGGCTGAAAACAGCACCAAAAAAACCAGCAATAAACTAGGCTTCTTCATTTCGGATAAACAATTCAACTTCCTCTATTCTTGCGCCTTTGGCTTTGGTTACAATAAATTCAAAAGAACCTTCGCGCACACTTTCCCTCACGCGGGGAATTTTGCCGCAGATAGAAATCACAAAACCGCCGAGGGTATTATAATCTCCTTCAGGCAAATCGAGGTTATAATTTTCGTTGAGGTATTCAATTTCGAGCCGCGTTGATAATAAATAATGCCGGGGGCCCAGTTCGGTTTCGGTCAACTGTTCGGTATCAAATTCATCGTCAATTTCACCAAAAATCTCTTCAATCACATCCTCGATTACCGCCAATCCGGCTGTTCCGCCAAACTCGTCAACTACCACAGCCACACTTCTGCGTTTTTGGATAAAATCCCGCAGCAAATCATGGGCCTGCATACTCTCATTTACAATCAACACCGGCTTCAAAACATCCTGAATTCTTGCAGGCTTACCAAACATTTCACTTTGGTGAACAAACCCAATAATATGATCTACATTTTCTCTATATATCAAAATTTTGGATAGGGAAGTTTCAATAAACAGTTTATGCAAATCTTCTACAGAATCCTCTATGTCCAGTGCTATCAATTCAGTTCTGGGCACCATAAAATCTCGCACACGCACATCACTGAATTCGAGTGCATTTCTAAATACTTCGGTATCAAAATCGGCCGTTTCAGCCTGCCCGGTATTTTCCAGTGAAACCATGTAATTGTCCAAATCAACCTTACTGAATACAACCGTATTTTCACTCACTTTTGCGCTTGTAAAAAGCTTTAAAAGCAAACCGCTGCTCTTTTTAGAGAAAAGTATGATGGGCCATAATAGAATATGCACAAAGCGAAATGGAAGTGCCAGGGAAAACAACACCGTATCGGGGTTAATTCGGAAAAGGCTTTTGGGCAAATATTCTGCAGTTACCAATACAATAATGGTACTTAGAATTGTGATAAGCGAAAATTTTAGTAAATGGTTGGGAATGTAAGGACTCAGGCTATTTTCCAGGATTTCTCCCATGTAAATACCATAGATAACCAGCGCCAGGTTGTTGGCAACCAACACGGTGCTGATAAAATCAGAAGGTGTTTTTAGATAACGGCTAAGCACTTTTGCCGTAAAACTGCCTTGCTTACTGCGCAATTCTATGCGCAATTTATTGGCTGATAAAAAGGCAATTTCCATACCTGCAAAAAAACCGCAGGTAATGAGACAAGCAACCACCACAGTCCAGTTTCCGGCCATATCGGGGGCTTGGGTTAGCAACAACGGCGTGACGACAGGGTCGGGCATTCAAATACGAAGATAGTAAAAAGATTCTGTATTCGGCAGATTGTCTTCGCCAAACCGTATTTTCGCAACCATGAAACGGGTTTTAACAGCAGCGCTTCTGCTGGCATTTGGCGTCCCACTATTGAAGGCGCAGCTTCCAAACACTGTTTTTAATCAGCAACCTGCACCACCCCGCAAATCCATTGGTTTTCAGGCCGATGTATTCCCGTTTCTCAAAAACAACGAATATTTCAACGCCATTAATCCGGGTGAAACCTTTTTTGGGTTCAGAACAACCGTAGCCGGTGTTTTTAACCTGCAACCGGGCGGTAAGGCACGCTTTACAACCGGCTTGATGGTGCAGGAAAATTACGGTGATGCCAAAACCGTTATTAAACCCATGTTCTCATTATCCCTTACCTCCTACAAAGAGTGGAATTATGTTTTTGGCGCATTGGTTTCGGGCACCCGCCATGGCCTGATTGAACCGTTGTATAACTACGAGCAAGTGCTTACGCAGCCGCTGGAATATGGCATTCAGGTGCGCAGGGATAACCGTAAAATGTTTTACGACGGCTGGCTGGAATGGCGGCAGCGATTCAATTCCGGCAACGGAACCCGGGAAATGCTGGTTGCCGGGCAGCATATTCAGCCTCGTTTGTCCCTCGGTAAAAACACAACCTTATCGCTGCCTTTGCAAATGGTGTTGGTTCACCAGGGCGGACAGTCTGTAAACAATCCTTTGCCCATAAGCACCAGAATAGCAGCCACCGGAGGTTTGCGCCTTGCAGGCAACGACACCGGCTGGGTGATGGAAGGCTATGCCCTGCAAAGCCTTGATAATTCGCCCAACCCGCAGCAACCCTGGAAAAATGGTTACGCCTTTATGGCCAACCTGCAAAAACGTTTTGGACGATATCACCGTGTTGCTGCAACATGGTGGTTTGCGCGTGAGTTTACTTCCACACTGGGAAATCCCGTGTTTACGAATGTTAATCTAGGCTATCCATATGCCAACGAACACACGCGGCGAATTGCTATGCTGCGTTACGTCTATACGCGCCCCATACTGGGCAACAACCTTTGGATTGATGCGCGGATAGAACCTCATTACGATTTTGAGCGTGCCGGTATGGAATTCTCGCATGGCTTGTACCTGCGCTACATCAGAAGCGGCAGTTTCAGCATTCCACGCATTCCCGGATTTTTCTGATATCAGGGTTTAAAACCCCGAAAAGCCCATTTAAAACCTTCTTTGAACCCTGGTTTTACAGAAGCTTGGGTGTGAATTCTATAAGAAATACCCCATTCCAGGTAATCGGCCATGCTGAGGTGGGTGCGCATGCGCACCATGGCTGTAAGCGATGAAGACGCGTAATATTTTACCCCCAGCGCCTGGTAATATTTGCGTTTGGTGTCGTCGGGACGGTAGAGATAGAAACCCAAATCCGCAACCATTCCCACACGACCCACGCGATACTCATGCCCCCCACTGATGGCAATCTCAGCAGATTTATTTAACCCCGGTTTTGGTAATGGCTGAAACTTTGTGTACACATAGGTTCTGTCATAAAAACCATGGATAGCCGCCGTCCAGAACCGCCAGGGTTTGTAGGGATAAAGCACTTTCAGTTCGGCTACGTAATTGAAAATATTGCGAGGATCATCCATGCTCATTTGTTTTTTGCCAAAGCGCAATGATGGCTGCCATTCAACGGTATTGGGGTTTTCAGGGTAAAGTGGCTTGTAATAATTATTGTTGTTATCAGACTGTTTTACGGCTAAAAACAGGCATGGCATATTGATGCCCAGGTTGGGCTGACCAAAATTTCCGTTGGAATAATGAATCATCGAGAGGCCCAGTTGTATTGTTTTTCTGACGGAAATGGGCTTTTGCACATACATTGCGGCTTGCATCATACCATTAAACCGGCTGCCGATGGCTCGGTTTCTGGGGTTGGTGTATACATCCCACTGCCTGGAAAGCATACCAATTCCGGTGGTGAGCCTAAACCGAAGGGATGCTTTTTCATTTCCACTAATTCCTGCATCGTAATAGCAAAAAAGTGAACTCACATTGCCATTGATGTCATTAAACAGCATAACATGGTTTGCGCCTATACCAGCAAAGGGTTGCTGCTGGCTTTTAGCCAGTTCACCATCTTTGTCAATTTTCCATTCACGCGAAGCCTCCAATCCCAGCACATGGCTGCCCATGGCCTGCATATCTTCGTGGTGTGCCGCCAGAAATCCCGGATAGGCTCTAAAAGCCCAGGCATGCTGAGCATAGGATTTACAAAGGCTAAAAAAGGTAAAAAGTAGAATTGCGGCTTTGCGCATACCGCCGTTGGTTTATTTTTCGTTTTTTTCGGTGGCCAGAACCATTTTAATGCCCAGGTTGGCGCCCACCTGCATCACATCAACCAAATCCTGCACATAAGCTTTGGCATCGGCACGAAGTACTACCACCAAACCGGCGTCTTTGCTATTGGGATCTTGATACTGATCGCGCAGCGCTTTCAATTTGCTTTCTAGTTCTTCATATGTAACTTCCTGCTGTTCAATAAAGACCTGCAGTGCATCGGGATTAACAGGATCCCTTCTTACGGTGAGAGGTATCGATTTAGGGCTTACCGTGCTGGTGGTTTTTGCCTGGGGCAGCATCACCTTAATTACGTTGGGATTGGCAAGGGTGCTGGCTATGAGGAAGAATAGCAACAGGAAGAACATGATATCGTTCAGCGACGATGATTCTACCTCTGCTTCTTCGCGTTTGCGTCTTCCTATTTTCATACGTTGTGGCTAAAACCGTTAATTAAAAGTTAGATTTATTCAGCAGCTCCAGAAAAGACAGGTTTTGTTCCTGCAAACGCTCTGCGAAACGATCTATTTTGCGGATGTACATCTGGTAGCCAAAGTAGGCGATAATACCAACGAGCAGACCGGCAAAACTGGTAACCATTTTCACATACAAACCGCCGGAAATAGCACCGATACTCAGGTTATTGTCAACACTGATTGCATAAAAGATATTAATTACACCCCAGATTGTACCTACAAAACCAATCATGGGAGCAAGTCGGCTAATCAGACTGAGCATGTTGAGGTTGCTTTCCATGGCGCTAAGTTCCACGTTGGCACGGGTTTCCATGGCACTTTCAATTTCACGCATGTTGCTGCCCAGAAAACGAAGCCCGGTAGCAATCACTTGAGCCTGTGCGGTAGGAGAGTTGGAACAGTAGGCAAGTGCGCTGTCAGGACGGTTTTCCTTGAGATGGTCCTTCACCACATTCATCAGGTTAAAATCCATTTTAGCGCGGCCTCTAATATACATGTACCGTTCTATGAGAAAGAAAATGGTTGCCAGCAGGGCTATGGCTAGAAATATCATGGTTACGCCGCCTTTGACCATAATTTCCAGAATGGGTGCAGAAACGTGTTCTGCGCTTTTAGCGGCTGCAGCTACTGCCTGAGCAGTATCGGTTTGAAGAAGGGTAATGAGCAGATGCATAATTTACGTAATGCGAAAAAACGCAATATTTATGGATTAACGATAATCAGGGTGTTAAAATTATCCCCAGTGTTCTTTTTTTCGGTCGGAGTAAAATCAATTCATGTTGTCCAGCTCGGCCACGCCCCCGCTGATGATGTACTTGGTCCAGTGGCTGCTTTCGGCGTTTACACTTTTGATTTTGCTTTTTTCCACCAAAAGCATTTGTCCGCTAAAACCATAACTATAAGGAAGATATACGGCACTGTGGCCGGGCATGTCTATAATCTTCATGTCTTCCTGGGTAATAAATCCCATTCGGTAAATGCCTTCTCCCACGCATACAATAACCGGCTTGGTGAATTTCTTCTTATCACCGACAAAGGCCTCGGTCATGTCTTTGGTGGTGCCGAAAATAAAACTGAGACCGGGGGCTTTTTCAATAATTCCTTCAAAGAAGTCCAAAATTTGCCGGGCAACCACGCCCCGGGTTATAAAACCCACGGTCAGGATGATGGTTACCACCAGCAATGTATAAAAGAAAAATTCTTTGCCGCTAATTTCACGCAAATGCAACAAGCCGGTTATGGTGTTTACCAGCCACACAATGATAAGGATGGTGAGTAATATGGGTAATAAAACCAAAAGTCCGCGCAGGAAATAATTGATAAGCAGTCGCCAGGTGCTTCGGGCTCTTCGGTTGCTATCACTCATGGAAAAAGGTGTTTTATTGTTCATGATTGCAGTGCTTGTAAATCTTTGCCGATATCTTTTCGGTAAAACTTCCCTTCATATTGCACGGTTTCAGCGGCATGCAGGGAAATATCGGCAGCCATTCCAATGTTCTCAGCCAGCGATGTGATGGCCAGCACACGGCCGCCATTGGTAACCACCCCTTGTTCGGTGAGTTTGGTGCCAGCATGGAAAAACAGGGTTTGGGCGCCGGGTGCGGGAATTTGCATGGGTTTCCCCTTCTCAATATCGCCGGGGTAGCCGGCAGATACGAGGAAAATGGTGGCGGCGGTTCTTGAATCCATTTCAAACGGCAGTTTATCAAGGCCTCCGTGGGCTATGGCTACCGCCAGATCTTTCATATTCACCCGCAGGCGGGGAAAAATGGCTTCTGTTTCCGGATCACCCATGCGCACATTATATTCAATGACTTTGGGTTCGCCGTTGCAGTTCATCAGGCCCATAAACAGAAATCCTTTGAATGGGTGTCCTTCTTTTATAAGACCTTCAAACGTAGGAATGGCAATGCGTTCCGCCACTTTTTGCATAAACGTTTCGTTGGCAAAAGGAACCGGACTAATGGCGCCCATACCGCCGGTATTGGGACCGGCATCACCTTCGCCAATGCGTTTGTAATCCTTGGCGCTGCCCAGCATTTTCCAGGTTTCTCCATCACTCACAGCAAAACAGCTGATTTCTATGCCATGCAGAAATTCTTCAATCACCACGGTATTTCCGGCATTGCCGAAACGGGCATTGGAGATCATGTCGTTCAGCACATTTTCTGCTTCGGTGATATCTTCCGTGATAATTACCCCTTTCCCGGCTGCCAGTCCATCGGCTTTGAGTACGTAGGGTGGCGAAAGTGTGGCCAAAAAATCCTTGCCTTCGTGAAGATTTTCAGATGTAAAACTCTTGTAAGCCGCCGTGGGGATGTTGTGGCGCATCATGAAGGCTTTGGCAAAATCCTTGCTACCCTCCAGTGTGGCTGCATATTGGTCGGGGCCGGCCACGGCAATGTCATGTGGCTGCATAAAATCCACGATACCGGCCACCAGCGGATCTTCGTTGCCCGGCAAAATCAATGAAATATTTTTATCGCTGCAAAAGGCAAGTACTGCTTCAAAGTCCAGGGGATTGAGGTTTACGTTCTCGCCGCACTGCGCGGTTCCGGCGTTTCCGGGTGCTATGTAGAGTTTGCCAGGGTTCCCCGATTGCGACAATTTCCATGCAAATGCATGTTCGCGACCACCAGAGCCGAGCAAAAGGATATTCATGCTGCGAATTTACATGCGGAATCGTGATGTGTGTGTGATATTTTGGCTACAGGTTTATGACAACAAATCACCTGACGTAAAATGGCTGTATTGCACCACGGAACAGCTCACCAAATTAGTCTGTGGGCTTTTAATAGCCAAAGAGTTCGTTCAGACCCAGAATTGTTACCTTTCCATATTTCTCCAGGTCTTTACGTCCTATTTTATCCTTGCTGGCCACCACACACAGCGCCCATTTACGGTTGCTGATATGGTTTTTGTGGAATGCTTCAATGTCTTTCAGAGACAGGTTGGGCAAAGCTTCGTACAAGGCTTTGTTGGCATCCATTTCCTGCCCTTTTTTGCGCAGGCTCATGTAGGTGCCAATCAGATAATCTTCGGTGGTACGGGATGTTTCAATGCGGTTCTTCAGACTTTCTTTGGCCAAGGCGTATACATTGCTGTCAGCAGGCATGCCATTGAGCAGTTCGTTCATGGCAGCAATAGCATCGTGGAATTTATCCGCCTGGGTGCCAATAAACGCCATAGCGGCGCAATATTCATCTTTCTCGTCGGGGATGCTGTACCCGGCATAGGTACTGTAGGCCAGGGCTTTTGCTTCGCGGATGTTCTGAAATACCACACTGCTCATATCCCCGCCAAAATACTGGTTGAACGCTGTTGCAACAGGCTCATCGGCGGCATTGTACAATCCATCACGGTTTAACCAAAAAATACTGGCCTGTACCTGTTTGTAATCGGCAAAAAACACCTCGTTTTCCTTGTTTTCCTTAGGAACAAACTTCTTTGCCGGCTTGGTTTTGGCAAAAGACTTGGGATTGCCGTGAATATCCAGCAGCGTGGTCAGCAGTTTGCCCTGATCTCTTTGACCGTAATACAAAACCTCATGCGAAATCGCTTTTATTCCCTTGATCTGATCTATAAGATTGTCTGATGTAAGTTTCTTGAGCTCTGCATTGGTCAGAATCCATCGGGCCGGGTTATCGGCTCCATACATGGCATACGCATTCAGTCGGCTGCTGATGGCTCTGCTGCTGAGTTTGCTGTCTTCACGCTTTTTCAGTTCACCTTCAATCATATCCTTGAACGCCTTTTCATCGGCCACAGGATTGTTCAGCAAGCCTTCCACTATGCGCAGGGCTTGCTCAAAATTTTCTTCGGGGCCCGTCAGCGAAACATACGTTTCTTCATCACCCACGCTGGTGAAGAAATTACATCCCAGCGCATACATTTTTTTGCTGATTTCTTCAGCATTCATACCCGGAATACCGGCATAACGAATATACTGCATGGCCAGCGGCAGGGACTTGTTGTGGTTTTTGCCAAAAGCATACACATACGACATGGAAAACAGGCGGTTTTCGGTGTTTTTAACATAGTGAACCGCAAGATCTGTTTTAAGGGACAGTCCGGCTGCTTTACCCAGTCCTGTATGTACAATTCCATCTTTCAGGTTGGCATATACGGGCGACAATGACTTAGTTTCTTCTTCCAGCCATTCTGTTACGAAAGCACTTTGCTTGTCGCGGTTCAGTTCCACACTGCTAATTTCGGGTTTGTTGATTTTAGAAACTGTGCTGTCGTTACCCCTGCGCTTGAAAACTTCTACGCGCTCACGGTCCAGAAATTCTTTGGCTACCTCCATGATGTCTTCGCGGGTCAGTTGTTTCATGGCCCAGAATTCATTCCATTGCTTCTGATAGCCCTGTCCGTTGATATAGCTTTCCATCAGAAAATAGCCACGGTTGGCATTTTCCTTGAATTGCTCAAGTCGGCTGATTTCTTCATTGAGGATAATGGCTTTTACCAGGCTATCATCAAACTTTCCATCGCGGATAAGCTCCATTTGTGAAATCAATAAATCGCGTACCTGCTCCAGGGTCTGACCTTCCCTAGGTTTTCCGGTAAGCTGAAATACACTGTAATCATTGAGGGTATTCACTCCACTGTTGGCACTCAGCACTTTCTGTGCTTTCACCAGGTTCAGGTCTATCAAACCGGCGCTGCTGTTGTTCAGCAGCAAATCAATTAGTTTAGCTGCCCTGGCTTCGCGGGTGCCGGCACCGGGCATGCGGTATCCGATGGTTACCCATTCGGCATCCGGGCCAACCACATCAAATTTGCGGGGTGAACCAAAAGGCATTTCACTTTCAAATTCATAGGTTTTCACCGGCTTGGGCTGCATCCATGCAAAATGTTCGGCAACGCCGTCAGCAGCAAGATCCGGATCAAAATCACCTGCCAGAATGATGGCCATGTTGTTGGGCACATAATAAGCATTAAAATACTCACGAATGGCTTTCAGGCTGGGGTTTTTCAGGTGCTCAACTGTGCCGATGGTGGTTTGCAGGCCATAGTTATGTTTTTTAAATAACTCGCCCATGAGTTTGTCTTCCACCTTCTCGCCGTCGCGGTCCAGGCTAATATTCTTTTCTTCATAAACAGCTTCCAGCTCGGTGTGGAACAGGCGCAGCACAGGGTTGCGGTATCTTTCCGACTCCAGTTCAAGCCATTTGTGAAACATGTTGGTGGGAACATCATTGATATACACCGTCATTTCATTACTGGTAAAGGCGTTGGTGCCTTCGGCGCCCATTGCCTGACACATTTTGTCAAACTCATTGGCGATGCTCCACTTGGCCGCCAAACGGCTTACACTGTCAATTTTTTTATAGATGCTTTTTCTTACATTTTCATCCTTGCTTTGGTTGTATTGCTCATACAGACCGTCAATCTGGTCAAGCAATGGCTTTTCTTTGCTCCAGTCGAGGGTTCCGTAGCGGTCAGTTCCCTTGAAAAGCATGTGTTCGAGGTAGTGCGCCAGTCCGGTGTTGTTGGCGGGATCATTTTTACTGCCGGTGCGCACAGCCACCATGGTTTGAATGCGCGGTGTGCGGGGATTTTTGCTGGTAATTAGGGTTAATCCGTTTTTAAATGTGTAGATCCGCACATTCAGCGGATCGCCTTCAAATTTGCGGACTGTCCATTTGTCGGTTTTTTCTTCGCTGTAGGTAGATACGCGGTCCTGAGCGAGAAGCGCATAAGCAGCCAAAAACAGGAAACTGAGAGAAAAGAGTTTTTTCATGGGTGTGCGAATTTACCCCAAATCAGGCAAAAGCCTTGCCATTGTGCCCCTGCTTCGATAAAATGATGGTGTATGACGACCATCTTTGCGCGTTTAGTCTCGTTTTTAATACCTTTGAAAGGCAATGAGAACCGGAATAGGTAAAGTCTTTGTAATGCTTTTGCTGTTGGCTTTGCCAGAACCAGCCACGTCGCAAGGCGGAAAAGTACGCAAGCAGATACGCAAAGGAAAGATCATAGAAAACCGGTTCAGTGCATATCCCTCGCCTCCTGCACCGGATTATAAAGACATCCATAACTGGGCGGCACATCCCGATAAAAAAGACCCTTCTGATGAGATTCCCAAAAGCCTTTCAGGAAAAGAAAATCAGCAGGCAGCCGATGTGTTCTTTATTCATCCAACCTCTTATACCGGCAGCAGCGGCGATTCGTTCCGCTGGAATGCAGATGTGCGTAACGAAAAAATCAACAAAGAAACCGACAATGGAATCATCCGTTTTCAAGCCAGTATTTTCAACAACCATTACCGCGTATTTGCGCCCCGATACCGTCAGGCTCACTATTTTAGTTTTTTTACACACAACCTTTCCGACAAAAAACAAGCACTTGATTTGGCCTACACGGATGTTAGAAAAGCTTTTCAGTATTACCTGGATAACCACCGCAATGGCAGGCCGTTTCTGATTGCCGCACACAGCCAGGGCACCATCCATGCCCACAGGATTCTGCGCGAATTTGTAGAAGGAAAGCCCCTGCAGCAGGATTTTGTGGGCGCGTATTTACCCGGAATGCCCGTTCCGGCAGATTCTTTTACCATGCTGATGCCCTGTAAAGACAGCACCGATTTTGGCTGCTGGACCAGCTGGCGCACCTGGCGCTATGGCTATGAACCTACAAGGTTTGCGGCTGTTTGCCACAACCCCGTTTCATGGACAACCGATACGGTTCAGGTGGATAAATCCAGGCACAAAGGTGCCGTACTTCGTGACTTCAAAAAAACCAGACCTCAGCTTTGTGATGCCAAGGTTCACAACGGCATTTTATGGATACACCGCCCCAATTTTCCGGGCAGCCGTCTTATTAAAAACCCCAATTATCACATTGGCGACTATAACCTATTCTACCTGGATGTGCGCGAAAATGCCGGATTGCGGCTGCAATCATTTCTTAACGAAAACACGGCACAAAAATCAACAATCACCGCACCCAAATAGACCTAATCCTTAATTTTGCACTGTGCATACGGTTTTTATCTCCACCGGATCTAACCTCGGAAATCGCGAGAACTTTCTTTCCAAAGCAGAGGAGGAAATTACCGTGCATGCCGGCAGCATTTTGGCGGCAAGCCATATCATCGAAACCCCACCCTGGGGCAATACAGAACAGCCTGCATTTCTGAATCAGGTTTTGAAAATAAAAACTCGGTTTCCTCCCTTGTTTTTGATGGAAAGCTTGCTTGACATAGAAAAAGCAATGGGCCGCAACCGCACTGAAAAATGGGGACCCCGGATTATTGACATAGACATTCTGTTTTTTAACAACCGCATCATCAACGAAGAAGACCTTTGCATTCCCCATCCACACCTGCACGAACGCGAATTTGTACTAAAGCCTATGGTGGAAATAGCCCCGGATTTTGTACACCCCGTATTTCAAAAAACCATGTCTGAACTGCTACAGGAACTCAATAATGCCTGAAAACCTGCCTCCTTATCTGTTTCCTTCGGTTTCATGGTTTTTAACCGGAATAAAAATCGGGGAAATCAGGGTGGCAGCGGGTGGCAATTTCGAAAAGCAGACACCACGCTCGCGCTATGCGATTGCAGGCCCCAATAATATTCAAACCCTTTCAGTACCGGTGGTGCACGG
>Ga0169931_10005835_pt1 | contig 18706 bp, 11 predicted proteins | sample Kivu_15m_20L_FD_129675 | JGI IMG/M metagenome (GOLD analysis project Ga0169931, IMG submission 129675) | Freshwater microbial communities from Lake Kivu, Western Province, Rwanda to study Microbial Dark Matter (Phase II) - Kivu_15m_20L... | ecosystem: Environmental > Aquatic > Freshwater > Lake... | reverse complement strand
GATGTTGACTTATCTTTTTCTCAAATCTCCTATAATTTAGTTTACCATATCTCTGTCGAAAGAACGTAAGTAGTCGCCTCTTGTCATCAGACTCACATTGTAGCCCATACCTTTCAAAAAACCAGCGATTTAAACGGCAACATAGCCGCCTCCAACTATCAAGGTCTTACCAGGAGCAGTTTTCTTCTGAAAAATGTCATCGCTAGTAATGGCATGATGAGCTCCCTATATTTTAAGATAAGATGGTCTTGTTCCTGTGGCTATCAGAAAGTTTTTTGCCTTGATTTCGAAGTAAGTAGGGTTTTGTGGGTCATTAGGCGGAAGGACCCCTTACTTAATGTACCTATAAATGACTTATCTCTGTTTGGAGCAAATTACAGTATCTTTGTCCTTAAAAGTTGCCAAACAGTTAAGGTAGTCGATTCGATCAGTACCATTTATATCACTGACGTAGCTGAAGTTGATAGACTTGATGTAACCTTGAACTTTTGCTCTAACTTTGCTCCAGTTGAACAGTTTTATCAATTATTTCTCATTTTCTCTGCCATTTATGTTCTAAGGTAGCTACCATCCGTACTCGTTGGCATTCACGATCTATTACCTACTTTTGGCAGCTTGATGCAACAATTTTTTGGGAATGCAGCCTACATTAACACAGGTGCCTCCGAGACCCCATTTGGTCTTGTGCAAAGACTACTATACAAAATCGATGACGATAACATTGAGGCCATGTTTGTTGGCTTCGAAAGCAGTAGCTAATCCTCCAGAACCGCCTCCGATTACGGCCAAATCATAGTTTTAGCTGTAGTTTTTAGTTGCTCCTGAGTGACTATTAACTGAAGAAGAAGAAGCGAATGACAAACAAAGACTAGCTATAAGAGACTTTCTGAGGGTATAAGCTGCTGGAGAGCAGAATAACCTTGAAAGCGTCCCACCAATCATAAATATATATTAAATCTCATCAGAGGCTAAATTCAAACAAAAGTATGCTGTGATACTTAATCTTTATTTTTTTTATCAAAAAAAATAATTTTCTTTGAATCTCTAGTAATTTATGTATATTTTGATGTTAATAATTGGCTTGTTGAGTTTATAATGTAGAATCGAGCATAAATCCCTAAGTTCAAGCTTTTGCTGATCGGTCCTTCGGGTAGCATACCTCTTATTCAGGAGTAGGCAAGACATCGCTTCTGAACAAGTTCATAACAAACAAATTTTCATATGATTACCAGGTTACAACAGGAGTATAATTCTATTCGCGTGAAGTGCAGTTCAACTAAAAGACCTCAATACAACTTCAGCTATGGGATACAGTAATACTTTCTTAATCTAGATGGGACAGTAGGCGTTTAAATCAATCGTTAAATCACATTATAAAAACGTGGCTGCCATTATGTTCCTCTACTCGATCGATAAACACTAAAATTTAGACAAATTGGCAATGTGGGTACGCTAAGTGAAAGATAACGTACCCTAATAGGCTGTTTTTTTCCTTATCGGAACGAAACTAGACCTTTAAGATGTCAGAAAGGTCACCAAGTAAGAGGGCTAAGCATACTCTAAATCTATAAAGGCGACCTTGTTTGAGGAAGTTAGTTCTAAGACAGGAGAAAAAATAAAATAAGTAAAGCTATTTTTATCAAGCTATTCGATAAAATTGCCAAAATACTGCACAAAAAGTACCAATCTTCAAAACCTTTTAAAGAAATGGTCAAGCAAGCCAATATAATTAGAGCAGAGAGCTTTCGATTGAGGCGGGAGGACGGAGTGCGATCTCAGGAGGTCAAAAAGAAGAGCTGCTGCTGAGTGATGATTATTTTTGAAAGGGTCATTCTGTGCAATTTAACCGCTTTCATTTTATTAGGAACCTCTATTTAAATTATCTTGAATTTCATTCTCGAAGATAAAAAAGACTTTTTTGTTTAAAAGTCTTGTCATTTTCGGCCCTCTCGAAGATATTTTATCAAATTTTTGCAGACTAACTCTGCAGTAATTGAGTCCCAGACAGCCATAGTAGATGAAATGACTGTCTGCAGCTATGAGTCTGACGATTGAACCAAAACAATTTCTCGAAAATTAATATTTAGGCTTATTTGTGTTTTTTAAAAGGCTGCTATCAATCTAGCCAGTTATTACAGATAAGCTCTCTGGACTCAAAGCTAAAAACTAGCATTAATTGTATTCTAATTATACTTCTGATGACCATAAATGATATAGAATCATCTTGTGGCTTAAAACGTTCTAATACTTACCCTTCCTGGCAAGGACTCTTGGAAACTATTGATATGTATGGAGATTTGAAAACAAGTTAAAGTCCTTGATTTCAGCTAGGACTTAATTTTTATTGACCTTAGAGCTTTCTAAAAGCTTTTGGCTTGAGATGAGTCAGTCGCTATGGTTTCCTGTTCTAGAATTCTGTGGAACTTGCAAGAAGCTGCTCGCAACAAGTCAAATTCAAGCACAACCACTCAACTGATACTTTAAACATGTTTCGCCATATATTTTTCACTTGAATTTTTCGTTTTCGCTGATTTTTTCTTTGATAAATAGAGAGTAGTCTAGAAAAATTTGTTGTAGTCATATAGTCATAAATATCAAAGGGGACCGTTCGGGTCATTCCTCGACGAAGGAAAAGTCAAAGTAGTCCAAGCAGGTGGTCGTGGCAGTAGGTGGCGAGTAGGATATAGGCGCAATTCGATGATGTTCAACGGTCGGAAGGCTGATGGTAGGGCGTTAGTGACGACTATCTGCCCTTCTTAAAAACAATTTGCGCCACTTTTATTTGTTAATGGCGGAGCTGTTTGATGTCTTCGGCAGTTGTTAGGCAGAAAAATACCCTTTCATACGATAAAACTAATCAATTATATATCAGAAAATACCTTGGCAATTATTACTCGCCGCTCGAACTATGAAATAAAAGCTCTGTAACGATAAAAACAATACGGATGATTTAATAAACACTTAACTTCAACGACCAATTAACTCTTGATGAGTTTTTGAACATTTCATGATCAATTATGCATTTTGAAAATTAAGTAAAATATCATTTTTTGATTAATTTTTCTTGTAAATTTTATCCGAAATGCCATTTAGTAGCTATAGATGCATTTTTTTATTAAAGCTGTAGGACTTTGAAATATCATTTGTTAATCAATGAGCTAGAAATGTGCTTTCCAAACAAAATAAGTTTTTATTTAAAAAATTATTAAGAATATCAATGAAATGTCCCTTAAACGGATTTGATTTTGTGAATAGCGTTGCTTAAATCAAAGAAAGTCGAGAAACTAATAATAAATACTAGAAAATTTAGCTATTAATGTAGAAATAATCGTCAGTTTAACCAATATAAGAGCATTGTTTTTTATATCCAACAAACATTCATACGCATAGTTTTTTACAAGAAATAAACTTAATTTACACGTTCTGAAAAAATAGACAGATAATTACTATACGATTTGATTGAATAAGTGAGTGTATTTTATCATTTGGCAGTATCGCTTTTGGCAAGACTACGCTTGCCTTCATCTTCCATAGACTTTTGGCTTTGCAGCTGAGGCTGACTTGGATTTATATCTTCCTTTGGTCTAACACTCTAGATGCCAGGTGTGGTGCCCATGAGTCTTCCACCACGAAAATTGTTAGGAATTTCTTAAACTGGTTCGAACCACTTGTTGTATTCTTAAAGAATGAACTTTGTTTATGTAATCTGACTGCCGATAGTCAACCAGCCATTCCTGATGTTATGATTAGCACCAAACAACTAAATACGTTTTCTTCCTAAACAGAACCTCTAGATGATTTCATATACTTAGTATGGCTTAGAAAGTGAGCCTAACTCGGGTTAATCAGTTATGACTACATCAATGTCGATGTTCGGGTGAATAAAATTGTTGTCAAATGCTTTTTTTGAGTCACCTTTGTACCCCATCAGACAGTGCTACTTTACTCTTAAAAACAGGGACTCCTAGCCGATTTGTGGAGATTTCTTACGATTATGGTTAGTCTTAGCCCATACAATGTCTTCACAACGTTTAAAACCCCACTATTTAAGCAATTCTCTAGCGTCCTATAGATGTTAGGTGCCTGCCCAGAGAAAGATGAAAGACGGAGTATCACTTATTTATGCAATTTTAATCTTTTTTAATTGCTACAGCGAAAGCGATTTGTATGAGGCTTCATTTTCATTAAAAAGATCGAGCTTTTTGGCTTTCTTTTAGTATTATTCCCAAGGCGGATCGCAATATATTACATCAAAGGTTCCCAGACTAGCCAGGTCGTAAGTTTAAAGATCAGCTCGAATGTATATGGGTGGATGATTGCGTTTTTTAGTCCAACTATTTTTCTCCTGCATGAGCATCGACATTCGAGGGTACTTTATATAACGAACTGCAGGGTCAACATTCTTGATGAAATTCTGAGGTCGCTAACCAGTCTTCACAAACTGAGCATTAAAACTGTTGTCCTGATTAAACTTATTTTTACGTGTTTGAGTATAAGATTTTAGTTAGAGTGGTTTTCAGAGTGCGCAATCGGTCTATTTTGCATACTGTATTATAACAAATCACATATTGATATGCCAAATCAACAGATTAAGTACTCATCGAATATTTGATAAAAATTTGATATATGATGTCGGAAGAGTAGGATTGATCAGCAAGTTTGAGTTGGTCAGAGTGCCTTCCATACAATCAGGCCGATGTTAGCCGCAAAGAGCAGAATGGCTACTATCCACAAAAGTAATTTGATACAGATATTTCGTCTCCGCATTGTATTGGTAGTTTTGTTAGCCCTATACAGCTCCTGTTTGATGTTTTGATTCTAATTTTAGCAAATTTACTTTCTAAATGTTGCCCTATATGACACCTCTTTGTCTATACAGTTCGTTTTGAACGTTGTTGCTTGTCTGCAAGGTTTGTTAGGCTACTCGATTGGCAGCTTTTAGAGCTTAGTTTTGCGCCATGAGCCCTGCATTCAACTAAGCCATTTGGGTAGTCGAAGATCTGCGTTGGGACATTATTTCAAACAAATATCTAATAATACCACTTAATTTTAGTCCTATCGATTAATTTTAAAACTTTATTAGATACCTTTATTAATTAATCAAAGTTTTCTGAGGATTGCTATTCTGATCTATATCGATTTCAAAGAAATACCCGATATATATAAAAATATTATTAGAATACTATTTTCAGCTTGTTTTTGAAGATAATATAAAAACAAATTCTTTGAATACGAATTAATCTTCTTTTTCTAGTTAAATATTTTTTTAACTCACTTTAGATGTCTTATTGGTAATCAGGCTGATTTTATTTAATCTTGAAAGGACATATCATTAAATTAAGATACTACAAGATGAAGCTGCTCTTTGTGCTCATCATGCTCATGCTAGCCTGCCTATCCTCTCAGTCAGCTGGCGGTGCAGTCATAGTGCGACCTAGATATGTCATTTTATCTCGGGCAGTGGTGGCTGACCGAGTTGATGTGGCCATCCGAGCCAAGTATTGGTACTACTTACCTGATGCCAAACTGACATATCTGTCTCATACCAACTCTAACGATGGCTGTCTCTTTATGCACCTCTACAGAAACTACGTTGGAACTTTCTTGGCTATCACCAACTATCTCGACAATGGAGAAATCGTCAACATCAACACTTTCGTCAGAATCGGAGAAGGAGTATAAACCCCTAAGCTGGTCTACTAACCTGTGGTCGTAAAACCTGTTGTGGTTTCTCTTGACTTGGGATACGGAGAATATCTTGTGCCACGACAAGTAACACCTTAGGGTAGATTTTTGTTCAGCGAAACTTACGCAAGATCGCACTGGTTTAACACCGTAAGTGTCTAAGTAGAGGCAAAGACCAGGTGTCAAGTTGTTGAGGAATATATCAGAAAACAGTACTGGTACTACTTGACTGGCGCAGTTACCCTTGAATCTTCTTGGTCTAATGCTGCTAATCAATGCTACTGCACTTACCACTTGGTGAACAGAGCAGGCTTGTGGCAGGTCATCGGACGCTGGGATTACGCATATAACACGGCTAGAGTCAATACCTTTGTTAGACTGGGAGATGGCTATGACCCCAAAGTAGCAAACACTTGCTACATTACCCCCTCGACCTACACGCACTGGGTTTTCTGATCCGATATTTATGGCAATAGACCTCACAACATACACATTAGCATTCTAATATTAAATTATAATCATCTGACATTTGAATCAGTTCATGCTACAGCCAGATGAGCAAGCACTATTCATAGTTAGTCTTCAGATTCAAGAAAAAGACTTGTAGTAGGAAATTTAGTAAATGTTTTAGCAAGCTAAAGCGATTCAGTTTTACTTAATGAGTCTCATCAGAAGGGCTTTTCAAGGCTTTTCCTTTAGTAAAAATAAAGAAATTTCACTAAAAGATCACATTTTTGATCTGCTTTGTCGACCTTCTATCTAAAAAAAAAGTAAAAAAATATAGTCTCAAGCGTTTAGTAAGGTTTTTGAAGCACTTGGTAACAATAAATTGAGAAAAAATTATAGTAGATAAAAAGAAAATAATTGCATGGTTAAAATGTAGTTATGTAAGCTTAAGGCATGTTTTTTAGAATGGAAAAGCGTGATAAATTTATAAAAAAAAGTGGAAAAAATAAGTGTTTAGCTGCGTTATGGTCATAAAAAATAATTTTTGCTTCTTTTGGCTGAAAATCATTTATCTTCTCAGCTCAGGAAGTTAGATACTATGCCATCAGTCAATCTTCATGCTTTTTATTAGCAAAAACTTAAAACTAAATACTTTCTAAATCTAATTTTATATACTAAATTTTCAAAAATAAGTAAAATAAAATTAAAAAGAGGCTTAAAAATTATTATGTAAAGAATTAAAAATGACAATTAATAGTGCAGACAAAAAGTAAGCTTATTTAGAAGTCACACTATCAAGAAAAACACATTTTTTGCTTGGAAAGAGGAGTACAGAACTGAATTATCTATAAGATTTAATAATCAGAAGCTACTTTGGAATTTTTTTAACTAATGGAGAGATGGTCTTGATTGGATGGTATCGTAAAGATAGATCGAAACCAATAATGAGTGCATAGTTCAAATCTATAACGAAAGAAGATGGATCAGCATTCGAAAAAGAGCGTTTGAATGCTGGCGTCAATATGCTTTGTAAGCCATTTAGAATAGAAAACAAAACACAATTATCAACAAATTTACTGACCTCAAGTATAAGTAATTGTTGCTAAGAAGGTGTTTCAATCAACTAAACGATAATCGTTGCCAAAAACAGATAATTAGATAGTTCTATCAGCCCAATCTCAAAGCAAAAGTTATCCTTGCTTTTAAAAACCATCTACAATTATCTCATAAACTTGAAAACTGGTCCAGTAAATACAATAGACTTAATCTGGCTAGAAAATGCATTGTGGCTTTTAGAAGATTTAATTAACAATAAAAAATTAAAGTTAAAGCTTTTTTATTGGGGCAGTATTGGAAAAAAACAATTTTTTCGTTCGCCAGTGGGTATCACTAAAAACATCAAAAGGCTCTTCAATACAATTAAGCAAGCTTGCTGTTGAGAAGTTTTTATACGTTTAAAAATGAGGTTTCTTACAGTCAAAAATAAAAATTTTTGATAATCTGGCTAAATGCCAAAAAACCACTACAAAACTGGCGAAAGAGATGGTCAGTCGATAGATTTATCAGGCAAAGAGAGTGGTTTGTAAAGAAAACAATTTTACTTTAGTGGCAATTGCAACGTCTGAATAAACTTTCATTACATGAATTAACATCTTCAAGTAATCAAATTTCATCGCCTAATTACCCGCTTTTTCCTTCTAATAATAAACTTAGTCTTTCGAAAAATCACAAGAATAATAAAAGTTCATCTAATTTTTCAAATAGTCGACTAACTCCTTCGAAAAATATACAAAATTCCTCGAATAGTAAGCGCGTTACTTAAAGCAAGCCATAAGCAAGTTTGGGAAAGGCCGAGCTAGGAAATATTATGCAGACAGTAGCCAGGATAAGATAAAATTTGCTTGCCGAACAAGCTTAATAAGAAAAATAGTAGTCTAGCTGGCCAGTAGTGCAAACCCCAACACAATCGGTTCATTTCTCATACAGTCTTTAAAATTGAGCCAAAAACTTTTTTAAGCGTTTTTACATAATGATTTGCTTAACTCTTGAAAATATTGATTTGTGTTAAGAAGTCTATCTAGCGTAGATTTTTAAGATTCAGCTTGTCATTTTAATAGTATTTTTTGTGTAAAATTATAGCTTTTTGTTTACAAGCCTGATATCAACGACGAGACGGCAATCGAATACTTCTTTTCTTTAAATAAAAAATATACCTAAGCCTTTTAAAGCAAAAATTATCATATTTTTTGAATCATCTGATCAAAAAATAGTATGCAAACAGAATGAGTTTACTACTGGCATGTAAAAATGCATCAATAACATTAAAAAATTTAAACAAATATATTGTTTGAATGCAAATTTATGATAAATGCAGTCAACATTAGCGGATTTACCAATCATCATACAAAGCAAAAAAAAATATTTCGCTAAGGTCTTAAAGCTCAGATGGCTTTGCCTATAAGTGTTGATAAAAAGATGGACTATATGGTGTTTATCTTTCAATGAGTTCTGCGTCATTTTGAGCATTTCTCTTTTAAAATAATTATAAAGAGTAATAAGAGAATGAGCAAACCGGAATCACGAGTCCATTCGAAGTATATCTTGAGGGGCTCAGGATGGATTTTTAGCACAGAGCCTAATTCATAGCGAACTAATTTTTCGCCTTTTACTAAAGATTACCGTGGATTAGGTTCATTCAATGTGAATTCATATTTTTTTAGCTCCGGCTTGCCGGAGAATTAACTTAAACAAAAACAAAAATCAACTTAAATATCAACAAAGCTTATACAAAAATATTATCAAAGTCTATCATATTTTATCGTAAAAGGTTGTATTTTAAAGATCTTAATGATATTTTTGATAGACGAATGATTTTTTTTTACAAATAATAATTATCTTTATTTGTTAAAATATATTCAAATGCAGTTTTCAGTGGATAGACGAATAAAAACCGAAGCTAGACACATCCTCAAGATGCAGAATCTTCTATAATAATACGACAGATAGAACAAAACCTTGAACCGACAGGTTCTTGATCTCTTGGCTGAGAACAGGACTCTTAAGCTTGAAAGTGCTCATACTCGATTAGCTACTAATAAAGAAATAGGGTGGCTTGCAAGATAAAATGATAGAGAAACTAAAATATACGAGATGAGGCAAAAGTATTTGCATGATGATGTGAATATAAAAGAAAAGTAACAGAATAAATCGCCAAAAACTAATGAAAAAAATAACAAAATATACTCACAAACACAGAGTCCCACACAAATACATCAAGCCATTTCGAGTCAAGCGCAAAAATATTCTCCAAATCAAGCATATCTGCTTCAAACAGGATCTGTTTACGTAAGCCAGAATAAAGGTACATCAAGAGTAGGAATTTATTAGCAAACAAAAAATTCTGCAAATATTGGCTAATCTACATCGAGATTTGGTCAAAAATCACCAGATAATACCAATAGATAACAAAATAGAACATAGAGCAAATCACTTTAAAAGTCTAAATCTCCTAACAAATTTTCTATAGTTAAAGTTCAAAAACCACAAGAGTAACTTTTTTAAGTAGAGTAACCAATTGCCGAGAGTTCAATACCTATATCGAAGTAAAGATTATCTTCTCAAATCAACTAAATGCCACGCTAGCACTATATTATGAGAAGCGCAGCCAGAAAGAAACGGAGCTCAGTAAGCAGCATTAGTCGTGCATAGAGCCAGCACAAAATAGCCCCTTCACCCAAAATAGATGCGTCTAGTAGTCTAAATAAATTACAATCGAGTCCTTTTCTAGCATAAAAAACATTGGGACGCAGTGCAAACATCATATAGCATTTAAAAAGCAAGGATTCAGGCGACAAAAAACGAAGAAAGTTTATCGAAGTGACATCGATGAGTCATATGGATGCCAAATTAGATCATAAATAAGGATGCTGCTGATTTTATATTCATATCGATTGCTTTAGAATCTTTAAAGAAATACATTTTTCAAAAATAAGATATTCTTATGAACTTAAATCAATACGAAAATTGATTGTACTACACTAAGACTGAATCAAAGATATATGCTCTAAGTCTAAGGAGGCTGTAGTAGCTGTAACTGTATCCTTGCATTCTTCTATCTCTGCTCAATTTTTTAAATGCTAAGTATTTCTTCAAGTTTATCTGTTTAAGGCTTGTACTTGAGTTCCTATAGCTTCAGTATCAGCTATTTTAGTTCCTGACTCATCCTGATAATGACATCCCAATTTTACTCAACTGCCTTAGAAAAATCTTCATCTGCCTGCCAGTTTTATTATTATTGTATTTACAGAATTGATTGTTAAAGTTTTTTGCTTTTGGAGTCGAGTGAGATGCAGTTATCTACAAGAAGCCCGATGTCGTTGCTGAGCTCATGTTTGGGTCTAAAAATATTGAAAAAAGTACTTATCAAGCCCTACTAGTTGTTGATTTTTGCGGAAATCAGTTATGTAGACTCCAGGGGCTATCATCATTTCGTCGTGCATTTGCAAAATATTTAAGTTTTAAAGAATAATAAGCTTGTGGCACATAAACTCAAAAATAAGTTAAAAAAGCTTAGATAATCAGTCCAAAAATGCTACAATTTTTTTCGTTTTTTATCATTTTTCAATATTATCTGACATTATTCCATGGTATTGATCAATATTAATGAGTTGTAATGGTATGTTGGTGTAGTAGTTGGTTTAAATATACGATAATTATTCTTTATTCGTTATGAGTGCGTTGCAGCAAGAGGATCTAGACATCGAGTAGGACGTCACTCGTCTGAAGAAGGTGTGGAATGACATAAAGGAGCCTAAAATAAGATCGACTAAGCCCTTATAGAGTACCCAGAATGCCACCCAAACAAGAATCTCCAAGAATGATGTTCAGGCCAACCAATCCAAAAAGCAGACCAGAGTGGTGGTTTCTGAAGAAAACATGAAAAAAACAGTGAGGAACCCTAAATCGAAACCAGAAGAAGTCATCGAAATTGTCACACAACCACATCCTGCTAGATCAGATTCCACTAACAAACAAGGCAACAGACAAGCTCCAGAGCTGCTTTTCTTTACCAACCCAGAAAAACAGAACTTGGCTCAAACTTAAGAGCTCAAGCAACAACTGGCCGAAAAAGATTACGAACTTTCACTGTTGAGAGTGAGTAACAGTCACAATGAGGACAAAGTGAAGAGACTTGAGGCTGTTCTCGAGCAAAGAGACACTACTATCGAAGAGTTAAGGGCAAGAGAGAGGGAGCTGACTCAAAGACTAGCTCAAATGGACAGCAAAGATCTGAATTTTAACTACGGTAAAGTTTAGTACGAAAACTACAGGCACGATTCGAGAAGATTGCTGAAAATGCTAAAAAATACTCAAGAATACGGACAGTTTGCAGATTTGGCTCTGGAAGATGGAGGAGTACGCTATCTAGGTGGTCTAAAAAACGTAAAAACTAAACTTGATACTCCAGACAACAAACTTCAGTTCCACTTCTGCACTTGCAACAAAGATTTCATTCCATAGCCTTTGGTGTGGGTTCCCGAAAAGGCATATCAGTATGGAAAAGATTTCGTCAAAGAAAGAAAGGGACAGCTGATGGGTGCCGAACTCGATTTGTTGCTATACTAACTCAATAAGATATGGAGAGAACGAGAAAAAAGAATTATAAATCATGTGTATGCTTTAAAGGGACACGAAGTTGCTAAATATAAAAGAAAGCTGCAGGGGCAAGGCGAGGATAAAGAAAAAAGGGCCACTTAAATGAGATAGTGATCTTACCTTTCATTAGATATTGTTTTTTTTAATAAATACATAATTTTTTTAATCAAATACGATTAGTTGAAGATGAGTTAAAATATTGAAAATAAGTTTAAAATTAGTGTGACTCATATAATTGTCTGCGATATATAAATTGTTTGTGGCGATGAGATCCCTTGCTCTTTTTTCACCCACCTTCAACAAAGTGAGAGCTGTTTTGAGCAAGACATAACTCATAAAGGCAGGTCCTCTTGTCACTACTCGCAAAAGATTAATGCTTTGTACTAAGATAAAAAATTAGAAAAAATAACAAGATGCATGCAGATAGTCAACTCGATCGAAAATAACGCAGCTGATCTTCAGTCTCAAGCCGCAGAGGAATAGTTAGCAACGCTTTACTCTTACGCTTTGCTAAAAAATATGACAATCAGCTATAACTACCCGAGTCGTGGATTCGAGATGGCCCACAACGGTCCCTTTAATGGCAAAATCGATGAGCTTGGCTGGCATGTGAGGAGTTGCTGGGTGTAGAAACTGGATCATACTGCACTGAGACAAAGTTTGTATTTTAGTGAGCTCAAACACATCGACGAAATAGTAAACATTCAGTATCCCAAGAATAGCCCAAGTAATAGTGCATTCATTCTTAGAATTCATTAAGGACATCTATCGAAAAAATGTATAAAATCAGCTGCTAGATGTCAAAAATCCTCTAGGAGTACCAATAGATGCTCCGGCTCTCAGAATGTTGGTCAAACCTGGCAGCAATTTCGAACTAGAGCTCTACTGTCGTCTAGGAAACGTACATATAAGCTCATTTAGATAAATATTCGAACGATTAGAATGTACAAGCAGTAGTAAGGCAAAAAAACTTATAGCTACTTTATTGATGGCATGAACATTCCGAGAGTTGTCCAACAAACTGTCTTCTAGTTTTGTCAAGAAGTACTACAATTGAACTAAATCGACTACTACCGGCTTCACAGATTGGCTTATATAGGAGGAAGGGTGTAGTAGCTATAGATGCTTATGGACCTTTTTGAAACTTTATCTGCAGGTCTACTGTAAGAATGAGCAAGTATTAGTAAATTAAATTGTGATTTAGCTACTGCATATGATGTTAGTTTCTTCATCACTCATACTTTTATTTCCTCTTTTTTGTTTGGATTAAGTCCATATTTAAGCTCCATCTCCAGGACTTCCTTTTGTCTTTTTGCCATCTCGCTGTCTAGGGCCTTAAGCGTAGTCTCCAACATAAACACAGTCTCTTGTAAAGATTTTTTAGTTTCCTCGATGCTGTACTCGACTAGTACACCTCCCATGACTTTCCAGCATTTTCTCTATCCTTTGAGAGGTTCAAGGTTAGCTAAGACTAGATTGTTTTATCTCCTCTATTCTTACAACTCGATGTATCGCTTGAATAGTTCAGTGTATTCAGATTTAAGCCTGTTGTAGTATTGGGTCTGTTCTTGAGTAATCGACATAGTTGAATCAAGGATTATTAAAATCAATCATATGCATTCAAAAAATCAAAAATAATAAAAAAACAATAAAAAGTTGTTAAAATAGAGATTTTTCTATATAGAAAATCAAGAAAAATGTATTTAATGAAACCATTTTTTCATTTTTTTTATATATTACTCAATCAAGTTATTTTATTAAGATAATGGATTATCAAAGCTGAGAAGAGATGTGTATCCACTCCCAGAAGTACTGCTACCTAATATAGCTATTGATTAGTCGACTTAGTACTTTTTGCTACTATGTAAGTGTAGATCGTGCCTTATATTAGCGTACATCAGTCTGCTAAAAAGCTGCGATTTCTCGCTTTAATTGCACGTTAGCCTCGATAAGTTCCCATTATTTGAGCATTGTGTTGTGATCTTGCTGCTATAGTCCATGTTTGTTGATGAGTTGCTCTGATGAAAAAGCTTCGTTGTTGTTTTTGAAGTAGTCTATGTAGAATTAAGTAAGGAAAGTAAGTTGTTGATTGGATCTTTGCTCTATAGTTGTTGGAGTAATGCTCTTTTTCATACGCATTTCGTCAATTTATTGTTTAATCACGCCTAATTTTTGTCTTTTTATCTATATCTATTGATGAGCCTGCTCGTTGTTTTATCTCAGATCATCGATCTTTCTCTATAGTCCCTGTCTCTAGGTATCTTTTTATTTTTGAACTTTCTTCATCTTGCTCTACAACCCTGCTATCTCTCTGTTAATGGTGCTATTAGAGTCAACAATTTTGCTTATTTTTTACTTATCTTGTGCTAAATTTTTCTTAGGGGTAGTCTCTATCATGCTCTAAAATGGTTGACTTCTAATAGGCTTTTTCGATGTTGAAGATTGCGCTGGGACTTGACTGTTCTAAGTTTTTTCTTGACGCTGAATTCTAGCAAAAGATAGGAAAAGTTGATTCTTGAGGTAGTTTTTTGAAATTTTAATGATTCCGTCTACCAAAGATGCTTTTCTTTTTGCCCAGTCAAATACACTGCTGAATCCTCTTTTCAGAAAATCTTTTTCTTTAGCAAATATTGTTTGCTAAAGAATAACTATTTTAGTTGCTTTTATTTTGCTATCAGCTCTTAACTGCATTCGTCCAAAGCTCTACTTCAGCTTGGTCTTAAAAAGCATCTATAACACAATACAGGGAGCTTTCCTATAACCGTCATGTTCTTTTTTTGGCTCATTTTTAGATTAATTCAACAATTTTTACCAGCATCTTTTTTTGAGATTCTAAAAGGCTAGGACTTTGAGATTGTAAATTTTTGTTTTGAAAATAGAGCATGCTAAATCAGCAAGCAAATTTGCTTCATTTAGATGCAATTTAGCTGAACAAGAGTTATTTCGAAGTTGAGAAAAAGAGTTAATTAATTTATTTTTGAGTATTCTGGCAACTATTAGCAAAGAAGTATATGATTTTTTCAGATTAATAGGAGATGGATCGTTATTTGATTGCTAATTTACTTTGTTTTGTATCTGTGAAGGTGTTTGCGACACGACTGGGCTTATTGTTTAGTTTTTACGGTTCACAAACGATCGCGATGGAGTAGCTTTGCCTATTGTTTTTACCTCAATTTATGCTTATTTTATCTATTATTTAGGTTTTACATCTGAGATTTATTGATTGCGTCGATATGGCTTATAAGGGCTTGCATTCACACTTGAAGCCTGATTACTTATCACTGACTTATCATTCGTTTCTTTTTCTGTCTATTGAACTTTGTTTGAAGCGTAAGAGTACCCTCCGAGTCTTGGTTTTGGTTTTTAAACCTCTTTTACCGGCTCTTAAATAGTTTTTTCAGGTTATTAATTTACTTTCGCAGTCTGGGGTCTTCTATAAGGCTGATAAGGAGTAGGCTTGGGTTTTCCAGGTTCTATACTTTGAACTGTGCTTGAAAGCGTTTCTGGTGTATTCTTTTTGTATGGATTATAGTAAGATGCTTTCGATTTACTATTGAACGAATCAACTGTTTACTAATTAACGTCTTTGCTTTAAGTATTAGTAGATGATCTGTACCCACTATTGTAGGGTTTAGGTTTTGACGAAGATAAACTTTGTTGACTAGTTTGTTCTTGTGGTTCATTTGATTGTTATTTTGCAGCATATAAATTTGTTCTAGGTTTAGGTCCTGGCGGCTGTATTGTGACTGGTTAAGGCTGTTTAGGCGTCTATGCAACGATTACTTTTTGATCATTTTCTTGCTGAATTTTGTACGAAGCTGGTCTTGGTCTTACCGGCTCTTTTATTTATGATTTAGTGTTAGACGTTTAATTTTGACTGCTATTTGACTACTGAGCAGGTCTTCTGTAAGGTTGGTAAGGATTCGGTTTAGGGGCAACTACAGGCTCAACTACATTTTGTGTTTGCTGTGGCTGAGTTACTATTTACTGTTTGAGTGGCACTGGTGTTCGTCCATAAGGCTTTTTCTGACTGTTTTAAACTGGTACAGGTTTTTCGACGCTTTACTACTTTTTCTCTGTAAACTTAAGTTCTCTTTGAACTTGTCCATGTTTTCTTTCTATTTTTCTGCCAGGTTCCTCCACTGGTTCTTGGACATACTAACTTATAGCACTTCTGTTATTATTCCTGGCTAGCTTACCAACAGCAGTTGGACTCGCCTAGCTTGTTACTGGGGCTGGTAGATTTCCAATTTCTTTACTGGAGGGGGTCTATTGTCCTTTCATAAATTTAGTGGTTGAAGACATGAAAACATTTGTCACCATACCCATCGATTTATTCATCGTTAGTGGATTCTGTATGATTTATTCTTTTTTTGCTTCAATTCTTGGAGCAGGTGGATTTCTGTTAACTGGACCCAGTCGGCCGATTCCTTCGAAGAAATCGTTGCTCCCAGGTCGAGAAAGAGTTTTAGGGAGTGATTTTTAGTTAGGAGAACTTGTGTTTTGTGTCTCGTCTGGCTGGTTACGATTGCGAGCGAATCTGTTAAGTGTAGCCATGTTCTATTGAATAAAATGATGATTAGATATATCTTTTTTATCAGTAACTTTTTTCAAACAAGAAAAAAATACTCAAAATCTCAATTTTTCTAAGTAGATAAAGGATAAAGTAATTTGAATAAAAATGTATATTTGATATCTAATTTTATTTAAATAGCTGACCTCTAAGTTTTGTATGGTTTCTATTCTTATTTTATGCGCAAAAGAATCGCTCATTAAAAGCCTACATCTTCGAAATATAATCATCAATCTATGAATATGCCTGGATTTCCCTTAGCTTGTCCTCTACTTACTGCCAAAATCCTTAGGACCCGTAATGAGTGCGGGAAGATGATTGCTAATTTTTAAAAAAAGAGGATAGATAGAATTCTAGACGGAAAATTATATGCCAAAAACGGACTCACGAGAGATAGCATTCGTTATCAGTAGCTTACTAAAGACTGTAATTCAGTTGTATTGATAAACAAATATTACTCTTGGTAAGAAATTCGCAGTCATTTTACACATATAATCAGCAGAAATTCCATTCAAAACAGAGTTACTTTTGTCGATTTCAAAAAAGATAATTATCTTATTACTGCCAAATACGCCCGACAGCTCAAAAGACTCAAATCTGTATCACCTAAACATCAAAGTACGCTCACAAATCTAAGTCACAACAATAGATCAGATATACTATGCGAAGATCTTGCAATTAAAAATATTAACTCTTTTTAGATATATTAGTAGCAGGAGATTAATAGTTAGAGCTCGTTTTACTAAAAATTGGCTAAAAGTCTACGACAAATGCTGAAAGGAGTCACAAATAAAAAGACAAAGGTGAGCCCTGAAGATAGCTCTGAGAAGAAAAGATATCATAAATCACCTCCTAATACTCCTGTATACTTAAATCAAATGCCGCTTTAGTCAAGTGCATACTACAGCCTTGACCCTGCTTTAAAAAACAATTCTTTTTCAAACAAAAATTTAATAAACAATTAAAAAAGTCGACCTTTGTTGCCTTCTAACAAAAAACTTTATACTTAGTATATCTAGGCTGACTATCGAGTCGAGACTTAGTACGACACTTAAAGAATCAAATCTAGATCAAAAATCTTTACGAATACAAATAGATTAAAACGTAATAACGATGGCAACATTTCAAAAGATGCTTCTATTAATAAACTTTCAAAAGCTATTTTTCGATAAAAGCAATCTTTGTTAGATTTGAAGAATAAAAAAGATACTATAAGTGGAATTCGAATATAGTAAAGAAAAGAATGCAAGTGATATAGCGGGCATAAATATGATATTTTGTAATATATTGTTGATGCAAAATATTTTCTTGAATCTCAAGTCCAGCACAGTATTCAGAAGGGAAGCCCTCTAGAGGATATTGGGAATCGATCCTGAAGCTGAATAGTCTAATCCTGTTCTCGATAACTTTTTTTAAAAAGAAGAACAATCAGCTATTGATCGTGCTAATTTGATACTCAAATTGACCGGTTCGTATTCGCAAGTCTAAAGTAACAAAAAAATCATTTAGCTAAAGACAAACTTTACGCAGTACTTGTTTTCTTCGTTTCTCAACTCGATCATAAGCAAGCTTTGCCTATTCTGGAGGCAGTTTCTAAATCTTAATAACCGATTCTGAGCAGAGTCAAATTGTATTTAAGCCCTTAAATAGCTTTTCTTTACTTTACAAAAGCGTAGTTTAGCAAAATCTAAAAAAAGACTTGTTGCTTCGTTCGATCAGTCTTATGGAACAATAGAAAAGAGTTTCTATTTTCAGCAGCTTCATTGAAAATTTCCCTCAACTAATGCAGACTCTCACCTGGCAACAGAACGAACAAGCACCTATTTACTTGAGGATAATCAACTACATCGAACAACATGCTGTATAGTAAAAATTTTTTTATTCAGTAAAAAGTTATGGAGAAAATATATCGCTGAAGGTTTAAAAAGTGCACAAATCGGTCAATCTTCACCTGCTCTAGATCAGCTCTTTATTAAATTGTTTTCCTCTTCTCAAGTCCCGGCCGACACTATGGTCCTTCTTCATCATCCAGCCTTGATTAACAACAAATTTTATCCTTTCCTTGAGGCTCTTCTGCTCGGCAGTCATGAGGCTTTCAGTGCACTAGATAGTTCCTTGTTGACTAATAATGGTATTATTTTGAAAGATTTCGGAAGAAGGGTTAAAATACAAGCAATTCCTCAGATTTTTGGAGGAATCAAGCATGCCAGTTACCTTCAAGTGGCTTAAATACTCAAGGTGCAGAAAGACTAAGTCGAAAGCTATATCATAGAGGCCATTCATTAGGGGCTTCTGAAGGCTAAAATCGATGAATTTCATGAAAGCATCATCGTAAAGTAAATTTAT